>Ga0315281_10004589_pt1 | contig 20005 bp, 23 predicted proteins | sample YL17G07_0_MG_FD_204540 | JGI IMG/M metagenome (GOLD analysis project Ga0315281, IMG submission 204540) | Sediment microbial communities from Yellowstone Lake, YNP, Wyoming, USA - YL17G07_0 | ecosystem: Environmental > Aquatic > Freshwater > Lake > Sediment | place: USA: Wyoming | collected... | reverse complement strand
CTTTTGGCGCGAGATGACGTTCGCGATGCGGTCGGGAGAAAATTGTTTCGAGTCCAGCCCCTGTTCTTTGACCGCTTCTTTCATGAGCGAGTTCGCGGCATTCTTGTCGAGGATGGCGAAGTGTTTCGTGAGGCCGAAAACTTCTGCATGTGCGCGGAGGATATGTACGCCGAGCGAGTGGAAGGTGCCGATGAATGGTTTCGCGTCACCATAGCGGAGACCAGTTGAAAAACCATGCTTCTCAAGGAGCGCATCAACACGTTCGAGCATTTCTTTTGCCGCTTTGTTGGTAAAGGTGATGGCGAGAATCTCGCTCGGTGCGACGCCTTCTTTTACGAGGTGGAGGATGCGATGCGTGAGCGTACTTGTCTTGCCGGTGCCTGCGCCCGCGATGATGAGGAGAGGTCCGTTCTTGTGCATCGCGGCTTCTTTTTGCTTTTCGTTTAAATGTTTGAGATGTTCCATCGGGACACTTTAGCACAAAAACTGTGTCCTTCATAAAAAAACCGCGCGGGTAAAGTCCGCGCGGTTTTTTTATGAAAATGTTACTCGCTATCGCTGATTAGTTGGTCGCCTTCGCGAAATGCGAGGAGTGTTTTTTTGAGCTCTTCTTCCATGAGGAGGTCCATATCGGGGACGGTGCGTCCCAGAAACTCTTGAATGCGGGCTTGGTCGCCCGTCACGCTGATAGCGTCGAATTCTTGGCGCGCCTCCTCGGGAAGTTTTTCAAAAATAGCGAGGGTGACGGATTTTAAAATGACCTCGCCGAGTTTTGACACGATCGCATCTTGCGCTTCATCCGGAAGCTCCTCGATGCCGAGTTCTTTTACTAATGTCACACGAAGTTCTTGGTCGTTCATAATGATGTCGAATTGTTTAAACGTTTAAGGTGGTTGGGGTTTTACTCAAGGTCTCTATTGCCGCACGATTGAAGTATGCGAGCATAGTTTCTCCTGGTCTGTGGGTGACACCCGTGTCTTCTGCAACTTGCTTCAGTGCTGTCAGTGCTTTTTGGTGTGCCGAGTAATCTTCTATGCCGAAATGTCGTGCGCCGTCTTCACTAACCGAGCTGGGGTGTACGCCAAGCACTTTGTCGACTGATTGGTTTGCAAAACCCACTTGCGGATCCTTCCAGTCGATGGTGTTCATGCCGTCTTGCGCGCCAAAGCCGAAGACTCCTTTTGTTCCAAAAATGTTGTTCACAAAATCGTGCGTGGTCTTTTGGGCTGCTGCTACGATCCCCGGGTCGGTGGGCGCAATCTCTTGCGGCATCGTAGGAGCGTTTTCACCGACGGGTACTCTTTCCCAAGTAAGGGGGCCCGGTGCTTCTCCCTCGGGGGTAGCTGCTAGGTCTAGGTTCATATGCCCTGGCATCACTTCATGAGGGGTAGCGACATGATGCGATGTTCCACTGAAGTGGTCTTCCATAAACTGTTTGTCTTTAAAAATTTCCTCAAAGTTAACCTTCTCGCCTATGCCCAAAGTGTCGGCATTGGCACTCGCCATGCCAAAATGTTGCGGGTCTGTCGCGACCCGATCCTTAACGGCATCAATAAAGACCCTCTGTTGGTCGGGTGACAGACTCGTGAACCTTTCCCCGTAGTGTGCTTCGAGTTGGTGCTGTGCGAGTTTCCAGACCGAGTCCCCCGCTTGGGCCGTTTCGGCATAACTTGCCGCCATCGCCTCGTGAGGTGCCGCTGCCCCCGCTGTGGGGATGATGTCGCCAACGAAAAGCTCGTGGAATGCCGCGGGGAGGAGTGCCACCACCGCCATGGCGCCGATTCCTGCGAAAGCAGCATGACGTGCTTCATCAGTCTTTGAACGCTCGCCACCCGTCCTTTTTTCGTGCCTGTTTTTGAACAGGGTATCAAGTGTCACAAACATCCCCGCCCCGCCGAGAACGCGGCTGGTGACGACGTATCCTGCTGCCCATGCTCCCCCTCCTGCGGCGAACATCCCCGCTGCGATCGTATATTTAAGACTCTTGGGGACCTTGGTGTTCCAAAACTCGCCAACCTTGCGAACCTTATCAAGCAATCCTTTTTTCTCGGCAGCAGCTTCCACCTTTTGGTCTTGCAGTTCGACCTTGCCCAATACATTTTGAAATAATGCTTTCTGTTCGACACTGAGTGGTCCCATGACCTTGAGCAGCTTTTCTGCTTCTGCGGGGTTTCTTTCGTTTATTTTATTCAGCGCACTGAATGTAGCACGTTCCCGCGTCTCGGCATTTTTTGCAGCGATCTTTTCCATCTCTTCGCGACTCAACACCGGTCTGATTCTTGGCTCCTCGATTTTCGCCGCGGTTTCTGCTTGTAGCACAACAGGCTCCGGAGTGGGAGCTCCAGGAACAAGCGCCTCCTTGAGGTTTTTTGCCAGTGCTTCCTCCCGCTCTGCCGCCTCGCGTTCTTCGATGCGCGCAATAGCCGCTTCGTAGTTGCTTCGCAGGGGGGCAACGACGGGAGCAGAAGGCTCCGCGGGTTTCTCCCCTTCCGCCGCTTCACTTTTTTCTATGAGTGCCGCAATAGCTTTTTCTGCTTCTTCTCCGCCAGCTACAAACCCCTCCCCCGTCTCCAAACTTTTCAAAAGCTGTGCGTCAGAGCTTGGCGAAAGAGTTGTTTCTTGTTTGGCAGCCTCAATAGCCCCCTTGATTTCATCAGGGTTTCCTTTGGTGCCCCTTCCTCCGCGGACCTCTGAAGGAAACTTCTGCTCCTTGAGCGCATCGATCTTTGTGCGGAGTTCTTTTATTCGCGCGGGGTCACCCTGAGACCTTTCAAGCCCCTTCAATTCATTGAAGGCTTCTTCAAGTTTAAAATCTACCTCTTTCCAGTCCTCTTTTCCTTTGAGTGCGCTTCGTATCTCCTCTTTTTCTTCAGGTGTTGCAAAAGGTTTTTCTGCGGATGCTGGCGTCACAATAGCCGCTTTGTCTGCTGACGCAATAAGGTCCTCTATCACCCTTAGTGCTTCGGGGCTTGTCTCCATTGATCCCCCTGCTCCGTTTGCTGAGTCAAGAATCTGTCGTTCAAGTGTATTATCCATGTTGCTTTTTATTATCGCACACTTTAATAAGAGTTCGCAATAAGTAGTGATTTACGTATTTAGTATTATACCAACCTTATGAAGAAAAGTCAATGATTTTCTTGCCCGCCTAACTTTTTAATTTGATTGAGGTTATTAAATTTTGAAGAAATTGGTGAAAAAGTTGAACAAAAAACTTATCCACAGGTTCTTTTTTTGCCTCTTCCCGCCCTCGGGGATGTGTGCTAGGCTTTAGATAACCGCGGGGATTGGCCCCAGGTTTTCCTGAAAAGACGATACTTCCCACCCTGACTGCACGACCGTACGACATCTAACCCTTAGACTTATTTCTACACAATTACAGGACCCCGGTCAGGGGCGCGTTGGTGTTGGCCGGGCGAAATACCCTTATTTTACAAGGTTTACCCGCAAAAAGCACGGGCAAGCTGCTTTCAGCGGGCTCGCAAGCACCGGGCTTCTTTTGGCTTTTATCGGCTTTGGCTTGGGAACCCCCCTTGCCTATGCCCACGCATGGTCTTTTCCCGACCTTTTGGGGTGGACGAGCAGTAAAGCAAGCACTGCGCCCGCCCAGACTGAATCCAGAAATTCTCAGAATATCGCGCTCCTTGAGGCGGCGACCAACATTGACCCTCATCCTGCTCGGGGTGGTGGTGATATAACGGTGGTCAACGACAGTGCCCTTCTTCCTGATGTTGGCCCTTCGGGAACGATTGCCGATATTGAATCAAATGAGTACCAGGGAAAGGTTTCTTTGTACGTCGTGCACCGCGGTGACACTCTCGCCCAGGTTGCCAAAATGTTCAATGTAAGTGTCAATACGATCATCTGGGCAAACGATCTTGAAAAAGGGGTCGCCCTTCGCGATGGTCAGACCCTGGTCATTCTCCCCGTGAACGGCGTTCAGTACACCGTGAAAAAAGGCGACACGCTTCAGAGTATCGCCAAGAAATACAAGGGAGACGCCGAAGAGATCGCGGCTTTTAACGATATTGGTGTCGATCACCAGATCTCAGCAGGCGACACTCTTATAATCCCTGATGGTGAGGAATCTATTAATCCTACTGTTCCTGCGAAAACGACGTCGGTCAAACGCGCACCGACCCCTTCCTATGTTGGGTATTTTGCTAATCCGCTCCCTACGGGGCGCAAGACGCAGGGTATTCACGGGAACAATGGCATCGACATTGGCGCGCCGACTGGTGCTCCAATCTATGCCGCAGCGGGTGGTACGGTCATCGTCAGTCGCTTCCGTCCCCTTTCCAATCCATGGTTCGGTGGCTACGGCAACTACGTGGTAGTCGAGCATCCCAACGGGACACAGACCTTGTATGGACATATGAGCGCGGTGTACGTCGCCGTAGGTGCTCACGTCGACCAAGGTCAATCGATCGGCGAAGTGGGAAGTACGGGCAAATCGACCGGCCCGCACCTACACTTTGAGGTTCATGGCGCAAAGAATCCATTCTAATGGGTAGAATATAGAATATGGAATATAGAATAAAAAATCCCGAGCATGTGCTCGGGATTTTTTATATGACCGTGGGCTACCTTAACTCGGTCGGGCGATATGCCAGGGCTTCCATCAAATGTTTTTCAGTAATATTCTCAGACGCATCGAGGTCGGCGATGGTGCGGGCGACCTTGAGGACTTTGTGGTAGGCGCGCGGGGAGAGTTTGAGTTTCTCGGCGGACGTATTGAAAAGGGTGCGAAGCTTTGGCGTGAGGGCGATGAACTGCTCGATGTCGTCGGCGCGCATTTCGTTGTTGGTGGTGATGGCGCGTGGGTGTGTGGCAAAGCGTGCTTGTTGTAGTTCTCGCGCGGCGGTGATGCGCTCGCGCACAGTCGCCGTGTCCTCCCCTGCTTTAATGTCGGAGAGTTTGTCGTGGCTCATCTTTGAAACTTTGACCCACAGGTCGATGCGGTCGACGATGGGTCCCGAGAGTTTGCGCTGGTATCCGGCAAGGGTTCCCGGCATGCAGGTGCAGCGTTCTTCGCTCCCGTATTTACCGCAGGGGCAGGGGTTCATGGCGGCGAGGAGGATGAAGCGCGCGGGAAATGTCTCATGCCCTTTGCTCCGCGCAATGCGGATACGACCTTCTTCGAGTGGTTCACGGAGCGACTCGATGACCCGGCGATCAAACTCGGGAAATTCATCGAGGAAGAGTACCCCGCGATGCGCGAGCGTGATCTCACCAGGTTTTGGTGTTGCACCGCCACCGATGACCGAAGGGTATGATGCGGTGTGGTGTGGGGCGCGAAGCGGTGGTAGGGTGACCACTTCTCCTTTAAGCGTGCCGGCGACCGAGTGAATACCAGTCACCTCGAGCATTTCTTCTTGAGAGAGCTCGGGGAGCAGATGCGAAAAGGCTTGCGCGAGCATCGTCTTGCCTGTGCCGGGTGGTCCCCACATGGCAAGGTTGTGCTTGCCTGCGGCAGAGATCTCGAGTGCGCGCTTGGCAAAATCCTGCCCCTTGATATGGGAAAGGTCAACGCGGTGTTCGTCGTCTTCTCGCACGATGCAAATGCCCTCGCGCGTGCATGCGGTGAGCGGATGAGGGCTTTCTTTATCGAGATGCTCGATGACTTCGCGGAGTGTGCGTGCGCCATACACTGCAATTCCGGTAACGAGTGCCGCTTCCTCGGCGTTGTCTATGGGGACAAAAATTTCCGTGAAGCCCGCTTTGCGCGCCGCCTCTGCAAGGAGGAGGGTGCCACGAATGGGGCGCAGTTTGCCGTCGAGTGAGAGTTCTCCAAGAAATAATTTTCCCTTGGAATTAAAGTTAGCCTCTCCTGAGGCGACGAGGTACGCGAGCGCGATTGCGAGGTCGTAGTGCGAACCTTCTTTTTTGAGTTCGGCGGGAGCGAGGGCGATGACAATCTTTTGATTCTTTTGTTTAGGTGACGTAAACCCCGAGTTTTTTATCGCCGCACTCACACGGTCACGCGATTCATCGACCGAGGTGCTCGGCAACCCCACCAAAGAAAAAGCGTGGAGCCCCCGAGAGAGATCCACTTCTACGTCAATGATATGTGCGGTGAGCCCAACCGTCTGCGCCGAAAAGAGTTTTGAGAATTGCATGATGAGTAACAACTGACCACTAACGGCTAACAATTAACCAATCATACAATGTGCGAATCATGTTAGTGGTCAGTTGTTTTTGTCAGATGTGTGCGAAGCACCTATCCTTCTCTGTGTGCGATGCAGGTTGGCGCAGCAGGGTTGGCGCGGAGGCGGGCGTCCTCGATCGCGTTTCCGCAGATACGGCAGACACCATAGGTGCCGGTCTCCATGCGAGCGAGCGCTGCGTCGACTTCGAGGAGGCGTGCTTCGAGCTCTACCTCTATGGCGGCATTTTCCTCGAATACTTCTATTCCGCTTGCTACATCGTTGGAGTCAGCGGTTGGTTCATTGAGATCCGTTGGTGCTGGTTGCCAGTCCCCGGCAATTTCAGGATTTTTGTATCCTACATGTGAAAGCTCTGATTCGAGTCGAGCTTTTTCTTCAAGAAGCATTGATTTAAGTTCAAGTGTGTTGGTCATATAAACATAGTGTAACGTGCGCTCATTCGAAACGCAAGTTTTTTATTTCCCACTCACCATGGGCACGAGTTTTTCAAGCGCGCTCTGGGATCCGGCAATAACGATGGTGGTGGGATTTGCAAACGTGTACGTAATGCCGGTTATGGGCGTACCTTTTAAGGAACGAGCGTCGTGTCCGAGAATAACGATGTCGCGAAATGTTGCAGGGTCCAAAGAGGTCGATGCGAATTTTGTGCCGAAGAGGGTGTCAAAAAAACGCGGAATGGTTGCTTCCCATGCGAGCATTCCTGCAAATCCGGTGTCGTACCCTGAAACTTTGAGTATGAGAAATGGTGTTGCCGTAGAATTTTCTTCACCGATAAATCCTGCCATAAAAGGCTTTTCAAGTGAGCGCGTGAGGATCTCGGGGGCTGACTTTCCTACCAGGATGACGAGACGGTTCGCCGAAATGACCGCCGTGCTTGGCGTGCCTTCGGTCGTGGAGGTTTCCTCGGTGAAATAAAGATTCTTAATAGATCCGGGAGTTAGTCCGCTCCCGCGTTCGCTGGCGACCGCCTCAAAGACATGCTCGGGGGTATCCTTGCTGATGTCAAAGCGTTTTTCATACTGAGGAGCGATGATTGCGGCAGTAAGAGACGGGGTCGGCTGACCGGGGGAAGGCTGCGTAGGTTCACCCGTGCCCGGTGTCCCAAAGATGGGCAAGCTCGGAAGGCTAATCGAAGGGAGACTGATATTTTGGATGAGCGGCAGAGCAAATTTAACCCCAAACCCAAGCCCCACGAGGACAAGGATGACGCCGAGAACGACCACAATGCGTCCGATCGGTCGTGGCGCGGGCGGCACGCCGGGTGCGGAAGGCTTTTGGATTTCAGTTTTTTTCTCTGGACTCTCCGCCTTTTCTCTCGAGGTTTTTACTTCTTCTTTTCTCTCCTCTTTTTTCTTTTTCTCGGCAATCGCGATGGAAACAAGCGTCTCCTTTTGATCTTTGATAGCGAGTGCCGCATCGCTCTTCATGGTGCGAATCGTATTGGCAGGAGGGGTAGAGTCGCCCTGAGGGGCAGCGGACCCTTGGGGGGTTGTCGGTTTTCCGAGAATAGCGTTAATGTCCTGGTCCAGCATATAGTAGAGTATATCGCGTATTGCAGATGGATGCACGAGATGAAGTGGGGATAACGCGCGGATGGGGGCATGTCGCAAATGCCAGGCTTGCAAATTTTCTACACATGTGGTACGGTGGGGGTTGGTTCTTTTTTCAACACAACAAAGAAAGGAAGTTTGCGATGCCAGATTTCGAAGGTAGTGAGTATCTTGCGGGGACTGATCCGCGAGCAGAAGTGCTCGTTTGCCCCCTCCCTTTTTTGGGTTTTTATCAGCCGGTTCAAGGCGGTGAAGCCTCGAAGGAGATTTCCGAAGAAGAATAAATGACGCAAAATGAGCGTCAAAAACCCCGAGCAGTTTTTACTGCCCGGGGTTTTTAATTTACTACAATTCCTTTGGGGGATTCTCTTTGTGGCGAATCGGTGCCTGTTTGCGTGGACGGCGTGCGCCACCACTCGGGGTATTGCCCCCGCGGAATCCGAGGAGGTATTTGCGCTGGTCGTCGCACATGTCGATAAAGTCGTCGGCGACTTCGCGGAGAAGTCCCGAAGTAGAACGCCCAAAGGCGATGACCTCAACCTGGGTCCCCATGAACTTCAAGTATTCTACGAGGTTCCTAAAATCGCCGTCGCCTGAGGCAATGATGACCGCGTCGACTTTTGAGGCGAAACGAATAGCGTCGACCGCCAGACCGACATCCCAGTCGGCTTTTTTTGCACCACCAAAGAATATCTGGAGGTCTTTTGTTTTGGTTTCGATGCCGAGACTGTTGAGCGCCTCAAAGAAGCTTTTTTCTTCTTCGCCTTCGGTCGTGATGACGTATGCGATGGCGCGTACGAGATGGCGTCCAGCGACGGCCTCCTTGAGGACGGCACCAAAGTTTACTTTTGCACCATAGAGGTTGCGGGCACTGTGATAAAGGTTTTGTGCGTCAATGAACATTGCAACGCGCTGTTCTTTTTGTTTGATGATTGCCATATAAAAATAAGTATATCAGATACGAGCGTATCTGTACTGTGGAAAACAATTATTAAAAAATGTTCACGAAAACAAAGAAGTCCCCAACAGGGACTTCTTGAGAAATTATTTCAAACCAATCTTCTTTACGAGGACATCGTAGCGATCCCTGCTCTTGCGCTTGAGATAGCTCAAGTGCGTGCGGCGGTCTGCAACCATCTGGAGGAGTCCGCGGCGCGAGTGGTTATCCTTGTGGTTTTTCTTCAAATGCGCTGCGAGTTCATCGATGCGTTTTGAGAGAATAGCCACCTGTGCCTCAGGCGAACCGGTGTCAGTCGTGTGAATCTGGGCTTTCTTGATAATATTCTGTTTTTGCTTCGTCGTGATCATTACCAATACTCTAGCATACCTTGGCAAAGAATGCAAGCCCCGTCACCGAGCTTGCATAGAGGTGCTTTTTACGAGGGTTTTTGAGCCGTTGACCTCTGTTATGGATAGAATTTCCCTCCCTCCTCTCCTTCCCCACTTTCTATGATCTCGATGCCACCTTCCTGGAGAAGCTCCCGCGAGAATTCCTTAGGAGTTTTGAGTGTCTCGGGACCTCCTTCTTTGGTGAGGACAAAGATACCCTGTTGATTTAAGACACGTTTCGAGGCGTCCTCGCTTTCTTCTGGAGCAAGGTCTTTCTCATCGATATCTTCGTCGAGGTTGCGTGACTCCTCGACGAGAATATAGTCATCATTTATGGAACTCATAAATAGATTTTACCGCACTCTGTGTTTTTTAGAAAGGGCTCGCTCGGTTTGTTTGGTTTTTTGTTATACTATGGGTGTCGCACAATACTACTCCATGAACCTCCAAACCCTCAAACGACAATTTTTTGAACACCTCGAAATTGAAAAAGGGCGTAGTTTGAAGACCATAGAAAATTACGAGCGCTACCTGGATCGCTTCCTTCAGTTTGCAAAAGTTACCGACCCCAAGGATATTACCGATGATATGGTGCGCGAGTTTCGCCTGTGGCTCAACAGACAGCCGAGCGGAGCGAAAACGGGCGGTCGTGCAGAGACACTCAAAAAGAAGACGCAGAATTATTACCTCATCGCCCTTCGCAGTTTTCTCAAGTATTTGCGCAAACGTGGTATTGATTCCCTCTCCCCTGAGCGCATCGACCTCGCCAAGGTAGCCGAGCGCGACCTTGACCTCATTTCTGGGACTGACCTTGAGCGCTTGCTTGCTGCGCCCGACACGAGCGAGCTCAAAGGTCTTCGCGATCGCGCAATCCTTGAACTCTTTTTTTCGACTGGCCTTCGTCTTTCCGAACTCGCTTCCCTTCCCCGCGACCTTGATTTGAATAAAGATGAATTCTCGGTGCGCGGCAAGGGTGAAAAGGTGCGCGTCGTGTTCCTGTCAGACACCGCAAAGATGGCGGTTCGCGCATACCTTGGCGCCCGCAAAGACATGGACGATGCCCTTTTTGTGAACCTTGTTCAAACGTCAAAAGTTCCTACACGTCTAACTCCCCGCTCTATTGAGCGTATGGTGAAACATTATGCAACCAAGGCTGGTATTTCAAAAAAGGTAACCCCGCACGTTATTCGTCACTCATTCGCGACCGACCTCTTGAGCAACGGCGCCGACATTCGTTCGGTACAAATGATGCTCGGTCATTCCAATATCGCCACGACGCAGATTTACACGCACGTCACCGACAAACAACTCCGCGACGTGCATAAGAAGTTTCATGATAAAAGGTAGCAGGGTTTGTGTTACACTATTTTTATGAATCCCAGTGGAATTTTTACACCTCTCCATTTGCGGTGTTTAGGTATTTCGAATAAATAAAAAACCTAATTTAGTATGACTACGACATCAAAAAATTCCAACGGGACAAGCATCATCTCATGGAACGTGAACGGATTGCGGGCGATCAATAACAAAGGATATTTCAAGGAAATCATTGCGGTGAAACCTGACATCCTGTGTTTTCAGGAAACAAAAGCCGAGGCAGAGCAACTGCCGGAAAGCGTGCGAAATCCTGAGGGGTATTTCGCATACTTTAGTCATTCAAAGATGCGCAAGGGCTATAGCGGGGTTGCCGTGTACTCAAGGACAAAGCCTGAAAAGGTTGAGGAAGGAATGGGCGTAAAGGACATGGACCAGGAAGGACGCCTCCTTGTCCTTTATTATCCTGACCTTGTCCTTTTGAATTGTTACTTCCCTAACGGGGGTGGCGGACCAGAGCGTTTGCAGTACAAGCTTGATTTTTATGATCATTTCTTGAAATTCGTCGAGAAGCTTCGCAAGAAGGGACATAAGATTGTCATTTGTGGCGACGTGAACACCGCCCATGAAGCAATCGACCTCGCACGTGCCAAGGAAAATGAAAAGAATACCGGCTTTCTCCCCGAAGAACGCGCATGGATCGACGAGCTCATTTATCACGGCTATATTGATATCTATCGCCACCTGCATCCCAATACTCGCGATGCGTACACGTACTGGGATATGAAGACCGGCGCCCGTGCCCGCAATGTCGGCTGGCGCATTGACTACTTCTTCATCTCTCCCGACCTACTCCCCCGCGTGAAGCACGCCACCATGATGACGGATTTCTCCGGCTCCGACCACTGCCCTATTGTGTTGGAGTTGAAGTAATCAACAGGTTGACAATTTGTATGATATTGTAATATGATAATATCATACAAATAATTATATAAATATATGTCCACACTATCTGTACCCCTATCGCAAGAGCTAGAGAAGTTTATTAATAATCAAGTAAAAAGCGGCTATGCTTCCAATAAGGCAGATGTAGTTCGTCGTGCCCTCGTTCGTTTTTCTGAGGACGAGGCCGTGCGTGTGGTGCTAGAGGCATCAGAGGAGCCCGTACTTAGGGGTGACCTGCGCGAGCTAATGAAAAAAATTAACTAACAGGATGAATATAAATGTCTGCTACAAGCCGTCCTTCATTCGACGGCTCAACAAGCTCCCAAAAGGACTACAAGATGAGGTTATTGAAAAGATAGAGCTATTTAAGGATGAAAGTAATCATCAGCGATTAGAAGTACATAAACTGAAGGGAAGGCTAAAAAAGTTTTACGGTTTTTCAGTCAACTATAGAGATCGTGTTGTTTTTGAGTACATGTCCGGAACCGAAGTAGCCCTCTTGGCTGTCGGCGACCACGAAATCTACAAATTATTTTTGTAACGTTATTTAATCACCTTACTCTTATCATACTCATCCCCGAGCCGTGACCACAGCATTTCAAAGATTTGGCGCATTGCTTTTGCTACCGTCGGGGATTCAATGACGACCCCGATGGAAGTGTCAAAGAAAATGATCTTTACAAAGTTTGGGTAAAATTCAAAGGAGGCGTTGGAGCTGTATATGTCTTTAGGGATAAATTTTGGGGTGAATGTTGCGTCTGTTAGGTATTTTTCAAACCCCTTCAATGTTTCCGCCTCGGTGAGCAATCCCCGCACCTTTATGTTGTGCGCCATTCGATACTCATTAAATTCAAGCGATGCGGTGTAGGCTTCTGGTGCCGCAAAGTCAGGGTCGGCATAAAAGCCCACAATCTCCGTGTCGTGCAGTTCTTTTATGCGGTACATCAGCGCTTGCTTGAGCCCCTCAGTACCTTCAAAATATAAAACCGTTGGCTTGTCCGCCACACCTCCCTTGAGCGCCTGAAGCTCAGGGAGATTCTTTTTTGCTTCGAGCATTTTTTGTTCGCGTTCCTCATAGATTACTTCCGGTGGACGGGCAATGTAGGTGTGTTTATCTCCTGGAGCTTTGACGGCGTAGCCTTTCTCCACAAGCTCGTCCGCAATAACATACGCAGTCGGGCGCTTGAGACCACTTCTTTTTGCCATTTTGTAGGGGGTTGATGGCCCAAGCTGGAGAAGCACGAAATATATTTTCGCTTCCTTTTCACTAAGCCCTAATGTTTCAAGGGTTTTGAGTAAATGGTCTTTATTGTCAGCCATACATATAGCATATACTCATTTTTAAGAATAGTCAATAATTTTGACAAACATTTGGCAAATTGGGTGGAATGCCTTGCGCCACAAGGCATTCCACCCAATTTAAGCCTCCCAACCCGTCACAAACTAGACACAATCCTTGACATTTTGTACACAACCTGCTATGATGTCGACAGAGAAGTTGAAGCACATTGACTACCGCGAATTTTCGCACAACCTAAATAAAGGAGATTGACATGGGAAAGCCTAAAGTGATCGTCGTAGTAGAGGACAAAGAAGAAGAACAAAAAAGGGCACTTGATGCTATCAAGGCAGCTCTTTGTCCCGAAGGCGACGAGGAAAGTTGGGCTCGGATAACACCCAATAGCCCTCAGGTCAGTCTTAAGAATGCGAAGGTATTAGTTCTCTTCGCTTCCGACCTGGAAGTCGCCTTGGACAGGATGGAATTCCTAGGACACACTAGTGTCGCAGGAATTGCAGGAGTGATAACCGATCTGATGTTCCCTAAATCAAAGGGGGCAAAGGAGGAGCCAAACGGGCTCAGTGTTATCGTCTCGTGCGTTCATTCTGGTGTTCCAGTGGTTGTCTGTAGTGATACAGACCATCACGACGTGGGCTATTTGAAGACAGTTTTCCCTGTCCTCGGTAGCGCTCACCCCAAAGGTGAGATACCCGTCATCCTTGACAGTAAGGATTGGTCCGCAGCCGTCGCTTCATTATTGAAGTTAATGGCTAAACCAGAATGACCTCCCACGCAATCCCCTGCGTGAAATAAATACGGGTGTTATCCAACGACATAAGCGGGGATTCTGGCGAATACATAAGTCAGAGCGAGACCGCAGTTGGGAGCTTCATTAGGATATGTGCTCGAAATCCTCGCTAAAGCCAAAGCGTAATAATGGTTGGACAAGTTTTGAGCGGAATTTTCGCTCCTTGTCGTGGCGAGTCGAGTGTTTCACTCCTCCTCGCCATCTTTATCAGAATCATCATCAGGTATGGTGGTTCTGTAGAGATTAGTTCTTTGTTGATAATGCGGGTAATCCAGGAGCTGTACCGCGTTGGTAAGTAGAGCCAAGCTCCCCAGCTGTTTGAAGCTGGCCTTACACCACCTAATAGGGACTGGTGTTTGTGAGAGACATTTTAAATGTCTCACCCTTACACAGAGATGACAAACCTCTCCTCTGTGCGTTGCGGGTACCGCAATGTAATTCTGCAAACAGAAAAACGCCTGAGGAGCAAAACATCGCTCCTCATCTTTATTGGGAACATAACATGTTTGTGTTTCCATAGAGATTTAGTTCTTTAATTTGAATACTGCGAATTCTCGCAACCGCGCCCCCGGTATGTGGGTGGAGGAACTGTTATGCTCGTACAGAAAAACGGCCGTTGGTACTACTATTCTTGGGCAACCGGGTATAAGTTGGTACAGCCTCCACGTAAGTGAGGCACAGTAGTAGGCGTTGGAGGTGAGTTACGTAGCAACAGAACCCTCTTGTTTGTCCCCGTTCGTAAAATGGAGAGCCAAAGGGAAGCAGAACCCTCCGGTCAGACACCGAGACAAATGTCATCACGCACAAGGTGAGTACCCGCATACTCTGTATGTCAAACTCGCCTTCCTTTTAAAGATAATTTCACTTGAAGTTGTTTTCAAAAGGAATCATGTGGTTCTGGTAGTTCTTTAAACTAAACGGGAGAATGAAATGAGTGAGCGTAAAGCAAATTTGAAAGGCAAGATTGTTGGCTTCGCAGATGGGAAATGTTTGGCAATCGTGAAGACAGATATTGGTATCGCCTACCTCGATATTGATGACGCCCTGGACTACCGCTTGCAGATAAGCGATGATATTGAAGTTGAGGATGCGGGCTGGTATTTGAAAAACGGTCAGACAATAACCATCCTCGGCGATAGGTATATCCTCAATGGCCGACGCCATACCATTTCTGAAATCAGTGAATATACATAAGAAGGAGTCAAATCAAAAACGGAAGCCCACGCTTCCGTTTTTTTTTGTTAATTCCCTACTTCACCCCGTGCTTCTTGCGGATGATGGCGAGCTCTGCTTCTTCTGCCTTCTCCTTCTTCTCTTTCCCCTCTTCCCCGAGCTTTTTCAATTCATCAATGGGGAGTTTTGCGAGTTCAAGAGTGCGTTTCACGAGAAACGCCTCGGTGTTGCGCTCCGGGTCATCGAGAACCTCTTCGAGGAGTGCGTGGAGGATAAACCCAAGCTTTGGGCCGGGTGTTTCACGAATAACCTCCATAATCTTTACTCCATCAATCTTGAGCATGCCCACCGATACTGGCGCGCGCATTGCTTCGTCAATCATTGATTCATATTTACGGAGACGATAAGGAGCTTCCTTTGGGCGACCCATACCTATGCGATCACAAGCGCGAACCTTCATCAAATCCCACACATTGTCAGGCCCAACATTTTTTACAATGCGACGAACTGCAGAGAGCGTAATCTTTTCGATATCAGAGAAAATGAGATGGTAGCGCACGAGGGTTGAAACAACATCAACGATCTTTTTAGGGTACTTGAGACGCTCGAGTGCCTTTTTGGCAACACGACCGCCAACGACGTCGTGACCATAGAACGTCCAATCTTTCTTCTCGTCAGACCAGCGGCGCGTTTCCGGTTTTGAAACATCATGAAACAGGGCCGCAAGGCGCACATGGAGTGGCCAGCCACGGTCGGCCGAATGTTGCAGGGCGCGAAGGTTGTGTTCCCATACGGTATAGATATGGTCACCATTTTGCTCAATGCCGATACCGCGCTTGAGGTCGGGGGCGATATAGTCGAGAAGTCCGAGCTTTTCGCACATCACGACGCCAATCATGGGGTTTGCCGACATAATCATCTTGGAAAACTCATCACGAATACGTTCTATCGCAATATTCTTGAGGTTTCCTGCTGTTTTGATAATCGCCTCCTGGGTCTCCATGTTAATCGTGAAACCTAGGTCGGCCGCAAGGCGCACGGCACGGACAATACGAAGCGTATCCTCATGGAAACGGTCGTAAGGGTCCCCCACTGTCCTTAAGACTTTGTCCTTTATGTCTTCTTGTCCTTTATACGGGTCAATCAAATGTCCTTTAGAATCGTCATACGCAATAGCGTTAATCGTGAAATCCCGGCGTTTCAGGTCGTCTTCAAGTTTCGCGTGAAACGATACCGTGTCTGGGCGACGCTTGTCGCTGTAGACGCCCTCGGTGCGGTATGGGGTTACTTCCACAACTTTCAGGGTTTCATCGTCGGTTTCACTGACGATGCCGACGGTCCCATAGTCGTTCTCATAAAAAGTCTCCTCAAAAAGCGCCTGGATCTGCTCGGGACTTGCATTGGTGGTAGCGTCCCAATCCTTAGGCTTGCGATTTTGGAGCATATCGCGCACACACCCACCGACAAGGTATGCTTCAAAACCCGCCGTGCGGAGCGCAGACGTTACACGGGAAACCTCCGCAGGAATCGGGTAGTCCAAATCGACTTTTTTAGGAGTGTGGGACATGGGTTAGCTACTAGTCACTAGTTTTTAGCCAACAGGAGATGCACACAAGTCTCCTATTGGCTGGTGGCTAATTACTAGTACAGTCTAGTTTATTTTTGGATTTTTTACCAATTCGCGCTAGAGTAACGAAGTAGCGACACCATGCCCTCGTGGTGAAATGGATATCACGACGGTCTTCGAAACCGTTGTTCCAGGTTCGAATCCTGGCGGGGGCACAAAAATAAGCGGAGGTATCGACACTAAAACAAAAGAACCGTCGAGATTACCTCGACGGTTCTTTTGTTTTAGTGTGCGGATAGGGAGAATCGAACTCCCACTCTCTCGTTGGCAACGAGGAATTCTACCACTAAATTATATCCGCATTTTCCCGTACAATCCCTTGTCAGCAAGCATCTTGGGGGATAGTGAAATCCATAATAGCATCTTTTCTTTAAAATATCTACTGGAAACAAGGACAGTACAAACGCCGTATCCGAGGCGCTTTGTTTTATGTCTCCCCGCTATAATAATACTCTTGTTAAAGGTTATATTTTGCAAACCAGCTTCGGCTACCCAATGTTTTTTACAGAATTCTTCCTGGATATCCGGAGATAAAAGGAGCCACGCCTTAATTTTTCTCTCATCGATTCCGCAGACCTCTTTAAGGAAAATCATGAATATTTTGATCATTGCCGGATCGGTATTGGTCAAGGATACTCGGTGGGGAGAAGCTTTGTCCCCTTCTCCCCAATACAGCATTATCCCCGAGATGAAGGTTGGGTGATATTTGAGCACCTCAAAATCTTGCAATGCCTCTTGCCGTGCCTGTTCGTAGAGTTTTTCAAGATTTTCACCGCGAATTTTATTGAGCTCTTCTATGCGAACCGTATGATTCTTTCGAGCGACGATATTGAGATCTTTTTTAATCTCTTGCGACCACTCAGAACTGCTAAACCAACCAGACAAGGTGCTTTTGGGGATACGCAACTCCCGCTCAATTTCTTGGTAGCTTTTGCCAAGTTTGCGAAGTTTTGTTGCCTTGTCTTTGTCACCTCGCATAGTTTAAAGAATAACACGGGCGTTCCATTCTTGCAAAAGTTTTCCTGGTAGCAACTTTGTTTATAAAGGACATCACAATCATTTGTAAAGGACATTTTGGGGTAGGAGCCACCATTTTGACATACCGTGTCAACAGGGGAAAACGGGAAAATAAGGGGAAAACTGTGCAAAACTGTGGATAACTCTGTGGACAGTGTTGATAAAGGACACAAAAATGCTAGCGAAGTGCCAACGAAACCGTAAAGGACACCGCTCCTTTCCCCCAGAAACCCTTATGAAATAAGGATTAATGAGAAAAACAGCCAATTTTTGCCAGAAATAGGGGTAAATGTTACTTAGTAACACATGAATAACGTTATTCATGAAACAAAAAATGCCTGAATGTGACCAAAATGCTAGAATATGACTACCAATGGGAATTCCTACGCAAAAACAAGTAGTTGGGCGAATTGGGGAGGATATCGCGGTGAAATACTTGGAAAACAAGGGTTTTTCGATCGTGGGGCGAAATTACCTAAAAAAATGCGGGGAAATCGATATTATTGCCCAAAAGGGCAAAATAATCCATTTTATTGAGGTAAAAACCGTTTCACATGAAAACTTCGTTAGTTTTTCAGGCGATTCCGACAGGAATGTTTCCCGTGTAACAGATGATTACCGCCCGGAAGACAATATCCACCCACAAAAGCTTAAACGTCTGGCGCGCACGATTCAAGTCTACTTGTTGGAAAAGTTCCCGAAGGGGGATCCGGAGTGGGAATTTGGTGCCATCACCGTTCGCCTTGATATGGAAACAAAAAGGGCAAAGGTGCGGTTCCTGGACAACCTTGTTTTGTAGACTAGTTCAGTATTTTGGCGTGCTTGTAAAAATAGCCTTTTGTGGTATCATTCTGTGACGGTTTCACGAGAAACAAAGAAGGTGCGGTTGAGGCTCCTGTCGGGGTGTAGTATATCGGTAGTACGTCTGCTTTGGGAGCAGATAGGCCGAGTTCGATTCTCGGCACCCCGACAGGGTTTTTGACCAAAAGCAGCTCGCAAGAGCGTTTCATGAATAACATAGAAAAACTGAAGAGGGGAAGATGGTGGCAGAATAAGGAGTCCGGTTTTGTTTCTGTTGCCGCAGCTCTCGCGGGGAATTTTGTTATCACAATCTTAAAAACGATAGGATTTGTCGTTTCAGGATCAAGTTCGCTCTTTTCTGAGGCGATTCACAGCCTTGCTGACACGGCGAACCAGGTACTTTTGATGGTGGGAATCATTAAAAGTCGGCGTGCACCCGACGAAGACTCATCATATGGATATGGACTCGAGCGTTTCTTTTGGGCCCTTATCTCAGCATGTGGAGTTTTCTTTGTGGGCGCGGGGGTCACCATCTATCATGGCGTCTCAACGCTCTTGCATCCTGAGCCTCTTTCGTTCGAACCAGTCGTCTTTTTGATTCTGTTGGTTTCTTTTATCGTTGAGTCCGTTACGTTCTCGGTAGCGTTTCGTGAGTTGTGGCGCGGGAGGGGAGAGGGGGCAACTATGCGCGAGATGCTGTCTGATGGCGACCCAACGGTGCTTGCGGTCGTGTATGAGGACGGCGTTGCGGTGTTTGGCGTCTTTGTCGCCGCATGTTCGGTGGGACTTTCGTATCTCACGGGCAATCCTTTGTGGGATGCTCTCGGTTCTGTGGTCATCGGCGGGCTCCTTGCGTGGGTCGCGGTGATTTTGATCGTGAAGAACAAGCGCTTCTTGGTGGAAAAGTCGATTCCCGAAGAGGTTAAAGGTCGAATCATTGAGATCCTTGAGGCTGACCCCATGATCGAGCGCGTATATGATTTCAAATCGTCCGTGGTAGAATTGGGGAAATATCGCGCAAAGTGCGAGGTTGAAGTGAACGGTTCGGCGCTCTTTAAGGAACTTTCAAACGGTGAGATGTTGAAAGACGACTACGAGAGGGTTACAGAGGACTACCAGGAGTTTGTGCGCTTTTGTGTGGAGTTTACCGACAGGGTGCCGCGGGTAATCGGTACGCGTATCGATGAACTTGAAGCACGTATTCAAAAAGAGATCCCTGAGGTGAGACATATTGATATTGAGATCAATTAGTTTAAGATTGCGCCCGTAGTACAAAGGACCCCCACAACCAAAAAGCCCTCATCGTTCAACGGATAGGACACAAGCTTCCGAAGCTTGTAATTGAGGTTCGATTCCTCATGAGGGCACCAAAATTACGGAGCAAATGTTTCACATTTGTGAAGTGTATTTTTGTAGCCATCGTGAGGAATCGAAAGGGAGCGCGGGGTTACCCGTTCAGCAGAACGGGTCGCGTGAGCAGGGCCGAGCAATTTTTTGGGACCCAGTAGGTCAATGTGCTCATTGAGTGACGGCGACGAGCGAGCGGCTTGGCCGACCTCATGAGGGCATCATATCAAGGCTTTTGCTACGGGGCACCGTAGAACACAGCCCTCCGAAGACTGAGATCGAGGTTCAATTCCTCGCGGGCGCACAGGACAATCCCGGTCAATGTTAGCCACCATTGTTTCACTAAACATGGGGTATGTTAGTTTTTTACACATACCACTCTTTGTGATACAATTACCTCATGAACAAAATATCAAAAGGTCGAAAAGGTGTGAAGGTTACGGAATCAAAGACGTCATCGTTAGGCCACACAAAGGGTAAGCCAATGGTGGCTGGCACCGTTAATGAAATCTCAAAGAAACTTCGCGAGTTTGGCGTATCCGGGTGTTACGTTAGATCACGGAACATCATCGGATTCAGTGCTCAGAAGTGGGAAGAAGACGACACGCTAGTCCCACGCAAGACGATGATCTTCTTCTTCTATCCCGACGA
>Ga0315281_10004588_pt1 | contig 20008 bp, 13 predicted proteins | sample YL17G07_0_MG_FD_204540 | JGI IMG/M metagenome (GOLD analysis project Ga0315281, IMG submission 204540) | Sediment microbial communities from Yellowstone Lake, YNP, Wyoming, USA - YL17G07_0 | ecosystem: Environmental > Aquatic > Freshwater > Lake > Sediment | place: USA: Wyoming | collected... | reverse complement strand
GGAAGCATTAGTCGCCTTGGAAAATGACAAGGAATTGGTCGCCTCTACCACTGGCTTCGATTGGATCATTAATTGTCGATAGACTGCAACTTGGTATTACATAGTGGTAGAGATATTGCCCCATTGTGAATAGAAAGTCCAGATGAAATTTGAACCGGAAAAGCCAGGGCCGGGAGCGGCTTGCCGCTCCCGGCCCTGGCTTTTCCCCGTACGGGGTTGGGAGGGGGGCGGGGGAGGGGGCCAGGGGCTTCCACAGGCGAGGACGCCTGTGCCACTGGCCCCTGGCCCCCTCCCCCAAAAATCTCTACACCCCCTCTCTTAACCGCCGGGCTTCGCCGACGCGCACCGTCACCCGGTTGGTGTCGAAGTATTCCAAGAGCGGGATGGTGAATTTGCGGCTGGTCTGGGTCAGGTCTTTGAATTGGGGCACGGTGATCTCTTTATTCTTTTTAAAAAAGGCCACCAGGTCGGCCTTGAGTTGGGCCATGGCCTCCTGGTGAAAGTAAAGGTCTTCCTTCACCTTCACGAGTTTCCCCTGGTTCACCAGGACGGTGAGGAGTTGGCTCACCGCGCCCAGGGGCGCTTCCAGGTCGGCGGCGGCTTCCTTCAGGGTGGGGGGCGACAGCCGCCCCCGGCGGTACAGGTCTTCCAGGCGCCGGGTCTGGTCTTCCTGGGCCCCGGCGAGCTGGATTTTATGGCTGGCCAGGCGCACTAGGTCTTTTTCCGGGACGATCTGTTTTTGCTTGGTCAGACGGTTCAGCAGGAAATTAAACAGGCGCACCTCAACCTGGGGGGGCAGGCTCCGCCGCAGTTCCTCCTTGGAAAGGCCCGGTTTCAGAGGATGGCGCTGGTGGTAGTCCGCCAGGCGCTCCCTGATCTGGGTCTCCAGGCTCTTGGCGGTGGCACCCAGGAGGTAGCGCTGGTTTTCCGGGTCATAGAGGAAAATATCGCCCTGGGCGGCCAGGGATTTAAGTCTTTGCTGCAAATCCGGCGGGTCCCAGGGGAGCAGGGCCGCCAGTTCCTCGAAGGAGCGCCCCGCCGGCCCGGTCTCTTCCAGGTAAAAGCGCAACTGGTCATCCGCGGAGCCTCGCGCCAGGATCTCCAGACCCGCCAGCACCTGGGCCTGCCGGCGTTTGTGCTTCGGGGGATTGGCGTGCAGGACCTGGCCGCCCCCCCAGGTGATGGCCGGGGAGAGGTTCCGGATCACCAGCCGGTCCCCGGGTTTAAGGGCCACCGGGTCCCGCAGGATAAAATGGACGAAACCGGAGCCCCCGGGGGAAATCTCGTCCGCGTCCAGGAGCAGGGGCACGGCCAGGGTCTCGTTGGTGCCCGTATGCAGGCGCACCGCATGCCGGTGCTTCAGGGGCCGGGGGGCGCTGGGCAGCACTTCCAGATATGCGTCCAGGCGGCGGCTGGGGACCAGGGACCCGGGAGTGGCCACCACCATGCCCCGGTCCAGCTCCTCCTTCTCCAGGCCCTGGAGGTTGATGGCGGCCCGGCTGCCGGCCGGCACCTCCTCCACCGACGCCCCGTGCACCTGGAGGCTGCGCACCCTGGCCCTGTAGCCCGGAGGATAAACCATGGCGGCCTCCCCCACCTTGAGGCTCCCGGAGATGGCGGTGCCGGTGACCACGGTGCCGAACCCCTTGATGGTGAAGACCCGGTCGATGGGGAGGCGGAAGATGCCGGTGGCGGGCTTCGGCGGCACGCTCGCGGCCAGCTCCGCCAGGGTCGCCAGGAGCCGGTCTTTACCTTCCCCGGTGACCGCGGAAAACCGGGCGATGGGCGCCCCTTCCAGGAAAGTCCCCTTGAGGGCCTCCCGGACCTCCTCTTCCACCAGTTCCAGCCAGTCCTCCTCCACCAGGTCTATTTTGGTGAGGACCACCAGGCCCTGCTTGACCTTGAGGAGCTGGCAGATCTCCAGGTGCTCCCGGGTCTGGGGCATGACCCCTTCGTCCGCGGCAATGACCAGGGCCACCAGGTCCATGCCGCTGGCGCCGGCCACCATATGGCGCACAAACCGCTCGTGGCCCGGTACGTCCACAATGCCCAGGCGCTGGCCGCTGGGCAGGGTGAGATAGGCAAACCCCAACTCAATGGTGATGCCCCGGAGCTTCTCCTCCTTTAACCGGTCCGGATCAATCCCCGTCAACGCCTTGATCATGGCGCTCTTGCCATGATCAATGTGCCCCGCGGTGCCTAAAATGATGGGTGCAAAGGACATAAGTACGCCTTGTGATTTGGTGGTGGGGGGAGGGGGCAGGGGCCCACTGGCCCCTGGCCCCCTCCCCCAAATCACACTCTACCCCATCTCCCGGGTGATTTCAAAGAAATCTCGGGGCATGTGGGGTTGGTCGGTAAGATGAATTTCCACCTGGTGTTCTTGGGCCAGGCGGGTAAAAAACTCTTCCCCTTCCTGTCTGACCAGGCCAAGCACCTCGGGGTGGGCCTTTACCCGGAGGCGGCTGCCGGGGAATTCCCGGGCTTCGGAGGTCAGTTGCCGCAGCAGGTCGTGGGCCAGGGTCAAGGGGGTAAGGACGGAGCCTCGCCCGAGGCAGCAGGTGCAGGGTTCGGTGACCAGTTGAGCCAGGCTGTCCCTGAGCCGCTGCCGGGTCATTTCCACCAGTCCCAGGGGGGAGATGGGCAGCACCGTGGTTTTGGCCCGGTCGGGCTTGAGGGCTTCCAGCAAAGTCTGATAGACCAGGTCCCGATTGCCGGCCTCTTCCTGATCGATGAAATCGATGACGATGAGACCGCCGATATTGCGCAGCCGCAATTGCCGGGCCACCTCCCGGGCGGCCTCCAGGTTGGTTTTGAGGATGGTTTCCTCCAGGTCCCGGCGGCCCACGAACCGTCCGGTATTGACGTCAATGGCGGTCAGGGCTTCGGTGCCCTCGATGAGCAGATAGCCGCCGCTCTTGAGCCAGACCCGGGGCGCGAGCAGCTTCTGCCAGTCCGGTTCCAGGCCGAAATGGGAAAAAATCGGTTCCGGCCCGGAATATAACTCCACCTGGAATTTCCGCAAGGGTCCCCAGGATTGCAGGTATTGGAGGATCTGCTCATAGGTGGCGGCATCATCTACCACGACCCGGTCCACTTCCTGGGTGAACAGGTCCCGAAGCACCCGCCGGACTACTTCCGGCTCCTGGTAGAGCAAGACCGGGGCCGGGGCAGCCTCCTTTTTGCGCTGGATCTGCCGCCACCGGCTGACCAAAAAATCCCGTTCCTGGGCCAATTTTTCCGGAGGCGCCCCGAAACCGGCGGTCCGGGCGATGAGCCCCCCCTCTTCAGGCTTCAGGTCCTCCAGCAGCGTCTTGAGCCTGGCCCGCTCCCCCTCATCGACAATGCGCCGGGAGACCCCCACGCGGGAGGCGGTGGGGAGAAAGACCAGATAATGGCCGGCCAGGCTGAGGTAGGTGGTCAGACGGGAGCCTTTGTTCCCCAAAGGCGGGCGGTAAACCTGGACCAGGATTTCCTGGCCCTCGTGGAGCAGGTCTTCGATGGGGGTCGCGGGCTGACGCCGGGGCTGGGACCCTTCTGCCCCGGTGTCGGTTTTCAGCCAAAGATCATAAAAATCCTCCCAGGGCTCCGCCACCTCTTCCACGTAAAGATACCCGGGCCGCTCCAACCCCAACTCGATGAAGGCCGAGGCCATGCCCGGCAGCACCTTGGCCACCCGCCCCTTATAAATGTTGCCGGACGGGTCCTGCTCCCGATGCCGCTGCAAATAAAATTCGGCCAGGCGCCCCTCTTCCACCAGGGCTACCCGGGTATCCCACTCCGATACACTGATGATTAATTGAGTTGTCATGGGTATATGTTTTGGGGGAGGGGGCTAAGGGCCACAGGCCCTTTGGTCGGCTGACTTTCAGCCAGCCGACCAATAAAGACTAGCCCCCCTCCCCCCAACAAACCTCTCTAAACGCTCTTCATCTTCAAAATCTGCAGGTCCTGGGTTTGGGGGACAGTTAATTTGAAGATGTGGGCGATGGTTTCCGTCACTTTCAGGTTATCTTTGTCGAGCTGGCGCAGGCCCAGTTGCAGGTGGTGCGGGTCGATAACCTCCAGGGTCTGCACCAGCGGGCGTAAATCCACGGACCGCTCTTTGCCCGGCCGCCGTTTAATCACCCGGACTTCTTCCTGGGCCAGGAAGTCTTGGACCGACTGAGGGGAAAAAACCGGCTCCGGGCTTTCCACCTGGTAAAGTGCCAGGGTGGGCCGGGGCGGTTTGGGGGCTCCCGGCAATCGGGCGGCATGGAGGATTCTCAGTCCCCGGGGCAGGGCCCGGTTCAGGGTTTCCACCATGAGACAGGAAGTATCGGGTATGGCCAGTTCTACGTCCAGGGTTTCGCATAGGCTTTCCACGCCCACCGGCAGGGCCCCGTGGAACATCACCCGGGGCAGGGGATGGTAGCCCCCGCTAAATGACAGGGGCAGACCGGAGCGGCGGAGGCTCCGATAGATCGCGGTGATCAGTTCCAGGTGGCTCAGCCAGCGGGCTTCGTCCAGTTTGGCAAAGCTCAGGCGGTACCAGGTCGGCTGCCCTGCACCGGCCTGTAAGGGCAAGGGAGGCTCCTCGGGAGGCTCCTCCAGGCTGGACGGGCGGTCATGGAGCCGGTGGGCCACCCGCGTCTGGTCGCAGATGCCGCAATCATAACAGCCCTCGGTGCGGCAATTGGGAGTTTCCACCGCTGCAAAGGCCAGGGCCCGCTCGCCGGCGAGGAAGTCCCGGCTCAACCCCGCATCCAGGTGGTCCCAGGGCAGAGGCTCCTCCGGCTGCCGTTCCCGGAGATAAAAATCCGGTTCCACCCCGGCGTCCTGAAAGGCCTGGCGCCAGGGTTCCAGGCGCAGGTGCTCGCTCCAGGCATCCAGGCGGCAGCCCCGGCGGTGGGCGGCCAGGAGCACCTCAGCCAGGCGCCGGTCCCCCCGGGAAAAAATCCCTTCCAGCCAGCTCTGGGCGGCGGAATTCCATTTGATCTGAATGTCCCTGGCCTGGAGCCGGTCCTTGGCCGCGTGGAGGCGCAGGCGGCTTTCTTCCAAAGGGGCCTGGCCCTCCCACTGGAACGGCGTATGGGGTTTGGGAATAAAGGTGGAGAGGCTCAAGTTAAGTTTGGGCCGGGGTCCAGGGGGAGCGGCCTTGAGAATCTGCCGGGCCAGGGTGGCGATGGCGGCCAGATCTTCCGGGGTCTCCAGCGGCAGGCCGATCATGAAATAGAGCTTGAGCAGCCGCCACCCGGCCCCGAAGGCCTGCTGGGCCGAGGCGATGATTTTCTCTTCGGGAAGATTCTTGTTGATCACCCGGCGCAGACGGTCACTGCCGGCCTCGGGGGCGATGGTCAGGCCGGTGCGGCGCACCCGCTGGATCTGCTGGACCATTTCCGGAGTCAGGGTGTCGGCCCGGAGCGATGGCAATGACACGGCCACCCGTTGGGGGGCCAGGAAGTCCATGAGTTCCCCCAAAAGCCAGGGGAGGGCGCAGTAATCCCCCGGGCTCAGGGTTAACAGGGAGACCTCTTCAAAACCGGTAGCGCCCAAGGCCGCGGCCACCCAGGCCCGCACTGCGGCCGGGTCCCGCTCCCGGACGGGCCGGTAGATCATACCGGCCTGGCAATACCGGCACCCCCGGCTGCACCCCCGGGCGATTTCGACGTTGAGGCGGTCGTGGACGATCTGGCAGAAGGGCACCAGGGGCCGGGGGGACAGGGGGATGCCATCGAGATCAGCCAGCAGGCGCTTCTGGACGCTGACCCGCCGGCCTCGGGGATTAATCTCCTGGAGGCGGCCGGCGCCGTCAAAGGTCATGGTAAAAAAGGCCGGGACGTAAACGCCGGCCAATCCTTCCAGGGCCTGCCACAACTCTGACCGGCTGCCCCGGGCGGCCCGCCAGGCCCGGATGGTGTCGGCCAGTTCCAGGACCACTTCTTCGCCGTCCCCCAATACCAGGGCGTCGAAGAAAGGGGCCACCGGCTCCGGATTAAAGCAGGCCGGGCCGCCGCCGATGACTACCGGGTCGGTGGGGCCCCGCTCCTCCGCCAGGAGCGGAATGCCGCCCAATTCCAGCATGTTGAGCAGATTGGTATAGCCGAGCTCGTATTGGAGGCTCACCCCCACGAGGTGGAAATCCTTCAAGGGCGCCCCGGATTCCAGGGTGCCCAGTAATTGCCGGGAGCCTCTGAGTTCGGCCTCCAGATCCGGGGCCGGGGCATAAGCCCGTTCGGCCCAGATCCAGTCTTCCCGGTTCAAAATATCGTAGAGCAGGGCCAGGCCCAGGTGGGACATCCCCACTTCGTAGAGGTCGGGAAAGAGGAGGGCGACCCTCAGGTCCACGTCCCTGGGGCTTTTGAAGACGGCGTTGATCTCCCGGCCCAGATACCGGCTGGGGCGCTGGACCCGGGCCAGGAACTCGCGTTCATCAAGTCTGCTCAACTGACGGCTTACCTCAAAAGATCTTATGAAACTCCCACCCCAGGCGGATGGGGATTCGCGTGAGGGGGAACCTGGCTAACTTGTTATCATATATCCGGCCATGCACCCTGCCCTGGGAGCCTCCCCGTTGGCGGGCATATGCGCTGACTCAATGAGACTGCGTTATTTTCCCCTTTGCCAAAGGGGCAGTTCTGGGCAGTATCTCCCGGCAAGGATTTTTCCACCGCCGGTTTGACCTTCCAGGGAAAATGTAGCCGCAGGCTTTAGCAGCGCCGGCACAGGCTGGAAAGCCTGAGCCATTAAAATCTCCCTTGTGCAGGCAAGGTTTTTTGGTTCCCAAGCTCCTGCCCTGAAAAGCTTTAGCGCACCTACGGCAAATAATGTCATTCATAGGGGCACGGCGTGCCGTGCCCAAGCAAAACGTTCCTGGTTCCCGGGGTATTTGGCTGGTGGCGGGCACGGAGGCCCGTTCTACCGAGATTTTCAGGCTTTATGGTGTGCCTGGTTTGCCCGGGGCCGCCCTGAAACCCGCTGGCTCAAGGGGTGGCGCCCGACTCGGCCAGCCGGATGGCTTCAGCCAGGTCCAGGCTCCCGTCATAAAGGGCCCGGCCGATGATCACCCCCACCACCCCCAGGGCTTCTAGGGGCAGCAGCGCCGTGATGTCGTCCAGGGAGCTGACGCCGCCGGAAGCGATCACCGGCAGCCCCACGGCCTCGGCCAGGGCTTTGGTGGCGGCGGCGTTGACCCCCTGCTTAACGCCGTCCCGGGAAATGTCGGTATAGATCAGGACCGCGGGTTTGAGAGGTTCGAGTTCCCGGGCCACCTCCAGCACGGGGCGGGTGCTGGTTTCGGTCCAGCCTTCCACCGAGACCAGCCCGTCCCGGGCATCCAGGCCCACGGCGATGCGGCCCGGATAGTCGGCGCAAGCCCGGGCCACCAGCTCCGGGTCTTTCAGCACCGCGGTCCCCAGGATGAGGCGGTCGATGCCCAATTCGAGGTACGCGGCGATGGTTTCCAGGGTGCGGATCCCCCCTCCCAATTGTATGGGGATGGTGAGGCTCTGCCGCAGCCGCCGCACCGTGTCAAGGTTCTGGGGCCGGGAGCTGAAAGCGCCGTCCAGGTCCACCACGTGCAGCCACCGGGCGCCGGCGGCCTGCCATTTCAGGCCCATGGGCACGGGATCGTCGCTGAAGACGGTCTCCTCTTCCTTGCGCCCCTGGCGCAGGCGCACACACTTACCCCCCCGAAGGTCGATGGCCGGAAAAATCAGCATAATTTAATAGTTTACCCAACAAACTACCGGCTGGCAACCCCGTCTCAAAGCCCCCCGCCGTTCAGAAATCTTTTTGAAAATTCCCAAAGCTCATATCGATGACAGCATTACCCCCGAGCCGCTGCCGCGTAACATATCTTACATACTGGTTAATATGAAAATAGGTAAAATAGCCTATTGTCCCAGACTCTTGAATTTTTTAAAATAACGAAAAAAAATTTCCCGGTATATATTTACCATGTCCATTTCCCTCAATATTTCCGTGAGCCCTGAAGAAAATGGGAAAAATACCGTCTGCAATGGTCATTTACCTTGAAGAACCTGGCTACAAAAACTTTTCTAGTTTTATTCTCCATGTTGATAATATTAGGCTTGGGAGAAATTTGCCTGAGATTAATTTTTGTCAAATACCCCAGGCCCCTTACTCTTGATGAGAAATTGGGGTGGAAGACGACCCCCAATTATTACCGCAGAGTTGTGTTAAAAGATGCGGGGGGCCAGGAATACCAGGCCGAAGTTACAACAGATAAAAATGGTTTCAAATTATTTGGGAATCCTGCTGCTGAAAGAACCAAGATTTTCGTTATCGGCGATTCATTCACACAAGCATTAGAAGTGTCCAATGAGAAAGCCTATTATGGGATATTAGCAGACAGGCTTAAACAGGTAGAAATTTTTGCCTATGGAGCAGCTGGGTACAGCTCCTTACAAGAAATGATGATGATTGATGAAGTTGTTGATACTATAAGGCCTCAGGTAATTCTGTTACAATTCTGTTTTAACGACTTCTTCGACAATGATGCCCGGATAGATTTGGTGGGCGATAATAATGCTGTTACGCGCCCTTATATGGACCTGCAGGGCAATATTTTTTATAAGAACCCTGCCAATTGTCCGGAAATTATCTCCAGGTTAATTCCTTACTCAAGCTTAATAAAATTTTCTGTTGGTAAGATTACGAGGCTGTTGGCGGCAAGGCGTGAGGCTGACGCGATCATCAAAGAAATAGAAAAAGAGGGCAACACCCATGAGAAATTTCAACACGCTGCAGCGGTAACCCAAAAGATTATAGAGGCGATTGGAAAAAGAACCTCCGGCATTACTATGCTTACCTTTTCCGCCGATGAGAAGGAGCCATATTTCAGTGAATTCAAAAAAATAGCCTCGTTAGAAGGCTTCCGGTTTATTGAGGGGATTCCCGAAGCCCTCAGGGATTATGAGAGAAGGGGATTTACTACCAAGGCCGCCGATCATTACCATTGGAACGAACTCGGACATAAAATCGTTGCGGAAAAAATTTACGAATATTTGGTTAATTTAAAATCCGGCTTGCCAATACGTTAGCCAAAATTTTGCCGAAAGAGGGGAGGAACATTGATGACTCACGGCCCAATACGGTGGTCAGTAGATGAACTTACTTTCTTTAACAATAGGCTTCTGCTTCTCGCTTTATCACCTGAGGTTTGGTTTAGGGGATTTTACGGCAAAATCATAATATCCCACGGCAGGCATCATTTGCCAATGACAGCCTAAGGCTTGGGAATTTTGGACGCGGAAGTGAGAGATATTGGAGGTCCTGAAAAGGACATAGGTTTTCAGCGCCCTTCTCACCAGCCTTCAGGTTTAGGGGAAAGATGGCGGCCAAGTCACAAAGTTCACATTATTAATATTTCCTGAACGAAGAAGAGCACATCCTTCAAGAAATTCGCGGCGTTGCCTGCTCTTGCAGCCTCGAATTAAGAGTATGGGTTTATGTCCGAACTGGCCCGTATGCTCATTATTTTCGGCATCATCCTGGTGGTCATCGGGGTCATCATCTTGCTGGCCCCGAAAATTCCCCTGTTGGGAAAGCTCCCAGGGGATTTTACCTTCCATTGGGGCCGGACCACGGTCTATTTCCCCCTGGGCACCTGCATTCTCCTCAGCGTGATCTTGACCCTGATCATGTATTTCCTTCGGAAGTAGGACCAGCCCGCGCCCAGCCCATGTCTTGCCACCTCCCAGAAGCGTCCATGATTCCTTAGCTGACCAAGATATTATTAAAAGTTCGGCAGAGCAAGCTGGCCGGTAGTGGCGCGGTTTTGTAAGGCGCGTCTTACGCGCCATTTTTGGTGCGTAAGATGCACCCTACAAAGACTTTTCGGCACAAAATCCCCGAGCTTTCTCGGGGAGGATCGGCCGAGAGCCCTTGCCGTGGTCTCAGGCGGCCCCCCCGGGCCCCCCTTAGTCCTATCCCCTTGATTTTCGCCCTTTTTCCCGGGAGCCGGTCTTGCCCCGGGCTTCACGAGGGCTTATATTAATCCAGGGCGACCCTTCCTGCAGCCCTGGTGCCGCGGTGCCAAGGAGCGTGATTCCCCGTTGCCTTGCGGCAAAGATTGGCAAGCCGCGGGGGTTCGAGGGTCAAAGGCCCACCGGCCTGTTGCCGGTTTCCTAAAGGTGTAAATGCCTTGCATAATTTCCCGGTAAAAGTATACTGGGAGCCATCTACCTGGACCCGGAGCGCCGGCCGGCTTGGCCCGGCATCAAGGCACCGGTCCAGAGGTGGAGAGAATGCCGGAATTACGTAAAGACCCCATCATCGGCCGCTGGGTGATCATTTCCACTGAGCGGGGTAAGCGCCCCCACGACTTCGTGATAGAACCGGAAGTGACCAAGGGGGGGTTCTGCCCCTTTGACCCGGGCAACGAACACACCACCCCGCCGGAAGTCCTGGCCTACCGGCAGCCGGGGACCGCCCCAAATACTCCGGGCTGGCGCCTCAGGGTGGTGCAGAACAAATTCCCGGCCCTGGTCCTGGAAGGCGACGCCGAACGTCAGGGGGAGGGAATATTTGACAAGATGAACGGGATCGGCACCCACGAGGTGATCATCGAGAGTCCCGACCACTCCGTCACGTTGTCCACCATTTCCCTGGAGGGGTTCGAGGATGTGCTCAGGGCCTATCAAGATCGGAGCAAGGCCCTGGCCCAGGACCCGCGATTCAAATATGTCCTGGTCTTCAAAAACCAGGGCCGGGCGGCCGGCGCCTCCCTGGAGCACAGCCACAGCCAGCTTATCTGCCTGCCCATTGTCCCGGAACTGGTGACCGAAGAGTTGAACGGGGGCAAGTTCTATTATAACTATAAGGAGCGGTGCGTCTTTTGCGACATGATCCGCCAGGAACTGCAGCAACAGACCCGGGTGGTTCTGGAGAACCAGGAGTTTGTCGCCATCTGTCCCTTCGCCCCCCGCTCCCCCTTCGAGGTCTGGATCCTTCCCAAGGCCCACTTTTCCAGTTATGTGGGCCTCAAAGGCGAGTCTTTTCGCCTGTTGGCGGAGATCTTCTCCCAGACCCTGAAGCGCCTGGAGAAATCCATCGGCAAGGCTCCCTATAATTTCATCCTGCACACCGCTCCCATCGGGGAGCCGGAATTGCCGTATTACCATTGGCATTTCGAGATCATGCCCAAACTCACCTTGATGGCGGGCTTTGAATGGGGCTCGGGCTTTTTCATCAACCCCACCCCCCCGGAAGATGCGGCCCAATATCTCCGGGAAGTAAATTTGTAGTCCTCGGAAAGGGCAGATTATGCGCATCCTGATGGTCACTCCGGAGGCCAATCCCTTCGCTCGCAGCGGCGGTTTGGCCGAAGTCATCGCCGGGCTGTCTTTCGCCCTGGTCAGGCTGGGACATGAGGTAAGGGTGGTTTTGCCCTTATACCGCCAGGTCCGGGAATCGGGGCGCCCCCTCAACTTCACCGGCAAAACGCTCTCCATTCCCCTTTCCTGGAAAAACCTGTCAGCCGAGATCCATCACGCGGAGTTGGGTGGCCTGAACTATTACTTCATCGGCCAGGATGCCCTCTATAACCGGGACGGCCTCTACGGTACTGCTTACGGGGACTTTGAAGACAATGCCGAGCGCTTCATCTTCTTCAGCCGGGCCGTGGTGGAGATGATCGAGGCCCTGGACCTAAAGTGCGACGTTTGCCATTGCCATGAATGGCAGACCGGCCTGGTGCCCGTGTACCTGCGCACCCTCTACCATGACCGGCCCCCCTTGCACCGCCTGCCGGTGGTTTACACCGTGCACAACGTGGGCTACCAGGGGCTGTTCTCGACTTACGATCTGCCCCTCACCGGCCTGGGCTGGGAGCTCCTGAATCCCAAGGCCCTGGAATTTTACGGAAAAATCAATTTCATGAAAGGCGGCCTGGTTTTCGCCGATCTCCTCAGCACGGTGAGTTCCAGGTATCGGGAAGAAATCCTCACTCCGGAATATGGCTTCGGCCTGGAAGGTCTGTTCCAGGAACGGTCCCAGGAGCTTTTCGGCATTCTGGAAGGCGTGGACTATCGGCGCTGGGACCCGTCCCGGGACTCTTGCCTGCCGGCCGCCTATGACTACCATAACCTGGACGGGAAAAAGGCTTGCAAGGCTGCCCTGATGCGCCATTTCGGCCTGGAGCTGCCTCCGGCCCGGCCCCTCCTGGGCATGACCACCCGTTTCTTCGAACGCAAGGGCATCGACCTGGTGGAGAATATTATGGACGAGTTGATGCGCCTGGACCTGGGGTTTGTCATCCAGGGCACCGGCGAGGAGCGGCATCACTATCTCCTCCAGGAACTCAGCGCCCGGCACCCTGGCCGGATGGGGCTGAACATCGGCTACACCGAAGAGCTGGCCCATCAGATCCTGGCGGGGGCCGATATCTTTCTGATGCCCTCCCGCTATGAGCCTTGCGGCCTCGACCAGCTCTATTCCCTGCGCTACGGCACGGTGCCCGTGGTCCGGGCGACGGGAGGACTGGATGAGACCATCCAGGAATACCACCCGGAAACCGGAGAGGGCAACGGCTTCAAGTTCAACGGCTATACCCCGACGGAATTTCTGGGCGCCGTGCAACGCGCCCTCACTCTCTACCAGCATCAAACCGCCTGGCAGGGACTGATCAAGAAAAACATGGCCCTGGATTTCTCCTGGGACACGGTGGCTCCCAAGTACCTGGAGCTCTACCGGCTGGCCCAGGAAAAGCGGCAACGATTGGTGGGGGAATAAGAGTTTATGGCCTCGGAGCGCACTGCCTTTCTAGCCCAGATGGTGGAGCTGCTGACCTCCACCGTCAGCTTCGGGGAACGCCTCGACAACATGGTGCACCTGCTGGCCCGGCACCTGAAGGTGGACCTGGCGCTGTATTTCAGTCTGGACAAAAGTAAAGAGACCCTGTCCCTGCAAATCAGCAGCCAGGGGCCCGTGCCGCCGCATCTGCGGGTGGAATTCCCCCTGGGGCAGGGAGTGGTGGGAGAAGCGGCGGAGATCCGCAAAGTCAGGGTGGTGCACCGCCACCATGCCGGGGCCCTGGAGGCCAACGTCTCCCTGGAAAAGTTGCATCCTGCCTTTCGCACCCTGGCGGCCTTCCCCGTGGCCGATGACAATTTCCTTTACGGCGTCCTGCTGTTGGTGAGCCGGGAAGATCGCACCTTCTCGGCGCCGGAGCGCCAGGCCGTGCATCTGGCCACCCTGATGCTGGCCGGCACCATCCGCCAGGCCCTGCTCCAGGAGGAAGCCAAAAAACGGATTGCTGAGCTCTCGGTGCTGTTCGAGGTGGGCAAAGCCCTGAGCTCCACGGTGGAGCTGGATGAACTCCTGGAGCGCATCGTCACCACCACCGCCAAGGTTATTACGGCCCGGGGGGCCGCCTTGCAGATCGTGGACACCGTGAGCGCCGAAACCCGGGTCTCCTCCCAGTACGGCCAGATTCCCATCCCCCCTTGTCCCAGAATTCCCGAAGTGACCGCGAGCCTGGGGGCCGCGCCGGAAACGCCTTACCTGCAGGGCCAGGAAACCGGCGCCAATGGCTTGGCGCACTATTACCTGGCGGTGCCCTTGACCTTCAAGGGCCAGTTGCAGGGCACCCTGTGCGTTTACGATAAGATCTCCCCCACCGGGGAGTACTCTCCCTTTGAATCCGAAAACCGCCAGTTGCTCTATACCATGGCCGGTCTGATCGTCAACGCCATCGAAAACGCCCTCACCTACCAGCAGGTGGAGTCCCTGGCGGAGCGCAACGAACGCATGGTGCGAAACCTCACCGCCCTCCAGGAGATCTCCCAGGCCCTGCTCACCACGGTTCAGGCGGAGCGCCTGCTGGAGATCATCATCCAGGGCCTCACCCTGGAACAGGGCCTGGGGTTTGATCGGGCCATGGTGTTGATGGTGGACGAAACCGCCCAGTTTTTACGGGGGATCAAGGGAGCCCGGCAAGCCCCTGGGGTCGTCGCCGGAGCGCTCCCTGAGGCGCTTCTTTCTCCCCTGGCCGTAGAGGTGCCGGTGACGGATTGGCAAATACCGCTGCGCCCCGACCAGGGGCCCATGGCCCTGGCGGTCTTGCAGATGCGCCCCTTTCACCACCATCAACCCAAAGCCGGAGCAGGTCTGCCCTCGGCTCTAAAGGGCAAATTTGACGCCAAGGAATTCTTTGTGGTGCCCCTGGTGGTCAAAGACCGGGCCACCGGCATCATTGTGGTGGACAACCAGGCTTCCGGACGCCCCCTGGAGGAAGGTCCCATCCACACCCTGCAGATGCTGGCCACCCAGGCGGCCCTGGTCCTGGAAAACGCGCAGCTCTACTCCACCATTGAGGCCAATAACCGGGAACTGCTCCTGATCCGGGAGCGGATGCTGGAATCCGACCGCCTGGCAGCCTTGAGCAGCCTGGCTTCGGGCATGGCCCATGAAATCCGCAACCCCCTGGTGTCCATCGGCGGGTTTGCCCGGCGCATTGCCAAACTGGTGGAGATGAATTCCCCCCTGAGAGGTTACGTGGACGTCATCCAGGAAGAAGTGACGCGCCTAGAAAAGCTCCTCCGGGAAATCCTGGACTTCACCGGGGAAAACCTCAGTTATTTCGGGGACCATGACCTGGATCAGTTGATCGAAGACACGCTGCTCCTGGTGCAGCGGGATTTCCAGAGCGCCGCTATCAAGGTCGTCAAAGAATTGACCCAGTTGCCCCGAATCCATTGTGACGATCGCCAGATCAAACAGGTGTTCTATAACCTCTTCCAAAACGCCCGCCAGGCCATGCCCCGGGGGGGGACCCTGACCATCCGCACCTATCCCCGGGAACGGGAGGACGGCCTCTATGTGTCGGCGGCCATCACCGATACCGGCGGCGGCATCCCCATGGAAGTGCTGCACAATATCTTCAACCCCTTTTTCTCCACCAAGGACTATGGCACCGGCCTGGGCCTGTCCATCGCCCAGCGCATCGTCTCCCGCCACTACGGGCAGATCGAGGTCAACAATGAGATCGGCAAGGGAGTGACCTTTATCGTCAGCTTACCGGTGGCCAAATATTGTCTGGTGAAAGATGCCGGGCAGGGGGTGGCCATGGCCGGCGCCCTCCACGCCCCCACAGGAGGACGGCGATGAAGAAGATCCTGGTTGCGGACGACGAGATGAGCATTCGCCTCCTTTACAGCGAAGAACTTAAAGAGGAAGGCTATGAAGTTTACCTGGCCGCCAATGGCCGGGAAGCCTTGGAAATCGTGGAAAAAATTCCCCTGGACCTGGTCATCCTGGATATCAAGATGCCGGAAATGGACGGGATCGAGGCCCTCAGGCAGATCAAGGAGCGGCGTCCCGAATTGCCGGTGTTGCTGAGCACCGCTTACGGCGAGTACAAGCAGGATTTCGCCACCTGGGCCTCAGATGAATATCTGGTCAAATCCTCCGACCTGGAAGACCTCAAGAGCGCCGTTAAACGGCATCTGAAAGAATAATGACAGGCTGCTGTCAAAGAAGAACTACTGTTCCCTAGCTTGCTGTCGGCTTTCTGATAAAAAAGTCGCCGCGGCCTTTACCGTGAAAGTCCCTTGGAAAATGTAGGGCACCCGCCCTCGGGTGCGAAAGCTTGCCTTGGAAAAATAAAGTAGAACACCCGGGGGCGGGTGTTCTACATTTTTTAATAAGGCCGGCTCTGCGAATCTACCCCGGCGGGTAGGTAGGATTTTCATTGTCGGGGGTGGCCAACATATGGCCATGGGCGTTTAGCCTGCGATTCCACGGTTGATGCATTCCCCTAGGCGCAGGCTAAAGCCTGCGGCGACAACATGGCGGTCTGATTGCCAACTGGCATCAAAACCAGCCCCCCAGCATCCCCCAGACCCCGGCGCCGCTCACCAGCAGGGAGAGGAAAGTGAGCCCGGCCATCAGGGCCGAAGCCGCGTAGAGGACCGCCACGGCCTGGCGGTATTGGCGGGACTCCAGGGGTTGGGCGGGGTCGCCGATGCAGGGCTTGTCCACCAGGCGGCCGAAGTACGTGCTCGGCCCCCCCAGGCGCACCCCCAGGGCCCCGGCCATGGCGGCTTCCGGCCAACCGGCGTTGGGGCTGCTGGCCTGGCCCGCGTCACGCCTGACAATGCGCCAGGCCCCGGGCCCGTCCAGACCCAGCGGGCCGGCCGCCAGGGCCATGAGGCAGGCGGCCAGGCGGGCTGGGAGAAAATTTAGGACATCGTCCGCCCGGGCCGCTACCCTCCCGAACTTCGCATACCGCTCATTCTTATAGCCCACCATGCTGTCCATGGTATTAACGGCTTTATAGAGGGCCAGCCCGGGCAGGCCCAGCAGCGCCAGGAAAAACATGGGGGCCACCACCCCGTCGGCCAGGTTTTCCGCCACGGTTTCCACCGCAGCCCGGCGAATTTCCCGGGGCGAAAGTTCTTCCGTCTCCCGGCCGACGATCATGGCCAGGCGTGCCCTCGCCCCGGGCACATCCCCCCGGGCCAGCGCCTCCTCCACCCGGCGGCTTTCCAGGTGCAGGCTCCGGGTGGCCAGGCCCGAGTAAATCAGGTAAGTCAACACCACGGTCCCGGCTGCCTTGGGCAGCATCGAGACCCCGGCCAACACTCCGAGAAGCGCAGCCAAAGTCGTTGCCAGCACCGCCAGCCAGAAAAACAGGCCCGCCATCACCCTGGGGCGGTACAGAATCCTTTCCCAATACTCGATGCCGCGGCCCATCAGCCGGACCGGGTGGGGCAGGCCCTGAGGGTCCCCTAAAACCAGGTCCAGCAGATAGCCGGCAAGAAAAGGGATCGCCAGTCCCATGGTTCACCCCCCCTCCAGGCAATGCGCCAGGGCTTGCAGCAGCCGCTGGTTTTCCGCCCGCCGGCGCACGGCCACCCGGAAGTAGCGCTCATCCAGGCCCCGGAAATTGCTGGCATCCCGGATAATGATACCCTGGCCCAGCAACTCTTTTTGCAGCCTGGCCGCGGTCCAGCCCGGGCGGGTGAGCTTCACCAGCAAGTAATTGGCCCGACCGGGGAAGGGCGCGAGACCGGGCTGAGCCTCCAGCCGGCCCAGCAGGTATGCCCTTTCGGTGGCGACCAGGGCGCGGCTTTGGGCCATGAATGCCTCATCCTCCAGGCAGGCCCAACCCATGGCCTGGGCCAGGGTATTCACCGACCAGGGTTCCTGGACCGCGGCCAGGCGCTCGATGAGGGCCGGCGCCGCCAGCAGATACCCGAGGCGCATCCCCGGGACGCCGAAAAATTTGGTAAAGGAGCGCAGGATCATGAGACCCGGAAAATGACCCAGGACCGTCTTCAGGGAGGCCTCTTCCGCGAAATCCACAAAGGCCTCGTCCAGGACCAGATGCACCCCGGCCTCGTCCAGGGCCGCCACCACCGGCAGGAGATGGTCCGGCGAGAGCAGCGCCCCGCTGGGACTGGCGGGATTGGCCAAAAAGACCAGGGACGCCTCTCCGGGGGCCAGGGGCCCATCCAGGGTAAAATTCCGGTCTTCCCGGGTGAGAAGAAAATCCACCGGAATTTGCGCCACCCTGAGGGCCTGTTCATATTCGCTGAAGGCCGGGGCCACCACCAGGGCCCGGCGGGGTTCCAGGGCCCGGGCGATCAGGTAGATGAGCTCGGTGGAGCCGTTGCCCACCAAAATCTCCTCCGGGGTGAGACGATGATAGGCCGCCAGGGCCTCTTTCAAACGGTGGCAGCGGCGGTCCGGGTAATGGACGATGTCGGCCAGGGTGCGGCTCACCACCCCGGCAAGCCCCGGGGGGAATCCCAGGGGGTTGATATTAGCGGAGAAATCCAGGAGGTCCTGCAGCCCCAGCCCCAGGGAGCGGGCCAGGCCGTAAACATCCCCGCCATGTTTCGGGGTTTTTTCAGACAAGGCGTTCATTCCTATCTTTAGTGTCTTTTGCTGAAAGCTGAAAACTGACCGCTGACCGATAGTCATACTCGTTCCCAAGCTCCCGCTTGGGAACCGGAAGAAATGACCTCTGCCAAACCTTTATGGGATTGGGAGAGGGGGATTGGGGGAGAGGGTAAGGGCCTGCGGCCCTTAGCCCTCTCCCCCAATCCTTTTCAGATTCGAACCATTTCCCAAATCCGGGGGAGGTCCAGGTGGCGGCGCAGCAGCTCGGCCAGGCGGTCCAGCTGGTCCTCCTGAAAAGTCCTGAAAGGCACCGGGGCTGAGGCACTCCGGCCGCCGCCCCCCCGGGTCTCCTGGAGGTCATGCAAAAACCGCCAGCGGAACTCGTCGTTGTCAAAGAGGCCGTGGAGATACGTGCCCCAGCGGCGCCGGTCGGGACTGACCCAGCCCTCGGCCACCCGGACGGGTTGGCCGTTGCGGCTGATGAGGGCGAAGGCCGGTTCCCCCTCGCCGCACGGTTGGCTTTCGCCCATGTGGATTTCATAGGCCTGGAGCACGACCGCATCCTCCGCGCCTGCCGCGGCCCTGGCTTGAACCTGGGTGGTGGTCTTGGTTTTGGCCATGGTGGTGACGACCGGCAGCAGCCCCAGGCCCGGCTCCTCCCGGGGCGGCCCTTCCACCCCGTGGGGGTCCCGGATGCTTTGGCCGAGAAGCTGGTAGCCCCCGCAAATCCCCACCAGGCGTCCCCCAGCCCGGCCGTAGGCCTGAATGCGGCCGAAGAGCCCGGTCTCCTTAAGATAAATCAGGTCGCTGATGGTATTCTTGGTCCCGGGCAGGATAAGGAGGTCCAATCCCTCCAGGGGGTCCCGGTGGTCCAGGTAGCGCAGATCCACCAGCGGTTCCTGCTCCAGGGGGTCGAAATCGGTGTAATTGGAGATGTGGGGCAGCCGCACCACCCCTACCTGCAGACGGCCGCCGGCCGGAGAGGCGGCCCGGGAGGACTTTTTCCGGCCCAGGGCGACGCTGTCCTCCTCCGGCAGGGCCAGGTCGGGCACGTACGGCATCACCCCCAGGACCGGCCGCCGGGTGCGGGCCTCGATGATCCCCACCCCCGGCTCGAACAGCGCCGGGTCGCCCCGGAACTTGTTGATGATGAAGCCCTGAAGCAGACGGCGCTCCCCGGGGGTGAGAAGCTTGAAAGAGCCGATGGTGGCGGCAAATACGCCCCCCCGGTCGATGTCGGCCACCAGGAGCACCGCGGCGCCGGCTTTCCGGGCCATATGGAAGTTGACCAGGTCGTTTTTCTTTAAGTTCAATTCCACGGCGCTGCCGGCGCCTTCCAGGATGACCAGCTCGTAGTCCCGGCTGAGGCGCCGGAAACTCTCCATGACCTTGTGCACCAGCCGGGGCTTGTGGCGGTAGTATTCCTGGGCGGAAAAGTTGCCGTACACCCGGCCGTGGACGATCACCTGGGAGCCTACGTCGCTGCTGGGCTTCAGCAGAATCGGGTTCATGTCCACGTGGGGGGCCAGGCCCGCGGCCTGGGCCTGCACCACCTGGGCCCGGCCCATTTCGCCCCCCTCGGGGGTGATGAAACTGTTCAAGGCCATATTCTGGGCCTTGAAAGGCGCCACCCGGACCCCCGCTTGGCGGAAGACGCGGCACAGGCCGGCCACCATGATGCTTTTGCCCACGTCGGAGCCGGTACCCAAGATCATTAAAGGGCGATAGGTCATTGAAAGTTTTCGGTTTTCGGTTTTCGGTTTTCGGTTTTCGGTTTTCGGTTAAAGCCGCCGACTGCCTGACCTATTGTCGTGTCTCGTAAATACCTTTCATAAGATCAGGGTCTTTATCGGAGTCTTAAAACTCCCCTCCCTTGATGGGAGGGGCTGGGGGAGGGTGATAACATTAAGGAATTGCAAAGAAAAAATGCCACCCCCACCCTAACCCTCCCCCCTCAAGGGGTAGGAAGGCACTTGACTTATGCAAGGTATTCCCGAGACGCCACACTAGGTTAACAGACAAATTCTTCAAAGTTGCTCCAGGGCACGGCACGCCGTGCCCCTGATATGGTTGAAAGTTGTCAAGTAGGCGCGAGAGCCCCTTGTATTTTTTTGGTTAAGCTGCGAGATGATTCTCAGGCCCCAGCGGGGCGGGACGC
>Ga0315281_10004587_pt1 | contig 20014 bp, 18 predicted proteins | sample YL17G07_0_MG_FD_204540 | JGI IMG/M metagenome (GOLD analysis project Ga0315281, IMG submission 204540) | Sediment microbial communities from Yellowstone Lake, YNP, Wyoming, USA - YL17G07_0 | ecosystem: Environmental > Aquatic > Freshwater > Lake > Sediment | place: USA: Wyoming | collected... | reverse complement strand
TGGATTCGCGGCCAGCGGAAAGGATAGAAGAGGTGGAGCTGTATCCCTTCCGCGAGGCTCTCAAAGAGGAAGTGGAGTTCGTCATGACGGCGCATGTCATCTACCCGGCATACGACGAACGGTTACCCGCCACGCTATCGGAGAAAATCGTGACCGGCCTTCTGCGGGAGAGGATGCGATACAACGGCGTTATCGCCGGCGACGACATGGACATGAAGGCCGTGTCGGACCATTGGGGGACGGAGGAGTCCACAATGCTTGCGATGAAAGCGGGCGTGGACATGCTCCTTGTTTGTCACGAGACGGCGCGGCGGGAAGCGGTTCACGAATCGCTACGAAAGATGATAGTAGAGGGCATAATCACCCCAGAAGACGTTTCGGCCAGGATTGGCCGGATATTCGCCGCGAAAAACAAAATAAGGGCCAGACAGAGGGAAGAGGGAAATGCTTGAGATAGAAAAGCTTCTTACAGACTACGGGATAGACGAAGCCGATATAGCGAACATACGCCAGGCCGCGCCCATGATGGAGAAACGCAGGGATGAAATGGCGGAGTTCCATTTCTCCCTGCTGATGAAAAAACCGGACACCGCCAAGTTTTTCCCTGACAAAGGGACGCAGGAGCGGCACCGCGACGCTTTCGTTGAATGGTTTTCAACGCTCCTTAAAGCCGAGTTCAACCACTCCTATTACATGAAGCTGTACCGCATAGGTTCGGTTCATGAACGGATCGGCATGCCGCCCAGCCTCGTCAACATCCAGATGTCCCACATACGGGCATTTGTGGAGGACGCCATCAACACGGATTTTAACGGCCCGTGCGTCGCGGCGGCGCGGACGATAGCGTCGTTCAACAAGGCGCTGGACATGAACATGGACATGATGACCCGCTCTTACCGCGAGGCGGAGCTTAAGACTCATTTCTTCTCATACAGGATGGACGCAATTGTCCTTAGCGTGGCCAAGTGGTTTGTGAACGGTTTCAACCTTGCGCTGGTTTTCGGACTGCTCGTTACCGGGCTTGCGGTGATGGGACTTGCCGTGTACGACCTTACACACCTCGCCATAAGCGACGGGATCGAGAAGGGGATGCTTCGGGGGCTTGGCACCCTGCTTGTGCTTTGGGTGGTCATAGAGCTGTTGGACACGCAGATAAAGCATATGAAGGGAAGCGCCTTTGCCATCAAGGTTTTCGTCTCCGTAGCGCTGGTGGCGGAGCTAAGAAGGCTTCTCATCACTTCCATAGAACACGCCGCGTGGCAGGAGGAGCTGATTCTTGTGGTCGGCCTTCTGGCGCTGGGCGCTATCTACTGGATGGTTTCGCGGATAGAAAGAGGGTGATTTCGGCCATTTTGCAAGTCTCCCTCCTGTGATAATATACGGCTCTCTGAGTATTGACGCCAGAATGGGCGGCGGCGGCGTTTTTGGAACGGTTTTTTTGATTCCTGCGAAAGGGAGCTCTATGTCGGCTCTTAGGTTAAAAGGTAACTGGCTTAGGCTACGGAGCGCGGCGCTTCTGGCGCCGCTTTCCCTTGTTCTCAACGCTTGCGGGGCTTCGTCCGATAACAAGCCGTCGGACACGCCCCCCTCTGGAGTGACTCTCATCGGATCGGTGACGCTTCCGGGCAACGCGGTGAAGCAGGCGTTCACTGTCCCCGGCGTTGAGAGCGGCGGCGGCAAGGTGACTGAGATAGTGGTGGACGCCCCGGGTGGGAGGGTTTATGTTGACACGCTGTCCGCCTCGTCTACGACATTTTTTGATTACGACTACGGCTCTGACTCCGTAAGCGGGGTCTATTACCCGTTTTACAGGTTCCTGTTGAGCCCTGGCGGAGCCAGCCTTGGGGTGATGATCCCGGTGCGACACGTCTCTTCCGGCAATTTCCCTTCTGGCGACTACACTATCACGCTCAGCAACGTGTCAGCCTCCCCGGTCACAGCCAACATTTATCTGCTCAAGAAAAACGATCCCGATTTCTCCAATGGTGGGATAACCCTCAACCTTTTCGTTTACACCGTCGGCGGCTCAAACCCGGTTATCGCCAGCGTGGACGACGCGCAGGCGATTAAAAACTACATCTCGAACATTTATCAGCAGGTGGGCATGACCGTGAACGCCCTTAACGTGGAATTCAGGGACGATCCCAACGCCGTCGCCCAGGCGGGCGGATCAGTAGGGGATATAAGCGCGTTTCTGGAATCCGCCTCGCGCGGCACGGCTGGACGGGGCGACACGGGCATAAACTGTTTCCTGATGCCCCAACTGGGAGGCGGGCTTCTGGGGCTGGATGGGGCGATACCTGGCCCAGGCTTCCAGCACGGGACTGCGGCCTCCGGGCTTGTGGCGGCGGCCACCAGCTTCGGTTTCATATTCGCAGGTTACACGGCGCACGAGACGGATCAGCTTTATCTGTCATTCACGCTGGCTCATGAGGTAGGCCATTACCTGGGCCTGTACCACCCATCGGAAAAGTATGGCAAACCGCACGACCCCCTTTCCGACACGCCCGAATGCGGATTACAGTACGATACCAATCATGACGGCGTGGTTGACGGGCCGGAATGCAGGGGAGTGAATACGCAGTTCTTGATGTTCTGGACGGACGACATAAGGAACGGTCAGCCGACTGGCGATCAGACCGTCATCTCGCCCCAGCAGGGCGAGATCATGAACACGCATCCGTCGGTATCGTAGAAATTGGAGGATTAAAAAAGATGAAACATCTCTTTTTCGCGCTGATCGCTTTTTCACTGGTTTTCGCGCCTGCGTCTTTCGCACAGGACGTGGTGGTGGCTTACGACAACTTGATCTCTGTCCTTTCCGGCCGCCACGGAATGCCGGACAGCGCCTATTTCGCCAGGCTTGAGCCGAAATCAGCCACCGAAACGCTGATGAAGATAGCCGGGGATGAGAAAGTGTTCCCCGTCGCCCGCGCGCGGGCTATGCTGGCTTTGGCCTATTTTAAAAGCGGTGAGGCGGCCAGGATGGTCGCGGACAAGGCGGCCAACGACAAGAACCCTTACATGCGTTCCTCCGCCTACGAGGCGCTGGGCAACATGGAGGGCGTGAACGCTGTCAAGGCCATCGGCGAAGGGCTAAAGGACGACGACGTGATGGTGCGCCTATCCGCCATCCGCTCGCTGGGAAGAGTCGGCGGGCCGGAGGCGAAAAAGCTCATCGAGGATAACGCCCAGGTGGAAAAGAACCCGACAGCCTCTGCGGTGATGCAAAAGTCCCTGGAGCAGATGCGCTGACCATTTGACGCTCGGCGGGGTGTTCTTCGCCCCGCCGTCCATTCGGGGCGGTTCGAGAACCGCCCTTCTTTAGAGAGGGCGCATCGCGATGCGCCCCTACAAGGATGGAGGTGAAGAACACCTCGGACAGCGGCAAGAGCGTTATGCAAAGGTCTCCCTGTGAACATATTTCCCGTTAGCGTGGACGCCGTCCTCATGTGCGGCGAGGGGATGGCGTCGCGGCCTGTGCTTGGGGACAGTAAAATATATTTACCGGTTCATGGCCGGCCCGTCTTCCTTTACGTTCTCGACGCGCTCTGGCAAGCCAGCCGTGTGCGCAGGATATTCATCGTCGGCGACAAGCGGCGGATTGAATCGGCCATCAAAGCTGGCGGTCAAAGCCATTCAAAGCCGGTGACTGTCATCGCCCAGGAGCGCAACCTGTTGGAAAACGTGTGGAGAGGCTTTATCGCCACCCTCGACGGTTATGTGGAAGGGGCGCAGAAGGATAACCCCGATTTCGCCGGGCGCGTGATACTGGCCCTGCCGGGCGACTCGCCGCTTGTCACGCCGGGTGAGATAGATGATTTTATCGCGAGGGGCGACATGTCCAGATACGATTACGTCGTGGGAATTACCCCGGCGGTTTCACTTGCCAGGTTCCGCCCATCCGGGGGCAGGCCGGGCATCAGGATGTCCAGCATCCACCTGCGTGAAGGGCTTTTCAGGATCAACAACCTGCATCTTGTCCGGCCATTCGCATTCAAAAACAGGGACGCCGTGCTGAAAATGTATGAAATGCGGTACCAGCGGGACATCTCCAATGTTTTTCGTTTCCTCCGCCATCTTTTGGTCACGCCAGGATGGAGGGGCCACATTTGGCTCTATCTGGCCCTGCAAGCGTGCCTGACCCTTTCGCGCATTGGCCTTGCGGGTGTGGCGGATATCCTGCGCCGTTTTATTCCGTCGGACAGGGCCTTGTATGCCATTAGCCAGATAACAGGAGCCCGCGCCGGGGCCGTGGTGACTACCCACGGCGGGGCCGCGCTGGATATAGATAACGAATCGGACTACCTCGCCCTGACGGAAATGTTCGACCAATGGAGGACGGCGCAGTGATATCCACCGTCAGCCACCGGGGTTTTTATGCGGTTTGCCTGCTTGCCACGCTCGTCGCCACGCTGTGGCCGGAGACCGCGTCCGCCTGGGGAGCCGGCCTGCATGTGGCGCAGGGGAGCTATTTGCTGGAGAGCCTGAGCCTCATAAGGCCGGAAATAGCGGGAATACTGGCCGCATTCCCAAACGATTACATTTACGGATGCGTCAGCGCCGACATTTTTATAGGCAAAGGGTACAAGAGGCGCGACGACCATTGCCACAACTGGAGCGTGGGCAAGAGGGTCCTGGAACTGGCTAAAAACGACTCCACACGCGCATACGCCTATGGCTACCTGACGCATCTGGCCGCCGATGTGGTGGCTCATAACCACCTTATCCCCAACCTGCTCTACCAGACGCCCACGTCCAGGACCATCGGGCATGTGTTCTGGGAGTTCCGGGCCGACAGGTTCATAAGGAAAAGTTTCTGGCGGCTTGCGTCCGAGGTTGTGTCCCTGCATAACCACGACAACGACACCCTGATAAAAAAGGTGATGAACAGGAGCCAGTTAAGGTTTGGCGCGAAAAAGGCGCTCTTCCGCAGGGCCGTGGCCCTCCGCGATATCATCGCCTGGCGGCAGGCTGTGGAAGGGCCGGTTTTCGAGGGGTTCCGCATCCTGTCCCGCGCCCATGTCTCCACATTTAACAACTACTCGATCAACCTCATTGTTGACCTGTTGCGCAATTGGGATAACGCCGTATGCCTCAGGTACGACCCAGTGGGAACGGACAACACAGTTCACGCCAAGTTCCTGCGGAAATCGGAGGGAGCGGGGTTGCGGCTCAGCGGCGAAAACTTACAGTTCCCCGTGCCTGAAGACATAGTCGCGCTCGATTACGTTGACCATAAAACAGAGCGGATGTGACTAAGCCCTAATCCAGGATTCCGAAGTTGAAAGGGGGATTCGTCGCTATCGGTCATAATAACAATCGCTTCCCCGTGGTCGCCTGGGGCTGTTGCCCAAACATTTTTCCCATCAGAGCGCTAATTGTACGTGGCTTCATACATTTTGTCCCCCTCGCATGGAGAGCTTTGCATAACCAGCAATTCCACGCCTCGAATAGGGCAAATACAGGGCGCCCCAGGGCAAGCTGTTTTGGGAACGCCTTCGCCCCTTGCGGGAGCTTTCCCCTGCTTAATGGTGAAAAAACGTAATTTTATTTACTTGACAGTTGTATATCTAAGGGCGTAGAAACAACCCTCATTCGGGGGTATTAACCGCCGAACGAGAGAAAAATCAGGCGGTTTTCATACTGGGGTAATTTAATGAAAAAGGCGTTGCCCCTTATCGTCGCGGTGTTTTCCATATTCGCCATAAGTCTCGCCGCTTGCGGAGGCGGTGGCGGATCGGGTTCGCAAATGTCATCGGGTCAATCCACCGGCGACGCCACGATAAACGTGACGGCCAACGCGCCGGACGTGTTGGACGGCGCCGACGGCAAATGCTCCTTGCGCGAGGCGATAACCAACATCAACAACGGGGCCACCACCTACGCCGACTGCGCCACCACAGGCGCCTACGGAACCAACGACAAAATAAACATCCCGGCGGGGACGTATACAAGTGACATCAGTAGCTTCTCCATTACCAGAAGCGTCTCCATCGTGGGCGCGGGGGCTGGTTCCACCATTATTGACGGCGCAAGGATAGACCGGGTTCTTGAAACAACACCTAAAAGCGTTGACATGAAAGTCTCCATCTCCAACGTCACCATAACAGGAGGCTTTGCTGTCAGCGGCAACTCCACAAAACATGGAACTGTCGGCGGCGGTATTTATAACAGTAGCACGCTTATCGTAACCAACTGCGATATCAGCGGCAACAAAACTCAATCTTTTAGGACCGGTGACGGCGGCGGCATTTATAACACCGGTACGCTCACTGTCATCAACTCCACCATCAGCGGCAACACGGCCGCAGGGGGAAATGGCGGTGGCATTGCCAACATACGCACGCTCACTATCACCAATTCCACCATCAGTGGCAATAGCGCTGAATTTTTAGATGGTGGTGGCGGCATTTACAACTCAGGAGCTCTCACCGTCACCAACTCTACCATCACTGGCAACACGGATGCGCAAAGCTATAATAGTTACGGTAATTTCGCCGGCATTCTCAATTCAGGTGGGACTGTCACCCTTTCCAACAGCATTGTGCAATCAGATTGAGGGCAGGGAGACGAGCCAAGAAAGTGGCGGATGCGTCTCTCGGCTCCTCTTCATTGAAGGTTAAAGCAATTAGTCGGCTAAGGCTAAAATACTGGTTAGGATAGAAAAAGGAGATTTACCATGTGGGCGCTTCCGTCTTATGACAGGTTAAGCATTAGATTATTGCCTGTCGCTTTTGTCGCCATCATCGCTTTATCCGCATGTGGGGGCGGGGGCTCGGATTCGCAAACGTCATCGGGTCAATCCACTGGCGAGGCCGCGCCAAGCGTGGCGGCCAACGCGCCGGACGTAACGTCATCGGGTCAATCCACTAACGATGCCACGATAAACGTGACGGCCAACGCGCCGGACGTGTTGGACGGAGCCGACGGCAAATGCTCCTTGCGAGAGGCGATAACCAACATCAACAACAGGGCCACCACTTATGCCGACTGCGCCCCCACCCGCGCCTACGGAACAAACGACAAGATATTCATCCCGGCGGGGACATACACCACCACCATCGCTGGAGCCAAGGAGGATATGAACGCCACCGGCGATTACGACATTCTTAAAAGTGTCGTTATCGTAGGCGCAGGAGCTGGCTCCACCACCATAAACGGCGGTGGGCTGGACCGGGTGTTTGATATCGCCGCAAATGATGTCTCCATTTCCGATGTCACAATCACGGGCGGCAAGACATCAAGGGGCAACGGCGGCGGCATTGATAACAAAGGCACGCTCACCGTCACCAACTCCATCATCCGTGCCAACACTGGGGGCAACGGCGGCGGCATTTACGGTCGCGTCACCGTCACCGACTGCATTATCAGCGACAACACGGCGAGCAACGGCGGCGGCATTGCCGGTAGCGGCTCCGTTACCAAATCCACTATCAGTGGCAACACGGCCACGGCAGGAGAAGGAGGAGGCATTTTCAACAACGGCACGCTCACAGTCACCAACTCCACCTTAAGCGGCAACAACACGGTCTGGGGCATCGGCGGCGGCGTTTATAACGAAGGCTCTATGGGTGGCCAGGGCAGGCTCACTGTCACCAACTCCATCTTCAGTGGTAACACGGCAGGCAGAGGCGGCGGCATTGGCGGCATAAGCAACCCATTCACTAAAGTCGCTGTCACCGACTCCACCATCAGTGGCAACACGGCGAAGCGCGACGGCGGTGGAATTTGGCTTAAACCATACTTGGTGGTGGCCGAGGAAGCAATTGACACAATCACCAATTGCACAATCAGCGGCAACACGGCGGGTGGGGATGGTGGCGGAATTTATAAAATGAGTGGAGGCGGCGGCGGCCTCACCGTCACCAACTCCACCATCAGCGGCAACACAGGTGGCGGCGTTTATTCTACAAAGCGCAAGGCTACCCTGTCCAACACCATCGTGGCCAACCAGACATCTGGGGCGGATTGCTCCGGGCCAATCAACTCCAGCGGTTATAACCTGTCCAGCGACGCTTCATGCGGGTTCACCGGAACCGGGGACAAGCAGAGCGTCAACCCTCTACTGGTAGCGTTAGCCAATAACGGAGGGCCGACGCTGACCATGGCCCTTCTCGCCGGTTCCCCGGCCATAGACACGGGGTCTTGCGTCAACGCCACAGATCAACGGGGTAATGCGCGGCCAAATGGCGCGACCTGTGATATTGGCGCGTTCGAATATCGCTAACGCCTGCCGCCATGACCAGCCCCGCCAACGGCTCCACCCTTGGCGGGGCTAATGTCACGTTCACATGAAACCTATCCAATCCCACCGCCAGGCAAGCTCCAAAAATCGCTTGCATTTTCCGGTTGAGTCGCGTTAAATGTTTCCTCGGTATTGGATGGCTTTTCGCAAGATGGTTTCACTGTTGTATATTGTCTCCCGGTTCCGGGCCGGGTTTGGCCGGGGCGCGTCGTTCCCGGCCCTGATGGCGTTAGCCTTGGCGCTTGCCATACTTGCGCCGTCCGCCGCCCATTCCCAAACGCTTGGGGTTGGCCGTCTGCTCTCCCCTGGCGACCTGTCCAAGTCCCACGAGGAACTCGACAGCATCAAGAAATGTATAGACTGCCACGACCTGCGCGGCGGCATCAATAACGAAAAGTGCCTGGATTGCCACAAGGAGGTCAAGGCCCTCGTCAGCGCGAACAAGGGCTATCATTCCAGCTCGTCCGTCCACGATAAAAAATGCGAAAAGTGCCATCCCGACCACAAGGGCAAGGCTTCGTACATGATCGTGTGGGACGGGAAGAAGAGGGAAAACTTCGATCACGGCCCGACCGGGTACCAGCTTAAAGACAAGCACAAAATCGCCGAATGCGAGAAGTGCCACACCAAAAAAACGGAAAAAGGCTCGATAACCTATTTTGGCCTTTCAACGGATTGCGTCTCCTGCCATAAGGATCCCCACCAGAAAACGCTCGGCGAGAAGTGCGTTGACTGCCATTTGAGCATGAACTCGTGGAAAGGGATGGACGTAAAGTTCGACCACGAAAAACAGGCCAAATACCCACTTGAGGGCAAACATCAGCGCGTCACCTGCGAGAAGTGCCATCAGAAGAAGACGAAGGAAGAAGCCGTTTTCAAGGTTCATGGGCACGAGTCTTGCGCCACATGCCACAAGAAAGACGATGTGCACAAGGGTAGTCTCGGCGACAAATGCGAGAGTTGCCACACGACCGACGAATGGAAAAAAGTCCGCTTCAACCACGAAAAGGCCAAATTCGTGTTGAAAGGCAAGCATCGCGACGAAAAATGTGAAGCGTGCCATCCGTCCGCCGGCAAGGGCGTGTTCAAGATGGACAAGTTCGACGCCTGTTCCGCCGCCGGTTGCCACGACATAGAAGCGCGCGGCGCGGTTCACGGCGAACAGTTCAAGGGCCGGCCTTGCGACGACTGTCACACCGAGAACGGGTGGACCCCCCCCCTGTTCAAACACGACAGTTCCGCCTACAAAGGTTTCAAGCTCAAAGGCAAGCACGCAAAGGCGCAATGCGCCGAATGTCACAGGGTCACAAGCCAAGTCGCAAAGTATAAGAAGGGCGTCCCTGTTGTCTTGTTCCGGCCCATTGACGCCAAACGGTGCGACAACGCCGGTTGCCACGACATAGGCAAGCGAGGCGGCGAAACCCACGGCAAACAGTTCAAGGGCCGGCTTTGCGACGAATGCCATAACGAGGGCGGCTGGAAACCCAGCCTGTTCAAGCACGAAGACGCCGGATACAAAGGGTTCAAGCTGGAAGCCGCCCACTCGAAAGTAAAATGCGAAGGTTGCCATTACAAGGATTCGTCCCGCGTGGCCGTGTTCAAACCTATTGACACTAAGCGGTGCGATAACGCCAACTGCCATGACAAACCTGAACGCGGCGCGGTTCATGGAACCCAGTTCGCCGGTCAAGATTGCGCCTTGTGCCACAAGATGGATGACTGGAAACCGGTCACGTTCACCCACGACGCCCCGGCGTACAAGGGTTTCAAGCTTGACGGGAAGCACAAAGAGGTAAAGTGCGAGAAGTGCCACAAACCCGACCCGTCCAAGGAGGTCGTTTACGGTGGCAAATCCATCCCGGCGGCCCTGTTCAAGCCGATAGCGACGGATCGTTGCGACACGGCGCAATGCCACGAGGACCCGCACAAAAAGCTTTTCGCGCCCAAACGTTGCGATCAATGCCATGTGGTGTCTGACTGGAAGAACATGACCGCGCTGTTTGACCATTCGTTGGGCACGAAGTACCCGCTGACCGGCAAGCACAAAGCGGCAAAGTGCGCGAACTGCCACAAGAACAAGGTCTGGAAGCCGCTGGCGATCGATTGCAACTCCTGCCACGCCAAAGACGACAAGCATAAGGGCAAACTGGGGGTTACCTGCGACGAATGCCACGCCACGGCCTCGTGGAGCCCCAAGCCTGTGGCTCATGAGCGCACGGGTTTCCCGCTGACGGAGACGCACAAGCAGTTGATATGCGCCGACTGCCACACCAAGGGCAAGGGCGATTTCTCCGGCCTGTCGCCGGACTGCCAGCAGTGCCACTCCGACCCGCACCTTAACCAGATGGGCAGGCTTTGCAACGACTGCCACAACATGCGTAGCTGGGAGCCGACGAAGTTCAGGCATTCGATGACTGGCTTCCGCCTGGAGGGTGGGCACAGGTATGTGGAGTGCGTCAGGTGCCATCTCGGAAGGATTTACAGGGTCGTCCCGTCCGATTGCTATTTCTGCCATGCGACGGATTTCAGAAAACCCTCGGCAACATCGTTCCACGCCGTCTTCAACAAGTCAATGGACACCAGTTGCGTGCGGTGCCATACGCAACACACATGGAGCCTGCCGCGAAGAAAATGAGAGCTTTCATGCGGGTGTGGCCTTTCGTCCTTGCGGTTTTGGCCGTTGTGGCCTGGGGCGCGCCCGCGCGCGCGGAGGAGATGGAAACGCATGGCCGTTTCGCCTTCGGGCATATAAACATAGACGACGCGAGCCCCGCCGGGGATTTTTCCGCCTCGACTTTCTACTACAGGTACATCGCCAGCGGCCTGATGGACATTGACGGCCTGTCGTTCAACCTCGACGGGAGTTCGCGCTATTCCAACATGGACTACAACAGCGGGATACCCGCCAACAGGTTGTACATGGCCAACCTGAAGGTGAAGAAGGTCGCCGGGTATTTCGACGTCACTGTGGGCAGGTCGTTTGTCGAGGAGTTCGTCAGCGAATCTGTTGACGGGCTGGACTTGAAAATGTGGTTTAACGCCCACTCAGGAATCGGCCTTTTCGGCGGACTAAGGCCCGACCCATACACCGACAAGTTCAACCCGGATTTCAACGCGCTCGGCGGCTACGCATTCGCCAGGACCGACGAAATAGGCGCCTCCGCCGGATACGCCTTCGACACATACAAGGGGAAAAAAGACCGCGAACGGCTAAACGCCGTGGTCTACATTATGCCCTCGATGGAGGACCTGCACCTCCAGGCCACGTTGGACATGGACAACTTCGACAAGGAGACAACCTCCAGCAATGCGTCCAAGACGGGGTGGGATATGACGAACCTTCTCGTCCACGCCAACTGGCGCCCCGCCAAGGGATTCGCGTTGAGCGGCACATACACCGAATTCCGCGCCATCAACCGCCAGGCGTCGTATATTGAACAGAGGGTGGAGATGCTGGAGGAGAAATATGACGTGGCCCGCGTCCGGGCCGAAGGCGCCGTCTGGAATGCGGTGTACATATACGGCGGCATGGACATGCGCAACCGGCATACGGACTCCAAAAGCGCCTCGCAGATGTACGCCGGAATCCGCGACGCCAACTTTTACGGCGACACTTTCTGGGACATAAGGTACTCCGACCTGGGTTATTTCACATCCGCTGTGAAGGCTATCACGGCCACGCTGGGCGGCGATGTGATGGGCCTGAGCGTCTCCGGCTCCGTAACGCAGATGATGAACAAACAGGACGGGCAGATGGGCGACATGGAACAGTGGGTGTACGAGCTTAACCTGGACCATTGGTTCAGCAAAAACATCTACGCGTCGCTGATGTTCCAGTATTCGTCCGAGAAATACCTGGATATAGATTCCATATACACCACCCGCTACGCCGACAACTTCAATACGACCACGATGTCCGGGCAGTTGGGGTACAGGTTCTAGCGGCCACTCATCCTGCGCTCATTGTCATCCCGCGCTTGACGCGGGATCACTAAGCGGGAAAGAGGCCCCGGATCAAGGCCGGGGTGACGGGAAAGAGGGGCCAACGCGGCGTCCGCGTAGGACTGGTCGGGGCGAGAGGATTTGAACCTCCGGCCCTCTGCTCCCAAAGCAGATGCGCTACCAGGCTGCGCTACGCCCCGAAACCAGAAAACAAAGTATCACATGCCAGTGATGATAGTCCACATTTAGCGAGAGAGCTTCGCATAAGTCAATTGCCACTAGCGATCCGGCGGCGACAATCACGTTAGGTTTCAACACCGCCTCATCCACCATCACGGCTCCCATTCCGATAAGCGCGGGGCCTTCGATGACGCATCGCGCAGGGTGACGCAGTGGGCGACCGTTATGTCGCTACCGAGTATCAACGGGCGCGAAGGCTCATGTGTGACGCGCAATGCGGATTATTGGATGCAAAAGCTATTGAACTGGCTGTGAAGACTGGTCAGCCGGGCTGATTTCAGAATACTCCGATATATTGCCGTGATCGAGCCTGATAATCTTGTTGCATTGGGACTCGAGCAATTTCCGGTTATGCGAAGCGAGGATGACGACCCGCGCCCCATTCACCATCTTGCCAAGCCTGCGCTTGGCTTTTTCCACAAACTCGGCGTCTCCCACGCTGAGCCACTCGTCCATGAGAATAATATCGGCTTCGATACTCGTTGACACCGCAAACGCGAGGCGCATAGCCATACCGCTTGAATAGGTCCTCAGCGGCAGATGCAAATAGTCGCCCAGGCCTGCGAAATCGACGATCTCGTCGATCATGGCCCTCATTTTCCGGGGTGGTATGCCAACCAAGCGCCCCCGCAGGTAGATATTCTCTAATCCTGTGGCCTCCTTTTCTATGCCCATGGAGATGCTGAGCATGGACGTGACGCTCCCCTTGACTGCGATGGAGCCTTGCGTTGGCTCATAGATGCCGGCTATCAGGCGCAAGAGCGTGGACTTTCCAGACCCGTTATGTCCAACCAGGCCGACGCGGTCGCCTTCCTGAACATCAAAACTGATGGAATTGAGCGCCCTGACGACAACGCGTTCATGGGAATCACGCCCCAGAATACCCCCCGTAGCCGCCCGCGCAATAACTTTTTTGATCGAGCGGTTGGCCCCGCCTGAATATAACGGGAAATCCACGACGACATCCTTGACGCTAATAACCGTCATGGTTTACACCCAATACGCGACGCGGCTACGGAACCGCCGGAATAAGGACAGCGCGAGGGTCCAGCCCAACAAGCTGGATATGCCAACAAACGCCCAGGAAAAGGCCGCTGGGTACTGGCCTATGAGAGGCGCGCGGATGACTTCCATAAAGTGATACAGCATGTTCCCATCCGCAACCAGCCTATATCCAGAGTCAGCCAGAAGGTCCCGTTTCCACACGATAGGTGTAAGGAAGAAAGCCAATTGTATAACGCTGGCGACCATCAGCGGGATATCACGGAAACGGGCGCTTAGGGTGGACAGGACGATCCCGATCCAGGTCAAATTCAGAAGCACCATGAACAATCCGACTGGCGCCAGCAAAACGGGGATGAACTGCGTCGGAGGAAAAAAGAAAAGGACGACAATAACCACCAGCAGATTGTGGCCAAATATGATTATGTTACGAGTCAACACGCGGTGAAGATGCACTGTCAGCGGCAATTTGACCTGGTGGATGAACTCTGAGGCGCTGATAAAAGCCTTACAGGACTCGATAATCTGGTTTGAAATAAACATCCAGGTGGCAAAGCTGACAGCAAGATACTGAAGATACTGCCCGGTGGGTTGATGGAACAGCCTGCCGTACAACGGGCCCATGGCGCCCACCATGATACCCATGCTAATAGTAATCCAGAAGGGGCCTATCATGGATCGACTGTAGCGCAGGTTGATGTCTTGCCAGGCCAAGTGGAACCAAAAGAAGGTGCCGAAGGTTCCCTCGCTGATGTCCTTAATGGCCCGCCTCCAGCTCGACGATCGCGTGTTATATGAAATCAGCACACTAAAAGCCCAACACGCGCATTTAACAAATGACCATGCCTCCAATATTCTTGCGCCGGGCCCCACCCCATATTGAGAGGGAGAAAAACACGGATTACAACTAGTTGGCCGCTGATGAATTCATCCCGGTTTCCGGTGAACTTGCGATGGTTGCAAGTTTACCATAAAGAGGCTCTAATCGCATCTTCTGCGGGTTGTGAGCTTTTGCGGCAGAAAGGGCCGTCGCATGATGAGCGGTGTTGTTTGCGATATGGTTATCGGGTTTCCCCCGTAAGGAGCTTTCTGGAACCAATACCAAAATTGGCCGCATGTGCGGAGCCGTCCCGGTTGGCCGCCCTGTCGTCCTGATCAGGCGATTCACCGAACCGCCCCTGCGCCCCCTTACTCGTCCATGTAGTCCAGCCGGTACTTCACATAGTTGTCGGCGGACTTCTTCAGGAACGCGATTCCCCTTTTTCAATAAATTTTCCGCACGCGCCAACAAACTCTTCCGCCTGTTCCAATATCAAGTTGGCGTCCTCTGCGGTTTCACTGGGGGACGGCAGGTAATCACTTTCGCTTCTGGCTTCAAACGCATTGCGCAAATAGCCATGATACCGGGCTTCCACAAAACCCTTTTTCACCACAAACTCGCCAAACGCGGAGATTAGCGCTTTATGGGAACTGCGTTCAACGCCCACCAAAAGCAAGGTGGCAGTTGCGGCATGGAACATCGCGTAATACGATCTGCTTATGGAATCGGCTCTATAACCATGCCCAAGAAGATCGGCGGAGACCCTCAAAAGCTCCTGCGCTCTCGCCAAATGGCCGCCAATCTCCTCCTTCATACCGCAATGCCGTCTCTGGCTATGCTCCGGTGAATGGCATAGGGTTTTTCCGCCATTTCCACCTCGGACATGAAAAATAACGTAAGGACACAATTTTCACGAAGTGAAATCCCGGAGGCTATGTCGCCAGCGCGAGACCTTTCTTTGGCCCTGTTCACCGCTCCAGCCAGGATGATAGCTATATCAATGTCCGAATCATCGTCCGCTTCGTCGCGGGCATAGGAGCCATAAAGGTAAACACCTTTCAGCCTGGCGCCGTAAAGCGCGGCGAGCTTGTCATACAGCTCCAGGACAATTTTACCGACCTGGTCTTTTGTTAGCGTCACAGTGGATACCTCAAAGCCAATAGACAGGACTGATCTTTCCCTATCAGCGCCTATAAAGTATTTTACATTCAGACCGGTTTTATTTCAGTTTTAAAAGCATGATGGATGTCCTACTCGCCCATGTAGTCCAGCCTGTACTTCACATAGTTGTCGGCGGACTTCTTCAAAAAAACGATCTCCGCAGACGTAAGGGCGCGTTTTGGCTTGGCGGGGACGCCCATCATCAGTGTGCCGGACTCGACCACCGTCCCTTCCGCCACAAGCGACCCGGCGGCGACAATCACGTTGGGTTTCAACACCGCCCCGTCCATTATCACGGCCCCCATCCCGATAAGCGCGGGGCCTTCGATGACGCATCCGTGCAGGGTGACGCTATGGGCCACGGTTATGTCGTCGCCGAGTATCAACGGGCGCGAAGGCTCGCGTGTGACGTGTAGGGCGGAGTTGTCCTGTATGTTTGTCCGGGCACCGATCCTGATGTGGTTGACATCGCCGCGTATGGTGACCAGCGGCCAGACGGAGCTTTGCGCGCCTATCGTCACGTCGCCGATAACCTGCGCGCTTTCGTCCACATATGCGGACGGGTCAATTGTGGGCATGACGCCCTTGAACGGCCTTATCAATTTTATTCTCCTCCCCGGTTTCCCGCCGACATGGAAATGTATCTTATAATAAACCTCCAACGAGGAGAAACGGAGTCTCATGGGGCATTTTGACGTACTGGCGATCGGCGCAGGGCCGGGTGGGTATTCGGCGGCGTTGGCGGCGGCCAGCCACGGGCTTTCCGTGGCCATCGTGGAAAAAGGCGAGATCGGCGGCGCGTGCCTCAACCGAGGATGCGTCCCGGCAAAGGCGTGGATATCATCAGCCGAGACGGTTGACATGGCGGCTTATATGGCGACGTTGGCGATAGAGCCGTTTGACTACGCGCCGGATTTCAAAAAGGCCGTGGCGAAACAGAAGGCCATCGTCGCGCAGTTCCGCAACTCGCTCACGGCCCTGCTGGAAAAGCGGGGCGTGAAAATAATTCGCGGTTCCGCCCACTTCACCGGCCCGTCCAGCGCCGTGGTTAACGGCGCGGATGGCTCGACGGAAATAAGTTTTGGCAAGGCCGTTATCGCCACGGGGACACAACCGTCAAACCTTTTTGGCGCGGGGCCGGACCCGGTTCTTGACAGCTCCTCGATTTTCGAAATGGAAACGCTTCCGGCGTCCATCATCATCGTCGGCGCGGGGGCTATCGGGTGCGAGTTCGCCTCGGCCCTTTCCCGCTTTGGCGTTAAGGTGACGGTCCTGGAGCTTCTGCCCCGTATCCTGCCTGTCGAGGACGTGGAAATATCCTCCACCCTGGCGCGTGAGTTCAAAAAAAGAAAAATACAGGTGGAGACGGGCGCCCGGATCGTAAAGCTGGAACGCTCTGGCGCGGGCGTCACGGCGATGCTGGAAGACGGGCGAGCGTTCACTGCGGACAAGGCGCTTGTCTCCACGGGAAGGCGGTTTCCCACAGAATCGCTTGGCCTGGACAATGCCGGGGTCAAGACCGGCCCGCGTGGCGAGATCGTAACCGATGGCTTAATGCGAGCATCCGCGCCGGATATTTTTGCCGTGGGCGACGTGGCCGGGAAATACCTGCTGGCGTACACAGCCTATGCGGAGGGCCGACATGTGGCGGACGTTATCGCTGGCAAAACCACCGAGCCGCTTTGCATGACCGTCCCCAGCGCGGTGTTCACGATACCGGAAATAGGCTTCGTGGGTGTGACGGAGGAAAAGGCTCCCGCCGGATTCAAAAAAGGCGTTTTCCATTTCCGCTCGCTGGCGCGGGCGCATTCAGCGGGTGAGATAGCCGGGCTTGTAAAAGTTATCGCCGACGGGACAACGGACAAGCTTTTGGGCGTGCACATCATAGGGCCGAGGGCTACGGACATGATCCACATCGCGTCGGTGGCGATGTCGGCGGGGATGACCGCCCGCGATTTCGGACAGCTTGTTTTTTGTCATCCCACTTTCGCCGAAGCGCTGGTGGAAGCTGTCCACGACGTCCACGGCGAATCCATCCACAAGTGAAAAAATGACGCCTCGCCCACGAAAAATCGCCATCGCCAACCGCAAGGGAGGTTCCGGCAAGACCACTACGGCGGTGAACCTTTCATCGGCGCTGGCTCTTCGGGGCCACCGCGTATTGCTCGTGGACATTGACCCGCAGGCCAACGCGACACTCTGGATGGGCGTGGAGGCTACTGCTGTGACAACAACGGTGTACGAACTCCTGTTGGGAATGGAGACAGGCCCGCGCAAAGCGGTGATCCCGACGGGGATCGAGGGGGTGGACATACTTCCAGCGGCGGTGCGGCTTGCCGGGGCGGAGGTGGAGCTTGCCAGCCTTCCCGGAAGGGAACTGCGGCTAAAACAGATATTGGAGCCTGTCGCGCCCGGTTACGATTACGTCATCGTGGATTGCCCGGTATCTTTTGGGATACTGGCGTTAAACGCGTTTGTCGCGTGCGGCGAGGTTTTGGCGCCTGTGCAGACACATCATCTGTCGGTGGTGGCGATACGCCAGTTGGACGATATAATCCGCAAGGTCAACCAAACCTTCAACAAAGACCTTCGGGTGACCGGGCTTGTGCCGACGATGGTTGACCGGAGGATGAAGATTAGCGAAGAGCTTATCGAGGAAATGGAAAAGGAGTACGGCAGGAACCTTCTGCGCCCCAGCATAAGGCTGGACGCAAAGCTGGCCGAGGCTCCCGCCAGGCGCAAACCGATCCATCAGTACGCGCCAAAGTCGAACGGGGCGTTCGACTACACCGCGCTGGCCGATGACGTGCGGGTCATGTGATGTGTCGTAAAAACAGATGTCATACTGAGCTTGTCGAAGTATGACAACAAAAAGGTAACTGGTTAAATGACACGTCTTCCGATACAGGGCAAAGGGCTTGACGCCATCATACGCGACACGCTGGCGGAGCCTCTGGAGCAACCCGCCGATCCAGCGCAGATAGCGGAGGCGAAGGCGGGGGAGGAGCGTGAAAAAACGCGGGCGAGCGCGTTGGAGAAAGCCATCGCCGACCGGGACGCTCAAGCCGAAAAGCTGAAAACCGAAATCGCAAAACTCTCCGACGAAAGCCAGTCGTTGCGCCGGACGCTTGACACAGAGATGCCGCAAGGGCAGGCCAGAGAGCTACTTATGGAAACCCTGGAAGAAGGCGCAAAAGAGTTTGACCAGGCCGGAAACCTGCTTGACGCTTTTCATTTATACAGGCGCGTCCTGCGGTTTGACCCGCAAAACATCCACGCCCTGTACGAAATAGCGACGATATATTACAGCGCGGGGATACTGCCACAGTCGGCGGAAAGCCTGCGATTGATACTGGAAATAGACCCGACGCAGAAAAAGGCGAAGGAGAGCCTGGAAGCAATAGAAGAGGAGATGGGAGGAGGGTAGGGGTTTGCGCCTTTCTTCACCCTCGCCGCCTTCGGAGGCCCTCCCCTATGGTAGGAGAGCTTTGCATAAGTCCCGCAATTGACGCTCGACGGGGTGTTCTTCACCCCGCCATCTTTGTTTTTCAAAGTTTTTACAAGAGGAGTCCGAGGTGAAGAACACCTAGGACAGCAACTAATTCCCTTGATTTTCAAGGCTCCGGCATATAGTGTTTATGTTTTTCCCCTCGTCGGACTACGCTTTCTATGAACATTGCGCCTTTCAATACAGCGGCTGGGCCGCTGAAAAAAGTTTTATTGGGAACCGCCGCCGTTCTCCTCTTTTTCGCGTTGAGCGCCCCCGGCGTCCATGCGGAAGACGCTTACATAGTGGACGTGGTGCGCACGGGCCCACAGGATCGCGTGATGGTTTCCGCCACACTCAAAGGCGCCATGACCAAGGATATAAAGGACAGCATAGAAAGCGGGGCGCCGGTCATTTTCACATATCTTGTAAAACTCGAAAGAGTCCGGCGCGTGGTATGGAACGAAACGGTCCGCGAAGTGGCCGTCAAGAAGCTGGTCAAATACGACGCCCTCCGCAAGGTTTACCTCACATGGGAAAAAAAGGGCGATAGCCCGGATAAGATAAGTTTTGACGCCGAGCTTTCGGCGGCTGAACATAAAGACATAGATAAAGAGAACTCCCCCACTCCCCCCTCCCCGGCAAAAGACCCGGCCCAGCCACCGCAGGAGACGACTGTCCTCAAGGAGCGAGAGGCTCTTGAAAAATGGATGACGCATCTGGACAACGTGGACTTGGGTTCCGTATCGGAAATGCGTTCATTGGGCAAGCACTTCGCCTCCGTCAAGTGCGAGATGAAGGCCATACAGCTTATGCCCCCGTTCAACTACATCCTGTTTTTTGTGTCGCTGTGGGATTTCGACACCAAGTGGAGCGATTCGACCATTTTTGTTGTCAGCGCCCCTTCCGAGCCTCCCCTCCGGTAAACGGAATAAACCAGGGCTGTGGCCTGGAGTTTTTGATTCCCGGTTAAGGGAAAGAAGCCGGATCCCGTCTGAGCTTTTTGCGATAGAACTGTTTTTTGATTTTCCGAAGCCAAAAATGTTCCAGATTTCCATCCGGCAAGGCCTTCATCGGGGTCATTTCCGCTGAAGTATGCGTAGCAGAAAGCTCT
>Ga0315281_10004586_pt1 | contig 20024 bp, 20 predicted proteins | sample YL17G07_0_MG_FD_204540 | JGI IMG/M metagenome (GOLD analysis project Ga0315281, IMG submission 204540) | Sediment microbial communities from Yellowstone Lake, YNP, Wyoming, USA - YL17G07_0 | ecosystem: Environmental > Aquatic > Freshwater > Lake > Sediment | place: USA: Wyoming | collected... | reverse complement strand
GGAAGGCCGCAAGGCGCGAGTGGAACAGTTTTTAGCTCAGACTGAAGAATATCTCAAGGCCTTGGAATCCGCCCCGAAATCGAGCCGTTTTCTACCCACCTACGAATGGTTCAAGAAAGACTTTAAGCGCCTCTCCCACGATGTCCGTATGGATGCCGATTGGGCTGAATCTATGCTTACTTGGGCGAACATCTTGTCCCATCGAGCTTCTTTAGCATAAATTTATTTCAGAGCGAAGGATAGGAGTTACCCGTGAAAAAATGCAAATGTTGTAACGAACCTATTAAAGAAGAGTATGCGTTTTGTCCTTTTTGCGGATATGACCCCAAGACAGATACCATTAGCGCATCCTTTAGACAAAACGCAGTATCAAGTGAAGTAGCGGCGAGAAAGATGCAGGTGGACAGGAGGCCCGTTATCGAGGGTATCAGCCCGGGAGTCAAAAGGTTCGCATTGATCGGCCTGGCAGTAATTGTTTTTTCGATATTCTATAAGCACAATTTTAACCTAAGCGGCCTTATTGCTGAAGTTAAACAACCCGGCGATAAGGCCGGGATAAAAGTCAGCGACCTTATCCCCCTAAAAGTCGAAAAGAAAAATGAATCGGGGGGGAAGGCCGAAGAATACGAGATTTTTAACCCTGCTACACCTTTAATTTTACAAGGAGTAACCTGGGGTGGAATAATGCCTCAGGCAGTTATAAATAGCACGGTATACCATGTAGGGGATGTTATCCAGGGAGCCAAAATTATCAAGATAAGTAAACAAGGGGTAGTGGTACTTTATAACGGCCTCAGCTATTTACTGCCTTCATTCGTATCTAAATATAAGCACGATAAGCCTTCCAAATAGGTCTCCCGTCAAAATTTCCCGTTAGATTTTACCTTGACAACATGAATTTTAATGTTAAACTATATAGCAAAGCAGCTATATAGTTTGAGGGGCGCATGAAAGACCCGGTAAAAATCTTAAAATCGCTGTCCGATAAGAACCGCATCCGCATAGTAAAGCTGCTCGAAAAACGCAAGATGTGCGTATGCGAGCTGGCGTTTATTTTAGGCATAACCCAACCGAGCGTCTCGCGGCATTTAAAAAAGCTTAAGTCTGCCGGTTTGATCAAAGATGAGCAGGAAGGATTCTGGACGAATTATTTTCTGGCCAAGCCCCATAATCTCAACACCCGCAGGCTTATAGAAAATGTATGCCGATGTTTGGATGGGAATCCCGCGATTAAATGTGATTTGCGTAAGGCCAGGAAGGTTAACCGCATTAAGCTTTGCTGCCGGTAAGAGAAGAGGAAAAGATGAAGGAATGGAAGAAATTTTTGTATATTGTTGCGATATTCTTGGGATGTTTTTATCTACCGGTTGAAAACCTGCGGTTTACCAATGCTATCTTTGAAGCATTGGCGCTCGTTAAATGGTACGCCCGGGAGCACGTTCTTTTATGTCTTGTCCCGGCTTTCTTTATTGCTGGAGCAATATCAGTATTCGTAAGCCAGGCATCGGTAATGAGATATTTTGGCGCCAAGGCGAATAAATTCCTTTCCTACAGCGTTGCTTCGATATCCGGTACGATATTGGCGGTTTGTTCCTGCACCGTTTTACCTTTATTCTCCGGTATATATAAAAGAGGCGCTGGCCTTGGCCCCGCGGTTGCTTTTCTATATTCGGGGCCTGCCATCAATGTTTTAGCTATCATTCTAACGGCGCGTATCCTTGGCTGGCAACTAGGATTGGCTAGGGCGATAGGAGCGGTGATATTTAGCGTAGTTATTGGTTTATTGATGCACCTCATATTTTTAAAAGAAGAAAGGGCACGCCACGCAAACGGAGATTTTAATGTCGGAGAGGTAAAAGAAACTCGATCTCTAGGAAAGACAGTTTTTTATTTCGCTTCAATGGTTGCGTTCCTCGTTTTTGCCAACTGGGGCAAGCCGCTTGAGGGTGATCATGGAGTCTGGTCAATAATTTATCAGTATAAATGGTGGGTTGCGGGTTTTTCTCTTGTGAGCCTGGCTGCTATGCTCTTCAAATGGTTCAAAAAGGATGAATTAAAAGAATGGACTTCTGCGACATGGGGATTTGCGCTTCAGATACTGCCGCTTCTTTTGGGCGGTGTACTTATTTCAGGGTTCTTGCTTGGCCGGGTAGGACATGAAGGCGTTATTCCTTCTCGTTTTGTAGTGGCGCTTGTAGGTGGCAATTCCTTGTGGGCGAATTTCTTTTCATCAATAGTAGCGGCATTTATGTATTTTGCCACACTTACCGAGGTTCCGATTCTGCAGGGCTTGATGAATTCGGGAATGGGTAAGGGGCCTGCCCTGGCGCTTCTTTTGGCAGGCCCGGCGTTAAGTTTACCGAGCATGCTCGTATTGCGCAGTATTATGGGTACTAAAAAGACCGTTATCTATGTGAGCCTGGTTGTGGTTATGGCAACCATAAGCGGTATGATTTTTGGTTTCATCGTGAAATGAGAGGTGCTGATATGAAAAAGAGAGCAGGGGATATCAAGAAAATTGTCAAAGAAGGTTATGCTAAGGTAGCAACGCAGGATGTTTCCTGTTGTTCTTCCGGTTCGTGTTGTGGCAGCGCGAACCAGGCAAAAGATATAAGCAAAGCGGTTGGATATGACGATGCCGAGATGAACGCTGTCCCCGAAGGAGCGAATCTCGGGCTTGGGTGCGGCAATCCGGTTGCTATAGCGTCATTGAAAGAGGGAGATGTTGTTCTTGATCTTGGCAGCGGTGCGGGATTCGATGCGTTTCTTGTTTCGCCAAGAGTCGGAAAAACAGGCAAGGTTATCGGTGTTGATATGACTCCGGAGATGGTCGACAAAGCCCGCGCGAATGCCAAAAAAGGAAACTATGCGAATGTAGAATTTAGATTTGGAGAGATAGAAAAGCTGCCGGTTGAAGATGGCTCGGTAGATGTGATCATTTCCAATTGCGTTATTAATCTTTCGCCGGACAAAGAAACGGTATTTAAAGAAGCCTTCCGGGTATTGAAATCAGGCGGCAGGCTGATGGTTTCGGATCTGGTGTTGGTAAAGGAACTGCCAGGGGTTATCAAGGAATCAGTCGAGGCTTATGTGGGCTGTCTTGCCGGAGCTATTAAAAAAGACGAATATCTAAAGTTCATAACGATGGCTGGATTTGAAGATGTAAAAATTATCAGCCAGTCGAATTATCCTGTAGACGCTATGTTTGAGAATCTTAAAGGTGCTGAGGACGCGGTAGCCAGCATCAAAGTCTCGGCCATGAAGCCGGCAGTAAAAGGAGCGAAACCATGAAAATTGAAATTTTAGGAGTCGGTTGTCCTAATTGTAAACAGCTTACGGTGAACGCTGAGGCGGCGGTCAAGGAATTGAACATTCAAGCTGAAATCGGCAAGGTGACGGATATCGACAAGATCACCGAATATGGCGTGATGATGACACCTGCGCTCGCAATTGATGGTACGGTGGTTTCTGCAGGAAAAGTTTTGAGCAAAGACGAGATTAAAAAGATTATCTCAAAATAGGAGGTTTTTTCATGGCTGGCAATTGTATGTGTAATGAAACGGGCGTGTTGATATTTCCATGTTCCGGAGGATCGGATGTGGGCGAGTTGTCGGATAGAGTGGCTCGTAAAATGGCCAAATGCGGGCAGGCGAAAATGTTTTGTCTTTCCGGTATCGGAGCGCATATCCCGGGAATGATCGAATCAACAAAAGCGGCAAACAAACTGATCGCTATTGACGGTTGTCCGGTTTCTTGTTCAAAGAAGACGCTTGAGCATGCTGGATTTAAGGTTATGGCGTTTAATCTGAAAGATATGGGGTTTGAGAAGGGTAAAACTAAAGTTAATGAGGAAAATATTGAGAAAGCGGCATCAAAAATCGCAGGAGGTTCAGTTGAAGAAACTATTTCTCGTAATCCTGGCAGCTGTTGCGGTAATTAATTTAAGTTTACCAGCTTTGGCCGCTGAAGATAAGCCGGTAGCCAAGGTTATAGCGTATTACTTCCACGGCACTTTTCGTTGTTATACCTGCATTAATATGGAGAAATACTCCAGGGAAGCGATTGAGGGAAATTTTAAAGATATTTTTCAATCAGGTAAACTTGAGTTTAAAGCCATCAACGTAGAGGAGCGCGGAAACGAACATTTTGCGAAAGACTATCAACTGTATACAAAATCGCTTATTCTTTCTCTGGTAAAAGACGGCAAGGAAGTTAAATCAAAAAACCTCGATAAGATATGGGAATACGCACACAATAAGCAGAGGTTTATTGATTACGTGACAAGTGAGATAAAAGATTTCATGAAAGACGCGCAATGATGGAAATGTTAATCTCTTTTGGCTCAGCATTGTGGCTTGGGATATTGACGTCCATAAGCCCGTGTCCGCTGGCGTCAAACATCGCGGCGGTGTCGTTTCTTTCAAAAAAGATAGCTCATCCGGCTCTTGTATTTATTTCAGGGCTTGCTTATACGCTGGGGCGAATGGTTTCGTATGCGGCCCTAGGATGGATTATCATCAATTCTCTTTTGAGCGTGCCGCAGGTCGCCCAATTCCTGCAGAAATACATGGGAAAAGCTTTAGGGCCTCTTTTGATAATCGCGGGACTTATTTTGCTGGAAATAATCACTCTGCGTTTGCCCGGTATAGCGCTCTCTGAAAAACATCACAATAAGCTCGTAGAGTCCGGTGCCCCCGGAGCTTTTCTCCTGGGATTTATTTTCGCTTTGGCATTTTGTCCGATTTCTGCGGCATTATTCTTTGGAAGCCTTATTCCTTTAGCGCTTAACAGTAAAGCCGGGACGTTGTTGCCGTTTGTTTATGGAGTGGGGACCGGTCTTCCGGTGCTCGTATTCGCGGTGGTGATCGCCTTAGGAGTTACTTCACTGAGTCAATGGTTTCATAGGATTACGAAACTTGAGTATTATACCCGTAGAATAACCGGAGTAATTTTTATCCTTGTGGGATTGTATTATTCTGGGATCTATATTTTGAAATTGTTTTAAGGTGGATAGTGGAAATAGACAAGAATAAGAAGTACGAAATAATCGTTTTTCCTAATCAAGACGAAGGTTTAAAAGCCCAGCGGATATTGGTTACCAGGGGGGAGAATTTTAAGCATATTTCTACATTGGCAGTGGCTGTGCCTGAAGAGCGAAGGCAGGAAGTATGCCGGAGCATTATTGACGGCGATGCGCTGATAAGCGGATATTACCCGTTTTCATATCGTGATTATGAAGAGGATTTCTTTAAAAGAGCGAAAGAATATGAGGGTTCGGAATCAAACGACGAGTTTCTAAAAAGCATAACTCTGTGCTATGTGGCTCCCTGCATGGCCGATGAAAAGAAAATCCGGCTCATCGGATATTTTGATAGGGATATTACAGAGATTTTGCCGTATATAAACGCTGTTATCAAAGGCGCCTCTTATAACAAAGGAGCTTCTACGCTTACCTTTGCTAAAGAGCGTCGTCTCATTAACCTCTACAATATGAAAATCACTATCGCCAAGGCAGACGACATTATTGATGCATGGCATATTTTGGATGAGGTTAAAATTCTTATAAATAAAACCTATAAAAACAGAGTAAATATTAAGCCTAACCATGAGGAGAAAGTCAAAGTAACGGCGCTTCAAATCTACGGCTGGCTTCCTAAAACTAACTGCCGGGCTTGCGGTGAGGCGACTTGTCTTGCGTTTGCAGTCAGGCTTTTGCAGGGAGAACAGAAACTTTCAAAATGCGCCCCTCTGTCAACGGAACTAAAATTTGCAGAGAATAAAATAATCATGCAAGAGATGGCAGAGGCATTAGGCGTTGCCTGATGAAACACCCGGCCGCCGGTGTTCACAACTGTGAAGGAGACGGGTATGAGCGAAGGTATTGTTAAAAAACTATCATTTTTGGATAGATTTTTGACGTTATGGATATTCTTAGCCATGGGGTTAGGGGTTTTTTCCGGCTATGTCTATCCCCAGATTGTTAACTTCTGGAATAGATTTCAGGTCGGGACAACCAACATTCCGATTGCCATCGGCTTGATCCTGATGATGTATCCGCCGTTGGCGAAAGTTAAATATGAGGAAATCGGCAGGATCTTTGCGAATAAGAAGATACTCGGCCTCTCCTTACTACAAAACTGGATCATCGGGCCTGTGGTGATGTTTTTGTTGGCGATACTGTTTTTACACAATTATCCGGAGTATATGATCGGCGTGATTATCGTCGGCCTTGCCCGGTGCATAGCCATGGTCATTGTGTGGAACGAACTGGCCGAAGGCGACCGGGAATTGGCGGCCGGCCTGGTTGCCTTTAACGCCGTCTTTCAGGTATTGCTCTATGCGGTGTATATCTATATTTTCGTGACTTTTGCCCTGAATAAACTCGGCCTCGTCAAAGGGGTCAATGTCAGCATCTCGATGTGGGAGTCGGCCAAGACGGTGTTTATTTATCTGGGCATACCATTTATTTCCGGGATTGTAACACGATTTTCCCTTATCAAAGCTAAAGGTAAAGAGTGGTATGAAAAAACTTTTATTCCTAAAATCAGCCCCATTACGCTGATTGCGCTTTTGTTTACCGTTGTGGTGATGTTTTCCCTGAAAGGCGAATACATCGTTAAGTTGCCGCTGGATGTCGTCCGGGTAGCCCTGCCGCTTGTGGCGTATTTTTTGATTATGTGGTTTGCAACGTTCTTTATTTCCAAAAGAATGGGGGCGAATTATGCTCAGACCACAGCGGTTTCGTTTACCGCATCCAGCAATGACTTTGAGCTGGCGATTGCCGTTGCGGTAGCGATATTCGGCATTAACTCGGGACAGGCATTCGCAACGGTAATCGGGCCGCTGGTCGAGGTACCGGTGTTAATCGGCCTGGTGAATGTTGCTTTAAGACTGCGAAAGAATTTTACGTAAGTTTCCCTCCCTTGAGACACAGCAATTAACAAGAAATACCGGTTGCCTTTGATTCCCGCGTGCTGTAATATGATAGCAGGCATTACGGATCAGATCAGAATGGAAAGCGTCTGTAAAGGGATAAGGGAGGATGTGGCATGAAAAACCGCGTAAAGTTAATATCCTTAGTAATGGGTATTTTTACTCTGTTTTTGGCAACGACAGCCCTGGCTGATGATTTTTCTGCAGATATGATAAGTACAACTCAAGGTAAAAGTTTTAAAGGAAAGATTTTTATAAATAAAGATAAAATAAGGATGGAAACCGCCGAGAGTATTACCATAACCCGGCTGGACAAGAAAGTAGTATGGATGCTTATGCCGAAAGATAAAATGTATATGGAACAGCCCGTTGACACGAGCAAGACAGTGGCCACTTCAGAAAAAATCAGCAATGAGATAGAGCGCAAGCTGATAAGCAGGGAAATGATCGATGGGAGAATGGCTGATAAATATCAGGTTGTGTATAATGCAAACGGAAAGAGAGTGGCTATATTTCAGTGGATTGTTGCCGGGTTAAAGATACCGGTAAAAACAGCGGCTGTCGACGGCAGCTGGACAATGGAGTATAAGAATATAAAAACCGGGAAGCAGCCTGATTCGCTGTTTGAAGTCCCTGGTGACTATCAAAAATTCTCTGTGCAAATGCCCTCTATGAAAGATATTTTCAAGGGGCTGGTCAAGTAAGGATGGTTTTACGGATATTAAATTAATCTTGACTGCCGCGCTTAAGACCGTTACAATAGTTAAAGATTGAATACCGGCTGCAAAGGCGTGGCTCAATGTTAGCATCGGCAAAACTAAGCAATAGCACTTTCAGGCAACTTTCATAAATTCGAGGGTTGCCTCTTTTTTTGTCCACCCTGCCTAATCTTTAAGTAATTCCAAATGAAAATTTAATCTACCGGGGAGGGTTTCTCATGAGCGGGATATTCGGGGTCAGCTCCAAAAGTGATTGCGCGAAAACATTATTTTACGGCACGGATTATCATACGCATCTGGGGACGGAGTACGGCGGCATGGCTGTACTGGGGGATGATTTTACGCGCCAGATACATAATATCTCGCAGAGTCAGTTCAAGGCGAAATTCTATGAAGACTATAAACATATGCGGGGTAATAGAGGTATCGGGGTCATCAGCGATTCGGATGAGCAGCCCATATACCTGAATTCCAGATTCGGGCCGTTTTGCATTGTCACGGTGGGGCTGATCGACAATAAAGAAGAATTAGTCCGGGATTTATTGGATAAGGGAGTATCTTTCACCGAGATGACCAAGGGGGTGGTCAACACCACCGAACTTATCGCAAAATTGATAAACCAGGGGCGGGATATCGTAGACGGTATCGAGAGGATGTTTGAAGTCATAGAGGGTTCCTGCTCGCTGTTGCTGCTTAATAAAGACGGGCTTTACGCAGCGCGGGATAGATGGGGATACACGCCGCTGGTCTTGGGCAAAAAAGATGATACCTGGGCGCTCACTTCAGAGACCAACGCGTTTCTTAATCTCGGTTTCGCAATCGAAAAATATCTTTGGCCGGGCGAAATCATCCTGCTTAACGAGGACGGCCTGGCGCAGCGCAAGCCGGGCAGCACCAAGAGCCAGATTTGCACATTCTTGTGGATCTATACCGGTTTCCCCGCCTCAAGTTACGAAGGGATAAATGTGGAAGCAGTGAGAGAAAGATGCGGAAGGTTTTTGGCTAAACGCGATAAAGATATTGAAGTGGATGTTGTTTCGGGCGTGCCTGATTCGGGGATCGCCCATGCCATCGGATACGCGATAGAATCCAAAAAACCGTATAAGCGTCCTTTGGTCAAGTATACGCCGGGTTACGGCAGAAGTTATACTCCGCCTTCGCAGGAGATACGCGACTTAATCGCTACGATGAAATTAATCCCCATCAGGGAAATAATCGAAGGCAACAGGATTATCGTTTGCGAAGATTCGATAGTCCGGGGCACGCAGCTGAAGAATTTCACGGTTAAGAAATTATGGGACTGCGGGGCAAAAGAGGTGCACGTGCGCCCGGCCTGTCCTCCGCTTATGTTCCCGTGCAAATTTTGCCTTTCAACGCGAAGTCACCATGAGCTTGCGGCCCGCCGGGCAATAAGGGCCTTGGAAGGCAACGATATCGAAGACGTATCGGAATACATTGACAGCACTTCCGATAAATATAGAAAGATGGTGGATTGGATTACCAGAGACCTGACCTTAACCACTTTAAGATATCAGACCGTAGATGATATGGTAAAGGCCATCGGTTTACCGAAAGAGAAGCTTTGCCTGTATTGCTGGACCGGAGAATGCCCGGGGTCGCTCAAGGAGAATTCGTTATGCCAAGAAGAAAAGATATCCAAAAAGTTCTGATCATCGGCTCCGGGCCTATCATCATCGGCCAGGCCTGCGAGTTTGATTATTCCGGCACCCAGGCCTGTAAGGCGCTGCGCGAGGAAGGCTATGAAATCGTTCTGGTAAATTCCAACCCGGCAACGATCATGACTGACCCGGGCATGGCTGACCGCACGTATATCGAGCCGCTTACGGTAGAAAGCCTGACGAAGATCATCGCCAGAGAAAAGCCCGATGCGCTCCTGCCGAATTTAGGCGGGCAAACGGGTTTGAACCTGGCCTCTGCCTTGCATAAGGCAGGGGTATTGGATAAATACAACGTGCGGATTATCGGGGTCCAGGCCGACGCGATCGAGCGCGGAGAGGACCGCGAGGCATTTAAGGATACGATGAAAAAACTCGGCATCCCTGTGCCGCGTTCCGAGATTTGCCTTTCCGAGGATGAGGCGTTAAAAGTAGCTCAAGGATTAGGTTACCCGGTGGTAATACGGCCGGCATATACGCTCGGCGGGACCGGAGGCGGGATCGCGTATAATGCCGAGGACCTGCGCACCCTGGCCCGGCGCGGACTGAATGCCAGCCTCATACACCAGGTATTGATCGAAGAGGCGGTAATCGGCTGGGAAGAATTGGAGCTTGAAGTAGTGCGCGATGAAAAGAACCAGAAGATCACCGTCTGTTTTATCGAAAATATAGACGCGATGGGTGTCCACACCGGCGACAGTTTCTGCGCGGCGCCGATGCTTACCGTTCCGGAAAATTTACAAAAAAAAATGCAGGAGCTTTCCTATAACATAGTAGAGGCAATCGGGGTTGTCGGCGGGACCAATATTCAGTTTGCGCATAATCTTAAAGACGACCGGCTGGTCGCCATTGAAATCAATCCGCGCACTTCCCGCTCATCCGCGCTTGCCTCCAAGGCAACCGGATTTCCCATTGCCCGGGTTTCCACAAAATTAGCCGCCGGGCTTACCCTGGATGAAATTCCTTATTGGAGAAAAGGTACACTTGAAAAATACGAGCCTTGGGGCGAATACGTGGTCATCAAGTTTGCCCGTTGGACTTTTGAGAAATTCCGCCAGGCCAAAGACGTGCTGGGCACGCAGATGAAGGCAGTGGGCGAAGTAATGAGCATTGCCAAGACATTTAAGGAAGCATTCCAGAAGTCTATCCGTTCCCTGGAAATCGGAAGGTATGGGTTAGGGTTTGCCAAGGATTTTAACAATTTGTCTTTGGAGGAATTAAAGTCCCGGCTGGCGTATCCCTCCAGCGAGCGCGTGTTTCTTATGTACGAGGCATTGCGTAAAGGTATCGGGGTGGAAGAGCTCTATAACCTGACCTACATCGGCAGGTGGTTTATCAAGGAAATGCAGGAGATGGTTAAGTTTGAAGAGCAGATGCTTAAGGCAAGCTGGCAGAATTTCTCCGATGAGGATTTGTGGGAAGCCAAGGCCTGGGGTTTCAGCGATAAGTATCTGGCCAGAATATTCCAGGTCAAAGAAGAGGTAGTGCGTACCCGCAGAAAACAGGTCGTAGGCAATGCCCGTTTTGAGCCGGTGCCGGTAAGCGGCGTTAAAGAGGCGGCCTATTATTATTCTACCTATACGCCGGGCAAGGACCTGGTGCCGGTTTCCGACAAAAAGAAAATCCTTATCTTAGGCGGCGGGCCGAACCGCATCGGACAGGGGATCGAATTCGATTATACCTGCGTGCACGCGGCTTTTGCCTTGCGCGATGAAGGGTACGAGTCGATTATGATTAACTGTAATCCTGAGACAGTCTCTACCGATTACGATACCTCCAACAAACTTTATTTTGAGCCGTTGACCGTAGAGGATGTTTTGACGATATGGGAAAAGGAAAAGCCTGAGGGCGCGATCGTGCAGTTCGGCGGCCAGACCCCGTTAAATATCGCCGCCGAGCTTGAGCGCTGCGGCGTTAAAATACTCGGGACCAGCACCCGCAGCATTGCCTTTGCCGAGGACCGCGAACTCTTCAGGCAGAAAATGATTGAGCTGGGCATCCGCCAGACCGAAGGCGGCACCGCCTTTTCGCTGGAAGAGGCAATGAAGATTGCCAAGAAGGTCGGCTATCCCGTAATGGTCAGGCCTTCTTTTGTGTTAGGCGGCAGGGGGATGGAAGTAGTTTATGATGAAGAGATGCTGATGAAATACGCCCAGGAGGCAATCCAGGTCAGCCCGGAATACCCGATGCTTATTGACCGCTTCCTGGAAAAGGCCATTGAATGCGAAGTGGATGCGCTTTGCGACGGAGACGAGACTTTTGTAGCCGCGGTAATGGAGCATATCGAGCATGCCGGCATTCATTCCGGAGACTCTGCCTGCACCATTCCTTCGCGCACCTTAAAGCCCGAACACTTAAAGACAATCGACGAATGGACCAGGAAAATCGCCAAGGAATTAAAAGTAGCGGGTTTGATTAATATCCAGTTTGCCATCTGTGAAGGAGAGATTTATATCCTGGAGGCGAACCCGCGCGCATCGCGGACCGTACCGCTGGTATCCAAGACCATAGGTATACCCCTGGCGAGGATCGCCACGCTGCTCATGCTGGGTAAAAAATTAAGCGATTTTCCCGAGCTTGTGCAACGCAAGCTTCCCTATGTATCGGTAAAAGAGGCGGTATTTCCTTTTAATATGTTCCCTGAAGTCGACCCGGTGCTGGGCCCGGAGATGCGCGCAACCGGCGAGGTCATGGGGATCGACGAGGATTTCGGGCTGGCTTTTTTCAAGGCCCAGGAATCGGCGGGAACGAGGCTTCCGATAGAAGGCAATGTATTGGTGACGGTTACGGATAAAGATAAACCGGAACTCTTTCCTATCGCGGCTAAATTGTCGCAGCTGGGATTTAAAATCCTGGCCACAGAAAATACGCACCGATACCTCAAAGAAAAAGGGATCGAGTCCGACATCATTAAAAAAATGCATGAAGGCCGGCCCAATATCGCCGACGCGATTAAGAACAGGGAGATACACCTGATTATCAACACCCCCATCGGCCGGATGAGCGTTTACGACGACAGCTACATCCGCATGCTGGCTATCCAGTATAAGATTCCTTATGTAACGACAATGTCTGCCGCCAGGGCAACCGTCGACGGGATTGATGCGGTGAAGAAAAGACAGAGTCAGCCTAAGTCATTGCAGGAATACCATAGTATGTTAAAGGAAACCCAGGCGCAGAAAGTGCGCGTATAAGAGAGCTCCTCGCCTTCCTTGCCAATATCATTAAATATAGGGCAAGGAGCTCGGAGTCAATTCGCGCAGCGACTTATGTTCGCTTACGCTCCATAAGTCGCGCGCTCATTGAAGGAGGTATCTATGCCGCAGGTAAAAGAAATCACCGTAGCCCAGCTCGACACCAAAGAATTCATTAAAGAACAGGTCGCAGAAATTTCACAAATAGTCGGCATCGGCGTTGCCATTAATGCGCTTTCCGGCGGGGTCGATTCTTCCGCGGTAACCATGCTCGGGGCTAAAGCCCTGGGGGAGAGGCTGAAGACTTACTTTATCGATAACGGGATTATGCGCGAAGGCGAGCCGCAGCAGATAGTTTCCGTGTTTAAGAAGCTGGGGGTCAATGTTGAGATAATTGACGCGCAAGATGAATTCTTCAACGCCCTTAAGGGCATCGAAGACCCCGAAGAAAAGAGGGAGGCAATCACCCAAACCTTTTATAAAAAGGTTTTCGGAAATCTGGTAAAGAAAAGCAATGCTAAATATCTGCTGCAGGGGACAATATTGACGGATGTCGACGAAACGGTTGCCGGCATTAAGCGCCAGCACAATGTCTTTGAGCAGTTAGGCATTGACCCGCAGGAGGCATTCGGATACAAAATTATCGAGCCGCTGGTGCAATTAAGAAAAGACGGGGTGCGTAAGGTTGCCGAAGCCTTAGGATTACCATCATCCACTTTTAATCGCATGCCGTTTCCCGGGCCCGCGCTTTCCGCGCGCGTAATAGGAGAAGCGACCAGGGAACGTATTGCCCTGGTGCGCAAGGCAACCTCAATCGTAGAGCAGGAACTGGCAACGGTCGCGGCATTCCAATATATGGCAATCCTGCATAATGACCGCGTTACCGGTATGCGTGAGAATAAGAGAGAATTCGGCCAGCAGATCGAGATACGCTGCTGGGACTCAATTGATGCGCGCCAGGCGCGTCCAACGCAGCTACCTTCCAGCACGTTGGAAAAATTGGCGAATCGCCTGGTTACGGAAGTGCCGGGTGTGGTCAGCGTTACCTATAACATTGCCTCCAAGCCGCCTTCCACCATGGAAGCGGTATAGTAAATTAGGAAAGGAGTCTTTTATGTTTTTCAAATTTCTTCCCAAAGATTTCAATTTCTTCGACCTCTTTGACAAGCAGGTTGACTATGCCGTTGACGCGTCAAATTATTTTAAGGAATTGATGTCCAAGGGAGGCGTTTCCGAGCAGTCGCTTAAGAAAATGGGGGACATCGAACACCAGGGGGATGAAGTCTCGCACCATATCTTCGAACATTTGAATAAAACATTTATAACTCCGTTCGACCGGGAAGATATCCATGCCTTGGCTAAAGAGCTGGATAACATAACCGATATGATTAACACCATTGTCAGCCGTTTGTGGATTTATAAGCTTACCTCCCGGGATGAAAACATGGTGAAATTTGCCTCCGTGATTAACGAATCGGTCAATGCCGTAGCCCGCGCGGTTAAGGGCTTGCGCAATATGAAAAATTCCAAATCCATTCAGGAGGCGTGCGTTGAGATTAACCGCCTTGAAAACGTCGGCGATGCAATGAGGGATGCCATGCTGGCCGAGCTTTTTGAGAAGACCAAAGATCCTATTACCGTGATAAAATTAAAAGAGATATATCAGGACTCCGAAACAGTCCTGGATATATGCGAGGATGTTACTCACGCGGTTGGATCCATCATTTTAAAGCAGGCCTAATCTATGACATTGACTATCCTTTTTTTGATAGCGCTGGCGCTGTTCTTTGATTTTTTGAACGGATTTCACGATTCAGCCAATTCCATCGCCACGGTTGTTTCTACGAAAGTACTCTCTCCCCGCTACGCGGTTATCTGGGCAGCTTTTTTTAATTTCATAGCTTTCCTTTTCTTCGGGCTCCATGTCGCCAACACCATCGGCAAGGGTATCATCGATATCTTGATTGTCGATCAGGGCGTTATTTTCGGAACGCTGGTAGGCGCCTGCGGCTGGGATATTATTACCTGGTATTTTGGGCTGCCGACGAGTTCTTCCCACGCGTTAATCGGAGGAATGATAGGCTCCGCAATCGTAAAAGCAGGGATAAGCTCGCTCGTATGGCAGGGCATTCTAAAGACAGTAATATTTATTTTTGTTTCTCCGATTTTAGGGCTTATTCTAGGTTTGGGGTTCGGTATCCTTGTCTATTGGGTATTTCGCCGAAGTGCACCATTAAAAGTAGATCATCTTTTTAGAAAAGGGCAATTAGTGTCTGCGGCCTGCTACAGCATGGGCCATGGCGGTAACGACGCCCAAAAGACAATGGGCATTATCGCCAGTCTGCTTTTCAGCGCCGGGCTTTTGGGCCAAAAGTTTTATGTGCCTTTTTGGGTGGTTATTGCCTGTCACAGCGCTATCGCCTTAGGGACCATGTTCGGCGGCTGGCGCATCGTTAAGACGATGGGGCAAAAGGTTACCAAGCTTAAGCCGGTGGACGGTTTCTGCGCCGAGTCCGGCGCTGCGGTTACCTTATTTATCGCCTCCCAATTCGGCATACCGGTAAGCACTACGCATACCATCACCGGCTCCATTATGGGTATAGGTTCGCTCAAGCGTTTAAGCGCGGTCCGCTGGGGAGTCGCGGAAAGGATAGTGTGGGCCTGGATCCTGACGATTCCGTGTTCCGCTATTATGTCAGCCTTAGCGTATATGCTCGTGCGAAAATAACTTCAGAGATTTTTTTATGGATTCGAAAAAAATGATGAGCACCAGAGACAACATGATGACGGTGAGAATGGCATTCAGGTTTCCCTGCATGGTGTGTTTGGGCAGGTAATTATTTTTTATGTTATCCAACCCGGCCACAAAAGTCGTGGCAAACATGAAGAGGCCGGGCAGGAGAGTAATCAGGCTATAGCGCCATTTCTTCGTATGTTTCAATATAAAGATAGTCCCCACGAATAAAGCCAGTGTTGCCAGCAATTGATTGGCCACGCCAAACATCGGCCAGATAGTAGAAATATCCCCGTTATAGACCAGATACCCCCACAGAAAACTGATAACCGCGCTGCTTATAATTATTCCCCCAAGCCTGTTGCCCCTGCCTAACCTCGGGTTGGCATACTTGACCAGCTCCTGTAAAATATAACGCGCCACGCGCGTGCCCGTGTCAACGGTAGTCAGGATGAAAAGCGCCTCGAACATTATGGCAAAATGATACCAGTAGCCCATGAGGTGTTTCATCCCTTTTATCGAGGAGAGGATTATTGACATCCCCGCGGCGAGCGACACCGCGCCGCCGGGCCTTCCCGCGAGTATCTCTCCGGTCATCCGTTCTATTTCCGGCAATTGAGTTATGGGTAATCCTAATTGAGCAAAAGCTTGAGGCGAAAGGTTAATCGCAAAATAGTCTCCCGGCAACATTACGGTCGCGGCAACCAGGGCCATAATAGAGACGACTGCCTCAACCAGCATAGCGCCGAAACCGATGAACCTGATGTCGGATTCGCTGTTTATCATTTTGGGCGTGGTCCCGGAGCCGATCAGGCTATGGAAGCCGCTTATCGCGCCGCAGGCAATGGTGATACAGACAAAAGGCCAGACCTTGCCCGGGATTATCGGCCCGCCGCCGTGGATATAGGGAGTAAGCATCGGCATATGGATTTTCGGGTTTACGGCAAATATGCCGAGGATGAGCAGCAGGATCGTTCCGATTTTCATGTAGGAGCTTAAATAGTCGCGCGGGCACAGCAGCAGCCAGACAGGCAGAACCGAGGCGATAAGGCCGTAAATGGGAAGCATGATTGAAAGAGCGGGCTTAGAGAAAAGAAAAAAAGCACCAAAGCTTGTTTTTGACAAAGGTTCACCGGCTACCACTCCGGCAACAACGATTACTACGCCGATAAGGGAGGCCTCGACTATTTTGCCCGGCCGTATCTTGTACATATAAAGCGCCACAATGAATGCGGCAGGGATGGTTATGGCGATGGTAAAGGTCGCCCATGAGCTTTCGTTTAAGGCATTTACCACGACCAGCGCCAGGCCGGCGAGCGCAGTGACGATAATAAACAATATTGCGAATCCGGCGGCAATGCCCGCGGTAAAACTAATGTGTTTTCTGGCCAGGCGCGTTAAGGATTGGCCTTTCATTCTTACCGACGCAAAGAGGATCACCATATCATGCACTGCCCCGCCTAGCACTGCCCCGATCAGTATCCAAAGAAAACCCGGGAGGAATCCGAATTGCGCGGCCAGGACAGGCCCCACCAGAGGGCCTGCGCCCGATATCGCCGCGAAGTGATGGCCGAAGAGCACAAATTTATTGGTGGGATGGAAATCTTTGCCGTCGCGAAAGGTATGGGCCGGGGTTTTACGCAGGGTGTCTAAGACCAGGACTTTGGTGATGATGAATTTGGCGTAGAATCTATACGCGAGCGCGAATACCAGGAGGCTGGTGATTACAAAAGTTAATGCGTGCATCTAGCGTGATTTGTGAAGTAAACTGTGATTGATGCTGTAGGAGAAATAAACAACAAGACCTATGACGAGCCATAAGATAAACCGTATCCAGGTGATCCCCGGCAGCGCCGTCATCAGGAAGACACAGGATGCTACTCCCAAAAGCGGTATGACCGGGTTAAGCGGGACTTTAAAGGTCCGGTGCCTGGCGGGTTCTTTGACGCGCAGGATAATAATGCCAAAACATACCAGGACGAACGCAAAGAGAGTTCCGATGTTGGTCAGATCTACCATTTCATCTATATTGGTAAAGGCGGCAATGGAAGCGATAATAACACCTACGACGATTGTCGTCACATGAGGTGTTTTGAATTTTTTGTGGACGCGGGAGAATATTGACGGCAGCAGCCCGTCGCGCGCCATGGAAAAGAAAATCCTGGATTGTCCGAGTATAAGGACCAGGAGCACGGCGATGTGGGCCATAATGGAGCCGAAGGCAACGATGACCGCGGCCCAGGGAAGATTTATATGCTGCATCGCCAGCGTGAGAGGTTCTGCCTTTTCGTGGGCAAGAGACGTTTTTAACAGCGAGAAGGGGACGATGCCGGTGAAGACCGCCGCAACCAGCATGTAAATGACCGTGCAGATAATAAGGGAGCCTATAATTCCGATGGGCATGTCTCTTTTAGGATTGCGCGTTTCTTCGGCAACGGTCGAGACGCAGTCAAAGCCTATATAGGCAAAAAAAGCGATGGCAGCGCCCGCCTTTATCCCGGCGAACCCGTTGGGCGCAAACGGCACCCAGTTCTCGGGTTTTACGTAGAAAGAGCCGAGCGTAATAAAGAAACCGAGAACGGCAAGCTTGATGGTAACCATGACGATATTAAAACGGGAACTTTGTTTTATGCCCAGGACCAGGATGATGGTTAATAGCAACACGATAAGGCAGGCAGGGACATTGCAGATAAAAGGCAAGCCGAGAATGCGCGGCGCTGCGTGTACCGCCTCCCAGGGTTTCTGCAATACGGGTTGAAGTTTGTCGAACGTAACTCCGCTGTTTAAAAGTTCGGCGGCTTTATTAAAGCCGTGCATTGCCGAGCGATAGTCAATAGTGGCCCAGGGCGGCAGGGTTATGCCGAAGCCTCGCAGCAACGCCGTAAAATAGCCCGACCAGCTGATGGCAACCGCGATACTTCCGACGCAATACTCCAGCATCAGGTCCCAGCCTATAATCCAGGCGACCAGCTCTCCGAATGAAGCATAAGAATAGGTATACGCGCTTCCGGAGATGGGCACAAGGGATGCAAATTCGGCGTAGCACAGCGCGGCAAAACAACAGGCTATTGCGGTAATACCGAAGGAAATAATCAGGGCAGGGCCTGCCCCCGGACGCAGGGCATCTCCTGCCGCGGCTGTCCCGACTGTCGCAAAGATTCCCGCGCCGATGATGACGCCGATGCCAAGGAGGATGAGCTCAAAAGGGCCCAGGACTTTTTTGAGCCTGTGCTCGGGGTCATGGCTTTCCGCTAAAATCAGATTAAGGTCTTTAAGCCTGAAAAGTTGGCGTGAGAGTTTATTCATGTATATGGCTATTTTACAAGAAAAATTAAGTTTGTAAAACAAGAAAATCCCATACGGATGGGCGCCAATTCATCCTATAGAATTGGGCGCTCCCATAGGTATGGGGTGGGGAAATAAAATCTTGTTTAATATTGTAGATTCTCTATAATAATAGTATTAAACCACGGAGGATTGGTGAAAAGAATTTTAATAACTATCACAGTAGTAATTGTGCTTATAGCCGGTGGTTTAGTCATTGCCCGGAACATACTGGCGCGGCAGATTATTATAAAAGGAGTTAAGGCGGTTACCGGGATGGCCGTTGATATCAAAAGTATCAATATCGGATTGGTGCATTCCGGCATTTCGGTGTCCGGATTAAAAATTTACAATCCGGAAGGTTTTACAGATAAGCTTTTGGCCGATTGCCCCGAAGTCTATTGTGATTTTGATTTGCCGGGATTATTTCGAAACCGGGTACATCTGAGCGAGCTTACGATCGATATCAATGAGCTTGATATTATCCTCAACGCCAGCGGAAAACTCAACGTAAACTCTTTGGCACTCTTCCTGCCTAAACCGGGCGGGGGAAAACCTCCGGAAGTAAAAATAGATGAGCTGCGGTTAAAGCTCGGAAAGGTAGTCTATAAAGGGTATCTTCCCGCGGTCGGCATAAAGACGGGCACATTTAATTTAGGTATAGATGAACATTTCCATAATGTAACCGATCCGTCAAGGGTTGCGAGAGATATTTTGAAAAAGATTCTTAATCGTATAGGTATAGGGGATTTTGCAAATTTTGACTTCAAGGCTCAGGCAACCCAGATGAAAGAACAGGCGGAGCTCGCTGCCAATGAAGTCATGAATAAGGCAAAGGAAGATTTAAAAGGTATTTTCTCAAAATGACGGGGAAACCAGAGAGACACCCGGCGCTTATATATGCACCTGGCGCTTATAGGGAATTGCGCCAGTGTGCGCTAGGTAGCGCAAATTGCGCCGGTGTCCCATACGTATGGGAGGAAATGTGAATGTCTATTGTGAAAGAATTTAAAGAATTTGCAGTAAAGGGCAATGCAATAGATATGGCCGTAGGTATTGTCATCGGCGCTGCTTTTGGAAAAATCGTTACTTCTTTAGTCAGCGATGTGATTATGCCGCCTATAGGATTGTTGCTGGGAGGCGTTGATTTTAAAAACCTGAAATTGGTTCTTAAAAAGGCTACTCTTGATGCGCCGGCAGTTACCCTTAATTACGGGCAGTTTATAAACACGACGATTGATTTCTTGATTGTCGCATTTTCGATTTTCTTGGTTGTAAAAGGAATTAACCACCTGAAAAAGAAACAGGCTTAGCAAAGCAATTGCCTTTTCGGCGCGAATTTGCTTGATAATGGCCATATTGAGGATATAATAAGGAAGCGTAAGGCCAAAAAATCATAAATGATGAAGAAAACCGATTTTTTACGTTTAATTTTCATCTGCGC
>Ga0315281_10004585_pt1 | contig 20026 bp, 6 predicted proteins | sample YL17G07_0_MG_FD_204540 | JGI IMG/M metagenome (GOLD analysis project Ga0315281, IMG submission 204540) | Sediment microbial communities from Yellowstone Lake, YNP, Wyoming, USA - YL17G07_0 | ecosystem: Environmental > Aquatic > Freshwater > Lake > Sediment | place: USA: Wyoming | collected... | reverse complement strand
AGCGTTGGGCTGTGCACCTACGGTGAACGTGGGGCAGGCTGCGCCGTGGAATCGGATTTTCTATCGTAAATTAAAAAAGCCACGCCCGTTAGGGCAGCCCCACGCGCCAAAAAGGCGCAGCCCCACATCGCCACAGGCGAATAGGCCCACACCCCGAAGGGGTAGACCTACGCCGTTAGGCAGTTGATTTAGAATCCCATCATATTCCCCAACTCCTGTAACGTCAGACCTTCCTCGTTTACCTGCGCGGTACATTGGAAGTTCTGGAGCAGGGTGACCATGTCGGAGAGGTCGAAGGACCCTATGCCATCGAGGTTGATGTTGTCCCAGATATCAAAGATCTGGGCTTCGCCGACCGTCTCGATGAGAGTGCGGAGAGTGAACATGTCATCAAGGTTGATTACCTCGTTCTCATCGAAGTCACCGAAGCAGAACTGGTCACGGAAGGTGAGCGGAAGACGGGCGACGAAGGTAAGCTGACCGTTCACTGTAGCAGGAGTAGGATTGGTGACATTGATAGGAAGGATCTTCGGAAGAACATACGGCTGATTATCCAACGTGATCTTGATGGAGTAATCGGTTCCGGAAAGGATGGTGCCCAGATCGATGTTGTTCGCACGGCCGAAGATATCGGTGTGAACGGAGACTGGAGCCCCCATTGGAGCACCGACGGAATCAAATAGCTCGATAGTGACATCGGCTGCATGGGACGCGCCTACGAAGAAAGATTCGATGAGGGATTTGTCGGCGCTGGTACAGTTGATGGTATCCCCTCCGCAGAGGATTGTCTCACGGGTGGCATCGGTTGCATCGGAGGTATCTGTGGCCAGGGTATCGAAGGTGGTTGAGCCACTGATGACGATGGTACCCAGAGAGTCCTTGAGGACGGTGGTTATACCCTTGGAGTCGATAATCTTCTGGACCTGTTCCTGGAGCAATATTTCCACATCCGCCGGTTCCAGACGGAACTGGATGAGAGGAGGAATCAGAGGAGCGACATCATCGGGAGTGAGCAGGCCATCGCCGAAACATTTTATGATGTAATCGGAAGCAAGACGCTGATTGCTTCTTGTGTCTTTGCTACGGTAGTAGAGACTCTTAGCGGTGGTGCAGGCGGCCTCGGCCTGCAGACGGAGCAGGTCGGTTTCTTCGGCGGAAAGATTAGTTAAAGTACTTGCACCTGCACTTGCACTCGTTCTGGACAGATCCTCCAGCTGACCGAGTTTATCCTCGAAGAGCTGATTGAAGCCTTCCTTGATGATGAGAGATAAATCGGCAGAAAGATGAACAGGAGTGCCGGTGGGCACGGTCGGATTGATGAAGGCGATACCGCTTGCGCCTATGGCAGTTTCTCCGCAGGCATTACGGGTCTGGAGGTAATAACTCACCTGTTTAACGGCACAGCTTCCTGCAACGTTGGCGTTGCATACGGAGGGGCTGACGGTGGTGTCCACGTAGTCGGTACCAGGATAAGGAACCGTGGCCAGGAACTGAGCGTTACGATACACATCGACAGAAAGTCCGGGGGTGAGAGTATTGCGACTCCAGTCCAAGTGAACTTCCGGGTTGCCTGAATTTGAGTCCGTTATTAGACGGTCGGGGAGATCATAGAAAGTGGCAGAGTCGGAACAGACAGGACGGCCCTGAGGGCCGCGGCCGCCACCACCGGTGGTCGTGGTGGGAACAGGGCAGAAAGGGGCTTCGTAAAAATACATCGAATCCTGGGTTCTCGCCACGATGTCCGTATCAGTCATCCCCACTCCAAATCCAAAATTTCCCGTACCCACATCGCTGGGTTCGATTTTTTGGAGTTTGCCCCAGTTATTGTCCCCACCCTGATTACGGAAGAAAGTGAAAACAGCTCCGGCACCATCGTTGAAGCCTATTGCTGAGGCTGTCAAAATATCGCCCTCAAGCGCAAATCGGTAACCAAAGGAATCGCTGCTAGTCAGTTCAGCTGGGGCAACTTTTGCTACTTCCCCCCAGTTATCTGCTCCTCCTTCATTTTTATCAAAGATATAAATCGCACCCTGACTAGCGGCTGCAATCGCGACCGTATCCCCCGATAGGTCGGCAAAAAAACCGAATGTATCGCCGGGAACGGTATCGGAGGCAAAGATTTCTTTTACCTCGCCCCAGTTGTCCGCCCCTCCCAGACTGGCGCTGTAAATATGCGCTGAGCCCTCGAAATCGTTATCCCCGATTTCTGAAATAACCGCCGTGCTTCCTTCCACAGCGACGGCAAAGCCAAAATAGCTGGACACCGATCCGGGGATTTTTTTTATCTGACCCCAATTATCGGTTCCTCCTTCATCTTTTTTGAAGATGTAGGCCCCCCCATCACCATTGCCTAAAGGAGCATAGGGTGCTCCAACAATGATGTAGCTTCCGCTAATGCTTACTCCCTTCTCTCCTACTCCAAAATAGTCATTCGCCGCGCCGTCGCTGGCGATGAGTTTTTTAACTTCGCCCCAATTGTCCGCCCCGCCCTGATCCTTATAGAAGACGTAGGCGGCTCCCGTAGAACTATTGTTACCATAGGCCGTAACCACCAAGGTATCACCCACGGCATCTAAGGCGTTTCCAAAACTATCATTAGGGATTCCATCGCTGGAAACAATTTCCTTGAGATAGCTCCAGGTTCCCACTTCATCTTTCTTAAAGACATGAACGGATCCGGCTGTACTGTTTCCAGTATAATCGCCCACAAAGGCATAGTTGCCGGCAAGGGCGACATTGTTCTGAAATTGGGCACCTGACACCTCCACCTTTTGTTCAGTAGCGGTGTTATCGGGCAGGGTACATTCGGTGATCAGCGTACAATCCACATCACAATCTGCTTCGCCGTCGCACTGTTCTGTACCACCGTTGTTGTTGATGTTATCTCCGCAGTATTCAAGAGCACAGATGTAATTGCAGCCATCCCCAGAAGTCCGATTTCCGTCATCACAATCTTCTCCTGTATCGAGGGTGGAATTTCCACATCGGACGTCGATGAATTCGACTGATCCTTCCATTCTGGCGGTTGTTTGATTCGACTCGACGTCGTCCACATCGTCGTGGTAATTTCCTTCCAAGGCCATGTAGTCATCGGAAAGCGATACCGCCCAGCCGAAGTTGTCATTCGTGTCGTCTCCGCCATCCACACTTTCCAGATGCAGCGGACCCGTTGTCCAATCAGTTCCGTTTCGGTAAAAAACATGTGCCTTCTTGGCGCTATAATCACCGACTACCGCATAATCGTTATTGATGGCCACTCCGCTTCCGAAGAATCCTGCCGAATTGTCCGTGTCATCGGTGAGTCGTGCCTGCAGACCCCAGTTATCGGCTCCGCCTTGGTCTTTATTGAAAATGTAAGCGGCACCTCTTTCAGGTGTTAAATTTTCCTGATCCGCCGCGATAATGACGTAATCCCCGTACATATCTACCTGGCCTCCGAACCGGTCATTAGAAGTTGGATTGGTTGAGTAAAGGGTTTTCAGCAGGCCCCAGTTATTTGAACCGCCCTGATTGCGCTTATAAATATAAGCCTCGCCGAACCCAGATTGGTATTGATTACCCATGACTATGTAATCGCCATCGACTGCCACCGCGCCCGCATTACCGGAGGTGGTATAATTTTTAATGAACCCCCAGTTGTCGGTTCCCCCCACATCCTTTCCAAAAATCCACAGGGGCTGACAATACGAAACAAACGCCATAGTATCATCTGAAATTGCAATGGCATCTTTAGCTGAGGATCCGGTTGAACATGTATAAGGAAGGTACTTTCGTGTAAGGAAGGACCAATCTTCCCCTATACGCTTGTATATCATGGCCGAGCCTCCTCCCAAGGTACAGGCTTGGTTATCCCCAGGCGCATGCACTGCAAGGTAGTCGCCATGAAGATCGATGCTGGGACCAAAGCCGGATGCCACAGGACCTTTTAATTTTGCCTGCATCATAAAGCCCTGATCGGGACTGTCCGATGGATTGTTGTAATAAACCGTAACATAAGGATTGTTTCGAGGTTGATTTAACTGACTGACCGCGGCGTAGTAACCCGTTGCGGCACTGCCGTCTATTGCCACATCGTAACCAAAATCCTGTTCGGTCCAAGCTCCGGGATTGGTACCCACTCGTGCGGGACACGCAGGGCGGTATTTTCCAGGTTCTCCCGGCACGGTATTAGGATCGGTACAGTAAGTGTCCAAGAAGGCCTTTTCTCCAAATTCCGCTCCCGCCACCACATCGGAGCCATTGATACTGACACCCGAACCCAGATTATCAACTCCACCGGAAGTATCATCGTGATAAACATCGGACTCGGTCCATGTGTCATCGGTTCTTTCAAAGCGGTACACGGCTCCATCGCCGGTTCCGTTGGTGCCATTGCTTCGGGCCCCCACAAAAAGGGTTTCTCCGAACATGGATACGCTTTCTCCAAATAAATCCCCGCTCTGAGTGTCGGAACCGGTTAAAGATTGTTGCAGTGTCCATGGACTAAAAATGCTAAAATTTTGATCCGCTTCATACACATAAACGGTATCGGACCCCTGAGCTCCCACCACGGCGGTTCCGCCATGGATATCCACCGACCAGCCGAAATTGACGGCTCCGCTTTCGGTAAGTCGGCTGATTAACCCCCACTGATACGGAGGACTTGGACAAGTTTGAACGTAGCGACGGTGAAAGATATAAGCATCGTTCGCGTTGTAAGCGCCAACGATAACCAGAGGTTCATGAACGGCTACATCCCAACCAAAATAACCGGTTACTACAGGAACCGTTGGGTACAGCTGTTCTTCCTCGACCCATGTACTTCCGTTGTAAGCATAAACATAAGCGCCCCCTGCATTTCCGGTTCCGCTGGAATCATCGTTCATAGCCCCCACCACCATAAGATGATTGTCGATGTCTACGGAAGTTCCGAAGCGGGACACTAGACCTAAATCTTTGGTGATTGACTGAAACACACCCCATTGGTTGGTACCGCCCTGATGTTTGTATAGAACAAAAACTTTTCCATCGTCGGCGCCGATGCTGTCATTCATCATATCGCCCACCACCGCAAAGTTCCCCGAAATGGCAACATCCAGGCGGTTATCGCCTGAATTCTGATAGGCATCGAGGGTAACAGCATTGTTGAATGACCATGTGCCTGATTCAATGTCTTTTAAAAAGAAATTCGCTTTTCCGCTTCCCGCAAAGCTCTGCCCTTCCTCGGTGACCACTGCCCACACGCCGTCGATTGCGACACGTTCGCCAAAGCTGGTGCTATTGGTGCTGGTTACCTCTTCATCGCCGGTAAAAGTGATGGTGGCTGCACTGGCACCTTCTGAATGAAACTCGATTCCGCCATTCTTAAACTCAAAAGGATTCACGGCGACCAGAGCGGCAACGGTGACAATGGCGAGACTGATGATGATCTTATTTTGTGTTTTCATATACAGGTTCATTTGGGTTTTTATTTAAAACTATCCAATTATTATAACATAATTTAAATGGCTTAGCAAGTTGTTTGCCTGACTTTTAGTCTGATTCTGGGATAACTGCTGATAATCCGTTTTTTTGGATTGCACATAGTCGGTGTTTTTCCCGCCCGAACGTACTGTTCGTAAGGGCGGGTGTTTTTTATTGTTTGGAATTGTAGCACGAAAAGGAGGCTGGCAACACGTAAATTCATCTCCTGTCACTGCGTGACGTGGGGCTACTTCGTGTGGACCAGGCTTCGCCGTAGGCCAGCTACGCGTGGGGCTGTTCACCTGGCACAATCTGCTGCTAACCGCAGCGTTGGGCTGTGCACCTACGGTGAACGTGGGGCAGGCTGCGCCGTGGAATCGGATTTTCTATCGTAAATTAAAAAAGCCACGCCCGTTAGGGCAGCCCCACGCGCCAAAAAGGCGCAGCCCCACATCGCCACAGGCGAATAGGCCCACACCCCGAAGGGGTAGACCTACGCCGTTAGGCAGTTGATTTAGAATCCCATCATCCTCCCCAGCTCCTGTAACGTCAGCCCGGCTTCGTTTACCTGAGCGGTACATTGGAAGTTGCCAAGCAAGGTGGCCATGTCAGAGAGGTCGAAGGAACCGATACCGTCGAGGTTGATGTTCTCCCAGATGCTGAAGATCTGAGCTTCACCGATGGTATCGATGAGGTTCCGTAGGGTGAACATGTCATCCAGATTGATCGTCTCATTCTGATCGAAGTCACCGAAGCAGAACTGGTCACGGAAGGTCAGTGGCAGGCGGGCAACGAAGGCCAGCTGGCCGTTGATGGTGGCAGGAGTAGGATTGCTGACGTTGACTGGAAGGATCTTGGGCAGTACATACGGCTGGTTATCGAGAGTGATCTTGATGGAGTAATCCGTTCCGGAAAGGATGGTGCCGAGATCGACATTGTTGGCCCGTCCGAAGATATCGGTGTGAACGGAGACAGGGGTGATGGTCGGATTGCCGTCAGAATCCAGGACGGTGACAGTGATGTCGGCAGACTGGGACTTACCCTCGAAGTAAGATTCGATGAGGGATTTGTCGGTGTCCGTACAGTTGACCGTGTTACCTCCGCACAGGATAGATTCACGGGTGTTATCCAGATCGGTGCTGAGGGAAAGGGTGTTGAAGTCGGTAGCGGAGGTGCTCAGGGTGATGGTACCCAGAGAATCTTTGAGGACAGTGGTGATACCCTTGGAATCTATGATCTTCTGGACCTGTTCAGCAAGCAGGGCTTCCACCTCGGCCGGTTCCAGACGGAACTGGATAAGAGGTGGGATAAGAGGAGCGACATCGTCGGGAGTGAGTAGACCGTCTCCGAAACATTTTATGATGTAATCGGAAGCAAGACGCTGATTGCTTCTTGTATCCTTGCTTCGGTAGTAGAGGCCTTTGGCCGTGGTACAGGCGGCCTCTGCCTGAGCACGCAGAGCGGCGGTATCCGTATTGGCACTAGTTAAAGTATTAGTACTAGTTAAAGTACCAGAACCCGACAGATCTTTCAGTTCAGTGAGTCTATCCTCGAAGAGCTGGTTATAACCTTTCTTCACGATGACGGCCAGATCCGCGGAAAGGTGAACGGTAGTGCCGGCAGGAACGGTCGGATTGATGAACGCTGTTCCGCTGGCGCCAATGGCGGTTTCTCCGCAGGCGTTACGGGTTTGTAAGTAGTAGCTGACCTGTTTGACCGCACATGAACCTGCCACATTGGCGTTACAGACGGAAGGGGTGACGGTGGTGTCTACGTAATTGGTTCCCGGATAAGGCACGGTGGCAAGGAAGGTAGCGTTACGGTAAATATCGACAGAAAGACCCTGGACGAGATTGTTACTTGCCCAGCCGAGAAGGACTTCCGGATTGCCGGAACCCGTGTCCACCAGAAGACGGGAAGGAAGGTCATACCGGACGGCATCGGCAGTGCAGGAAGGACGACCCTGAGGACCGCGGCCACCTCCGACAGTGGTGGGAACAAGGCAGATAGGAGCATCGTAGATGTAAGCGGCTCCCATGTCGGCATCTGCCCCCGGAGAGGTGGCGATAATGTGTCCATCATCGATATCCAGTCGGTAACCGAAATTATCGGCTCCATCGGTATCGCTGGAAAGAATTTTCTGGAGTTCACCCCAGTTGCCTGCTCCGCCCTGATTTTTGAAGAAGGAATAAACTCCTTCCGCCGTGTTGGATGGGGAGGCTATGGCTATGTCATCCGACAGGCTGACATTCCAGCCAAATAAAGATCCGTTGGCTAAGTCGTGTCCGGTGAACTTGGTGACCTGTCCCCAGTTGTTAGGACTGCCCTGGTCTTTACCGAAGACGTAGACATAGCCGGGACCGCTGCCGGTAGGATCCGGAGCGCCGGCGATAAGATCGTTGCCGTTAAGGGCGACCGAGAGACCCAGAATTGAATAAGGGAACACATCTGTACCCGTTGTCTGAGCTACCTCACCCCAGTTGTTCAGCAGGGTTCCACCCGCGCCGTCTGAATCTTTTTCATGGATGAATACAGAACCTTCTAAACCGTTTATTCCCGGAGCGCCGATGGCCAAACGAGTGCTATCCAGATCAATGGCATAACCCACATAGCTTTCCGGGTCGGTACCTGAAATCTTCTTCACCTGTCCCCAATTGTTGGCTAAAATTCCCCCTGCGCCGTCTGAATCTTTATAGAAAATGTAGACATAGCCGACGTTGGTTCCGGATGGCGCCGCAACAGCGGAAACGACGGCAATATCTCCATCGATGGAAACATCCCAGCCGAAGTTATCACCTGCGATGCTGTCATTTCCTCGTATTTCTTTAATCAGACCCCAGTTATCGGTCAGGGTACCGCCGGCGCCATCTGAATCTTTCCCGTAAATGAAGGCCGTGCCGCCGAAACCTTCCGAAGCGTAGGCAGTAGGGATGAAGATATTGTTGTTATAAGCTAGTTCACCGGTATCCGCGTAAGCTCCCACAATCAGCAGATCGCCCGTGGCATTCATGGAGCCGCCGTAAGCGGAATTAGGAATATTGTCGGTGAGGGTTTTAAGGTAGACCCAGTTGACACCGTTGAACTTGTAGATCTCCACATAACCGATGTTCGTTCCTGTATCGGCACCCGCCACAAAGGCATAATCCCCGGCAATCTCCACATCCGCTGAACTCACGGTCAGATTATTATCGTTGAGCGGGAGTTTGACTTCCCCGGCGGTGTTGTCAGGCAATGAACAAATAGTGTCGTACTGACAATCCACTCCGCAGAGGAAATCCCCGTCACATTCTTCACCCTCCTGGATGATGTTGTCACCACAAGATTCCAGAAGACATTCGGATGAGCATCCATCGCCATTATCGGTGTCACCGTCGTCACAGGTTTCTCCGGTTTCAATGACACTGTTACCGCAGATGGAGGAAGTGCATTCTAAATAATTGAAGACATAAGCTGCACCTGAATTATCACCAGCTTTATTGGCATGACGTGCTCCTGCAATAATGTAGCCATCGGATATTCCAACGGATTTCCCGAAGCCTGTGCCAGTCTGTCCGTCGCTTGGCATGAATTGAGCATTTTCTGTCATGCTGACCCAACCTGCTTCTGGTCGGATATATAGATAGACGGGTCCGAATTGAGCACCAATGTCTCTGTCACCAACAATCACGTTATCACCTTCAATATCCACCGCAATGCCGAATCCTTCGGTGATTGGATCTGTGCTCGCCGTAAGGGTCGCAGTTTCCGTCATGTTTGCCCAGCTTGCGCCCGGTTTAGTGAAGACATAAGCCTTTGCCACGGATCTATCGCCTGCAACAACTTCGTCTGCGGAAATCGCAACGCTCCAGAAATTTGTACTATTAGGACTTGCAAGAGAAAGTGTGGCGGTTTCAGTCATATTGGCCCAGTTTGCGCCCGGTTTAGTGAAGACATAAGCGACTGAATAATAGCTGCCACTCAAATGTCCGTTTGCCACGATATTATCTTCGTAGATATCAACAAAGGCACCAGAGAAGCTAGTCGCATTTCCATCGGTGTTCGTAAGTTTGGCAGTCTGGGTCATGTCAGACCAGCTTGCTCCGGGTTTGGTAAATACGTAGATTTCATTTGTACCAATTCCAGACATTACCACGGTATCCCCGTAAATCGCTGTGGCATAGCCCAGCATGTCGTTCGTATTACCATCACTAGCGGTAAGCTTAGCGGTCTGGGTCATATCGGACCAGCTTGCACCGGGTTTAGTAAATACGTAGCCAGCCCCTGTCAGGCTATTAGTCGTATAAGCTCCGACAATAATATCATCCCCCGAAATACCAACAGACCAGCCAAATCCATCCCCTCCATCATTCGGCGTAAGCTTGGCCACCTGATTCCAGACGGATCCGACTCTTTCAAAGACGTAAGCGGCATTCGCATCATTTCCTACGACGGCGTAATTTCCATCAATGGCAACGGATTCACCATATTGCTGGCTCGATGCGAGGTCGTTTGACAACACTTCGGTCACATCGTCCTCGACAATGCTGCAGATATCCTCCGCACAAAGCGCCGAGCATCCGTCGTCGTTGTCGGTATTTCCATCATCACATTCCTCACCGGACTGAATGACAGAATCACCACAGGATTCCAATCGACAGGTAGAGGAACAGCCATCTTCGTTCATCACATTGCCGTCATCACAGGTTTCTGCTCCTTCCGTAATCGAATCACCACAGGTGTATTCCAGAACACAAACATCGGAACAGCCGTCGTCATTTTCGGTGTTGCCGTCATCACATTCTTCACCGGACTGAATGATATCGTTGCCGCAGACTTCGTTCAGACAGTTGTCATCACAGCCATCGGCATTATTCGCATTTCCATCATCACATTGTTCAAAGCCTTCCAATAAAACATTTCCACAATTTGCACCCGTACTATCTAAACAAATTTCACTGCATCCATCTCCGTTTATATCATTGCCATCATCGCATTCTTCCGTGCCGTTTATGGATCCATCACCACAATCGGGAATGATGGTTACATTGAATTCAGCTGAATTATAATTTTGTGCTCCATACTCGGCGTATGCAAAGAAGGCATGAACATCATTAACATTGCCCGTCGTTACAACAGGCCACGTTATATTACAGGTTTCGTTGAAGCCCATAGAGGTACATGTGCTTGTATCCGGATTATTCGCTGTGGTGTAAAAAGGCGTTCCTGAACCCACGGGGATATCGCCCTTGCCACCCGCCCCCGAAGAACTCAGTTCAATATCGGCCATTCCATACATATAACCCCCCGCAAAATTAGCTGGGCGACTGTCGCCAGGTTGGTATGCGCCAGAATCTATTCTGATGCCAGAAAGGGTTATTGGTACATTTAGATATTTATATGAACCATAACTTCCGGCAAGGGTTACAGCCACGGTGTATTGGGTACCGGTATGTATAGCAACAGGAGTTATAGCTTCGTATGCCCATGCATTAACAAAAGAGCCAACATCATTAACAAAAACAGAGGCGAGCAATTCACCTGTTGATGTATTCCACAGAGAAACTTTTTTATTACCCCTGGAATATCTGCCCAACTTAACAATTGTTGCATCTTCTAAAGCAGTAAAATGGTAACCCATTGTATAATCCCATCCAATATCTTGCGCATCGGGAGTTGAAACTTGTGACTGTAAGGGGTTTACGGCGGGATCTGAACCGCCGGAAGTCGGATCTAGAGTAACCGTTACATTACCGCACCCACCGGATACATTACAGGTAACGGCGACATCTACATTGGTGGTGTCATTCAATTGGAAATTTGAATCGGTACTTGGATTGGTGGTAATCGTGATTGGACCATCTAACGCATCACAGGTCGCGTTACATCCGTCGCCGGAGGAGTTGTTGCCGTCATCACAAACTTCACCCAAACCCGATTGGACGACCCCGTTTCCGCAAACTTCCTGAATACAGGCATCATCACAACCGTCACCATTATCCGTGTTGCCGTCATCACAGTCCTCGCCACCATTATTTATTAGACTGTCACCACAAAATTCATTCAAACATCCCGCATTGCAGCCGTCGCCATCGCTGTTATTTCCATCGTCACATTCTTCTGCCTCTTCAACATAACTGTTACCGCAAACCGCAGTGGTGGTTGCACTAACTGTAATGGCCGTACTCTGTCCACCCCCATTCACTGCCGTTACCCAGAAATAGTAGGGAGTATTACCTGTAAGACCGGAGGCTGTGTAGGTATTATCATCCGCTGAATTGGTGCTGTTTGGAGATCCCGGCTGAGAATTGGAGGTGCTGTAATAAATATTGAAACCGGTTTCATTTGAGGAATTGTCCGTCCAGCTCAGATTGATGCTGTTAAGCGCAATTCCAGAGGTTACTAAGTTGGTCGGCGGATTAGGCGGAGGTTCAACATAAGTATAAGCATTCGAGGCTGTCGCACTTTTACCGGGTGAATTGGTGACAACAATGCTTACCGCCCCTGCCGTATGGCTGGGCGTAGTAGCAATTAAATGACCTGAATCTACAAAAGTGACACTAGGTGCCGCGGTTCCGCCAAAGGTGACAGTTGCTCCGTTGACAAAATCATATCCGAATATGTCTACCGTGGTACCCCCTGCGCTAGATCCCGTCAGCGGATACATAGGACAATCTGAAAGACTGCCTGCGCTATGCTGGACGACAGGGGTTGATCCCCAACCGCCCCCCCAATAATAGGTTGTCCCGTCATATTTTACGGCTCCCGCAGGCTGATCTGAATCCGCTGAATCAATACTGACAACGCCCTGAAGGGCGACTAATGTGGGACTAAGAATCTGAATATTTGTATTACCCAATCCACAGCTGCCATACAAATTAAAGCCGCCCCAGGCCCATAAATCTCCGTCATTTTCCCTTACAAAATGACAGTAGCCTGCATTTATACCTGCCGCGTCTGTTATGCCTGGGACCAGGACTGGAGTTGAGCGCTGTGTGCTGGTGCCTTCGCCGCTGAAACTGGCGGCGCCCCAGGAGTAAACGATTCCACTTGCTGTTCTGGCCATGGATCCAAAATATCCCGATGCGACTTCCACTATATTCGTTAAATATCCCGAATTGTTTACGCCATGCACCTGTACGGGTGTGGCATAAGTGGACGTGTCATTTTGACCTAAGCTACCGTTACCTCCATTTCCCCAGGCATAAACGGTACCATCTGTTTTCACCGCTAAGGCATGGAAGACACTCGCTGATACTTGTGCCACATTGGTCAGCTGATGTAGCTGAGGCTTATTATAACTGGTTTGACCTGTTAAACCGTTTTCATAATAGCCAGCCCCTCCGCCACCACCCCAGGCCCAGAGGGTGCCATCACTCTTTAAGGCAAAGCTTGCCTGATACCCCGCTTCGATCCATACGACATCGGTAAGGTATGGCCCCACTCCTGCTGTTGCTGAACTGTCTGCGAGCACCTGCACGGGTGTAGAACGATTTGTATTGGTTCCATCGCCCAGCTGACCATAAGCATTCCATCCCCATGCCCATACGGTTCCGTCTTCTAATAAGGCTAAGCTGTGAATTCTACCTGCGGATACCTGAACCACATCGGACAAAGAAGAAATGGGAGTGGTTAAAGACCCTCCACCACTTTCACCACTGCCGTTGGATCCGCCGGATACAACTTTTCCATCATAACGTAGGTAATGATAGTGCCCCTGCCCCACGGCAACTTTTTCGTATCCGCATTTTAAATTCGGTGTAGGGCCGGGAAGAGTAGTGCTGGTGGTTATATAGGAGCTTGAACCTGTCGGATTGAAGGCCTCTACCCATATGTAGTAGGTGGTACTGGGGGTGAGGTTTTCAATGGTGTAAGATGTAACGTTTGTTTGTGCTGTCAGCGAAGGTGAGGCAGGTTTTGAGTTTACGGTATTTTTATAAATATAAAACCCGTGTTCATTGTCCGAATTATCGGTCCAGCTTATGGGTAGGGTATGACCTGTGGTGGTACCTACCGTTAGGCCTGTTGGCGCACTGGGTGCTGCCACAATACCGCTTATCGTGCTTGCATAAGCTGCACCCGCGCCAGAGCTAACGCCATTGGCGCCTGCAATGGCATAAGTGCTTCCTATCCCCCCAGATATACCAAACTGATTATTGCTACCAGGGTCGCGTGCGGTAAATTTTATGCCCGTCCCCCATGTTGCGGCACCTGTTCGTGGAAAAATATAGGCAGAGCCGGCACCATTAAAGCCATCATCATTGCCATAGGAGCCCACAATGGCATAATTGCTGTTGATATCAACCTTATAACCAAAACTGTCCGACGCGCTGGCGTCGTATGCTGTGTATTCAGGGGTTGCTGTAGAAATTTGATTTACCCATCCACCACCCGGCTTAACATAAAGATAAACGGATCCTGCGCCGGAATTTTTTTGAGGCGCCCCAGCAATAATATAATCGCCGGAAATAGCGACCGACCAGCCCACGTTTGATCCAGAACCCGACACAGGGAAAAGCTCGGCGGTTTGTGTCATATTTGCCCAACTTGCTCCGGGCTTGGTGAAAACATAAATAGCCCCGCAACCGCTACAGGTACCGGTATGATTGTGGGCCCAGGCGGTTGCAACGGCATCATTTCCGGATATATCCACCGCAGAGCCAAAATAATTGCTTCCAGAAGAAGGGTCGCTGGCTGTAAGTTTTGCGGTTTCAGTGCTTGGCCAAGTCGTTGATTTATCAAAAATGTAGGCGCTTCCAGCCGTCGCTCGGAATACCCCAACTATGACCGTGGTTCCATCAATGCCGACATCGTATCCGAAGGAAGCACTCGCGACGGGATCACTCGCCTTAATTTTCTGTGTTTCGGTCATATTGCCCCAGTTTGTGCCTTTTTCAAAAATATAGGCGGAACCGGAGTTGCTGGCCGTATCGTCATCCTGGTAAGCTCCAACCACTACTACATCTCCTGCAATATCGACACTGTAACCAAAATTGTCGTTTGCCGCAGCATCACTGGCAGTCAGTTTTGCCACCTGACTCCACACGGTTCCATTTCTTTTAAAAACATAGGCGGAACCGGAGTTGCTGGCCGTATCGTCATCCTGGTAAGCTCCCACCACCGCATAATCCCCAGATATGGCTGTTGCATAACCCAAACTGTCGCCGGTCGCACCGTCACAAGCTAATTGCTTTCCTACAACCGTAGAGTATTTGAGACAGATTTGTACGGCACTGCTTTCGCCAGAACTGTTAAATGATGTGAGCCAGAAGTAATTAGGAAGAGAAGCAGAAAGTCCTGTGACAGCCTGAGAGACAGCATTGGCAGCTGTGGTGTAATCGACCGACCCCTGAGTGGTATCGTTGGATTGGTAAATCTTAAAGCTGCTTTCATTGCTCGAGTTATCTGTCCAATTTAAAGTGGCGGTTGTTCCTGCAAAGGCAGAGGCAGAAAAATCGGTGGGCTGGCTAGGTGCACTGTAATCACTGGCTGCGAATATATAAGCCGAACCTGAATAGTTACCATTGTCATCATCAAACGGTGCGCCGACGATAATGTTATCGCCTGATATGGCCACGGAGGCCCCAAAACGATCGCCTGCCGTTGCGTCGCTCGGTGTTATCTGGGCGTTTTGAGTGGCAGTGGCCCAACCGCCACTAGGCTTAATAAAGACATACGAATAGCCTGCAGACCACCCAAAGCCATCCACCGCCCCAGAATTAGGGCTTCCGATAATCACGTTGTCCCCAGAAATGCCGACCTGGAGTCCAAAGTTATAGTTGGTGCCCGGATTGCTAGCGGTGAGCTTGGCGTTAAAAGTGCTCGTGGTTGCCCAGCCGCCCCCCGGCTTAACAAAAATGTAGGCAGAGCCTTGATCTGTGAAGCTGCCATCATCCTGATAAGCTCCTCCCACAATATAATCCCCATCCATTGCCACTCCCAAACCCAGACCATCGCCGGAGGCGCGATCACTGGCGGTAAGCTTTGCTGTCTGCGTTCCGTTGACCCAACCTCCCCCTGGTTTAACAAAAACATACAGTGACCCCCTATTGGTGTCATCACCAGGTGCCCCAATGACGACATTGTCTCCACTAATTGCGACTGAGTTGCCAAAACTATCGTTGGAGGCGCGATCACTGGCGGTAAGTTTTGCGGTTTGTGTCATGTTCGACCAACCGCCACCTGGTTTAACAAAAATGTAGGCAGAGCCTGTATACGAATCATCACCACGTGCGCCGGCAACGACCACATCATTGTCAATGGATACTGAGTAGCCCAAACTATCGCTATCCACCCCATCGCTTGCCGTAAGTTTTGCGGTTTGAGTTGCATTGGCCCAACCACCCCCCGGCCTAACGAAAACATAAACCGCCCCCCTGCCAGGGGAAACGGTATTCAGTGAACCCACCACAACCGTGTCGCCATCGATGGATGAGCTGTAGCCAAAATAGTCGCTTGTCGCCCCATCGCTGGGGGTCAATATGGCTACCTGCGTCCAAGTGGATACTATTTTTTGAAATACGAAGACAGCATTCTTATTATCGCCATTGGTCCCCACAATGGCATAACTTCCGGAAACACTCACGGAACTGCCCAAATTATCGTATGCAACACCATCGCTTGCCAAAAGTTTAGCTTCGGTAACAGCCGCATTTGCCCCGATTAAGTTAAGAAAAAATCCCCGGCTATCGATTCCGAAAGGGTTTATGGCGACCAGCCCCGACAGCGTGAGAAGAAGTAGGCCGATAATAAATTTATTTTTCATTTGGTTTTGCATAGTGCTTTTGAAGGGGTTTAAATTTTGCATTTGTTAGTATTTATTTCCGATGGAGGCTCCATGGATGTCTCATTGATTTCCGATTGGCGCTCCCATTGGAGAAGCCCTACGGAGCACCCATTGGGCTTATATAACCAAAAAACCAGCCCACATGCTATTCAGTAAAGGCCGACGTTTTTGAGCTGAGTTTTGCAGGGGTTTTTGTTTATTTTTTTCTTAATTTCGATTCTACACTATATTGGGGCATATATAAAAGAGGAAAAATGGGGTTTGACTCACCCCTAATAAATCCTTTCACCTCATCATCCCCTCTCTGCAAACGCAAAGAGGGGAAAGGGTGAGTAAGATCAAAATACTCGACCCCTCTTTAACGCAGTTAGAGAGGGGTGGTTGAATGAGGATTTGATGGGGTGAGTTATTGTGTGGCTGAATTATATGGGTGAGTCATGGACTGGAATTTGGCTTTTGGATTTATGGGATGAGTTTTTGTTCGAATTCATGCTATAGTGTGCACTCAAATTTATGAACCAAAATTGCCTCGAAATCATCGGCCTTTCCAAGACCTACAAGACGGGTGTTAAAGCCTTAAAGTCGGTGGATTTACGGATTAAGGATGGGGACTTTTTTGCCTTACTGGGAGCCAACGGAGCCGGCAAGACCACGTTGATTGGAATACTGACGGGAACGGTGATGAAGACGAAAGGTCTGGTGAAGATTTTTGGAATTGATATCGATGACGACCACAATGCGGCCAAAAAGATGGTGGGTGTGGTGCCTCAGGAATTCAACTTCAACATTTTTGAAAAAGTTCTGGATATCGTGTGTCAGCAGGCAGGCTATTTTGGGGTGACAAGGAAGCAGGCGGAAAAGGACGCTGAACCCATTTTGAAACGATTGGAGCTGTGGGAAAAACGGAGCACAAGGGCCATACAGCTTTCCGGAGGAATGAAGCGAAGACTGATGATTGCACGGGCGCTCATTCATCATCCGAAACTTTTGATTCTCGATGAACCGACGGCGGGCGTGGATGTGGAACTGAGGCACGGCATGTGGGGTTATTTGAAAGAGATCAATGCCCGTGGCACCACCATTTTGCTCACCACCCATTACATTGAAGAGGCTGAAAACCTGTGTAAAAACGTGGCCATTATCAAGGAAGGTGAGATCATTAAAGCGGAACCCGTGGAAACCTTGGTTAAACAGCTGGAGGTTCAGACCTATGTGGTTCATGTGCAGAATCTAAGCGGAGAGTTTAAGATGAGCGCGTATGAATGGAAGAGGCTGGACGACAATCGAATTGAGGTTCAGCTGAAGCGCGGTCAGGACATTAATACGCTGGTGAAAACGTTCGATGATATGGGCATGACGATTCACGATTTGGCACCCAAGAGCAATCGGCTGGAACAATTGTTTTTAAATATATTAAAGCAATAGTGGGCCGATGGTGGACCTGTCACTTCGTGACGTGGACCAGCCCTATCGGGCGTGGACCGATGGTGGACCTATCGTGGTTGTATACCTGATTCCACAACCGGTCCACGGCGAAGCCCGGTCCACAATCGGCCCCCAATAGAAAATATGAATAACTACGAATTAAACACCATCGCCCTGTACACCATGGTCCGAAAGGAGGTGACCCGGTTCATGCGAATCTGGCCACAAACCCTGTTACCCGCTGTCATTACTCAGACTCTGTATTTCGTGATTTTCGGGAGCTTCATCGGTTCACAGGTAAGCGATATTAATGGCGTCAGTTACATGGCATTTATTGTCCCGGGGTTGGTGATGATGACGGTGATCAACAATGCCTTTATGAATGTGGTGTCCAGTTTTTTCGCTTCCAAATTTTTAAAGAATTTTGAGGAGTTGATTGTTTCGCCCACCAGCAACTTGGTGATTATTTTAGGTTACACCATTGGGGGCGCACTACGAGGATTGATTGCGGCTCTGCTGGTTTTCGGCGTTTCCATTTTCTTCGTTCACCCTGTCATTCACAATTTTTGGATCATCTTGCTGTTCATTGTACTGACAGCGATTATGTTCAGCCTAGGCGGATTGATTAACGGAATTTTTGCCAAGAACTGGGACGACATCAGTGTTTTCCCCACCTTCATTTTGATTCCGCTTACTTACCTTGGAGGCGTCTTTTATTCGGTCAAATCGTTACCCCCTGTTTGGCAGACCATCTCTAAATTCAATCCGATCCTGTACATGGTGGATGGTTTCCGTTATGGGTTTTACGGGTTTTCCGATGTTTCTGTCAGCTTCAGTTTTTGGATTTTAGTGGGAGGAACGGCGATGCTTTTTTGGATCAGTTATTATTTACTGAAAAAGGGAACGGGGCTTAAGGTTTGATGCAATTATTATTGAAACCAATGGACTGCCAATTGACCGCCATACCTTTCTTCATTCCGAGCATAGCCGAGGAATCCCTATCTGGTTTACCATTTTAAGAGGCTATGATAGGGATCTCTCCGTGTTAGCCCGCCTGCGGAACGGGCAGGTCGAGATGAAGAGAAGAGGTCGGATGAAGAAAAGGGCAGCCACTTACAATTTGTGATATAGCGTGAGCCCGAATTTATGACTCAAAAGGACATTAAAATCTTTGGCAAAACAGCGACCCTTCACATGCGCAATGAGGGCGATTTAGCCATTGCCAATGAGCTTTTTCTGGATCACCAGTACCAATATTGTGACGAGGTTATCAGGCAGGCTGACCCCATGCCTGACGGCAGGCAAGCCTGCATCATAGACATTGGTGGACACCTTGGCTTCTTCAGTTTGTATGCCTCCCTGTTGAACCCTCGGGTTCCCATTTATGCCTTTGAACCGCATGACGGAAACTACGAATTGCTGAAGACTAATTTGAAGGAAAATCGGGTGAAAAATGTCACCCCCCGAAGACTGGCGGTTTCTGACAGAGCGGGTGAGGCGGAGCTATTGATTAGCGCTGAAGATTTAAATCATTCTTTGAACAAGGCCATTGAACCGACGGGAGAAATTCAGAAAGTTCAGACCACCACTTTGGAGAGAATTATGGAGAAAAATCGGATTGAGCGATGTGATTTACTCAAGATGGATTGCGAGGGGGCGGAGTTTGAAATCATTTACGGAACCCCTGTGGATTTGTTTAAAAAGATCGACCACATCTTTCTGGAATATCATGATTGGATTCAGGGCGGAGACAGCCGAAAACTGCAACAGTATCTGGAAAAATTAGGTTACAAAGTTCAGCGAATTCAGAATTCAAGAATGAAGGAGTTGGGGTTTTTGTGGTGCAGAAGATAGTGCAAGTTCAAGTGCAAGCGCAAGTGCAAGTTGAAGTTTAAAAACACTCAATATACTTGCACATGCACCTGCACCTGCGCTAACTTGCACATGCACCTGCACTTGAACTTTTATGAATTCCTACAATGAAGACTTCTACCGGCTGTTCAATGAAATCGCAGATCTGATGTCCATCATCGGAGAGAATTCTTTTAAGATACGTGCCTATCGGACAGGGGCTCTAAGATTGAAGGAGGAGGTAAAACCGATTACGAAAAAGAATTCGAGCGAGAAAGAATTGATGCAAATACCGGGTATCGGGTTGGCTCTGGCGGAAAAGATGATTCAGTACATTAAGACGGGCAAGATTGGCTATCTGGAGGAGCTTCGGAAGGCCATTCCTAAACCCGTACGGGAGATGCTGAATATCCCCCATCTGGGACCCAACCGTGTGAGAGATATTTATCTGAAACTTGGGATTAAAACAAAGGCTGACCTACTAAAGGCGGCTAAGAATGGAGAAATTGAGGCATTGCCCGGCTTTGGTAAAAAGCTGGTTGCCTC
>Ga0315281_10004584_pt1 | contig 20026 bp, 16 predicted proteins | sample YL17G07_0_MG_FD_204540 | JGI IMG/M metagenome (GOLD analysis project Ga0315281, IMG submission 204540) | Sediment microbial communities from Yellowstone Lake, YNP, Wyoming, USA - YL17G07_0 | ecosystem: Environmental > Aquatic > Freshwater > Lake > Sediment | place: USA: Wyoming | collected... | reverse complement strand
TCTGCTGAGCCGGAGCTCGCCAGGGAAGGGCAAGCGACGTAGGGACGGATGGTTTCATCCCAATTCCATGCCGGGACTCAAAGCAAGACCTGCACGCGGGTTATACGCCGTTCTGGCAGGTTTTCGGAGCAGGACGGGTCGCGGGACGCCCCACTGCACGCCATTCCAGGCACCCGCACCAGACATTGCTCCCTTGGCATGCCATCGGTTGACCACAAAATGGCCCTGCGGCTCCAGGCGAGCGAAGCTCCCCATTCCTGAGGGTACCTCTCCTGATAGCCGCTTCGCCCGCCGTAATTATCTTCCTGTCCCTTGATCCGGCCCGCTCGGCGGTGCCCTCTGCCCCCCCTTTAGTCCTGCCTGACAATGCTCGAACGTTTGATGCCGCGCGACGAGCAGTTCTTCGACCTCTTCAACCAACTCGCGGGGCACTTGGCCACGAGCGCGAAGCTGCTCAACGAACTGTTCAAGGAGCCGAACCGAGCCAACGAGCATGTGAAGGCGATCAAGGACGTGGAACACGCGGCCGACCTCCTCACCGCAGCGATCATTCTCCGGATCAACAAGTCGTTCGTCACGCCGTTCGACCGGGAAGACATTCATAACGTCGCGTCGAGTCTCGACGACGTCATCGACCTGCTCGACGGCACGGCGCGCCGTTTCGTGATGTTTCACATCACCGATGTCCGGCCCCCCGCAGTGCAGCTCGCGGGCATCCTTCTCCGCGCCGCCGACCAGATCCAGGGTGCCGTCGAGGGAATGCGAAAGCCGGCGATTGTCAACGCGAACACCGCCACCATCAAGCAGCTTGAAGAAGAGGGGGATGCTGTGTACCACGAGGCCGTCGGCGCCCTGTTTTCGGGTGCACCCGATCCGCTCGACGTGATCAAGTGGAAGGAGATGTACGACACACTCGAGCGGACGATCGACAGCTGCATGGGCGTCGCGCAAGCACTCCAGAGTCTGTCTCTGAAGAACGCCTGAGACTCCCGTGGTTGCCTATGTAGTCGCGATCGTACTGGTCGCGTTCGTTTTCGACTTCATCAACGGGTTTCACGATTCGGCGAATTCCATCGCCACCGTCGTCGGAACCCGGGTGCTCAGCCCGCTTGCCGCGGTCATGTGGGCCGCCTCATTCAACTTTCTTGCCGCGTTCACCGTCGGCACCGCCGTTGCCAAAGCGGTCGGGAGCGGGATGATCGACGTCAAGATCGTGACGCCGAACGTGATTCTTGGCGGACTGCTTGGCGCGATCATCTGGAATTTGATCACCTGGTACTACGGCTTACCGTCCAGCTCTTCACACGCGATCATCGGCGGCTATGCCGGGGCAGCCGTCGCGAAAGCTGGGCTCGTGGCCATTCTCTGGGGCGTGAAGTGGATTCAGACGCTCACGTTTATCGTCCTGTCGCCGATCATCGGCATGGTGCTCGGCGCCAGTCTCATGATCCTCGTCTCGTGGATGTTCAAGAGCGCAAGCCCAGCCCGAATCAACCGCAGTTTCCGCGTCGCGCAGCTCGCGAGCTCGGCGTTTTTTTCGTACTCGCACGGGCTCAATGACGCGCAAAAGACAATGGGCATCATCGTCAGTCTTCTTGTCGCGTCGCAGGCGGTGTTCGTCGGACAGACCGGCTGGTTGTCGCACCTGCACCTCGAGAATGCGAATTCGGTGCCGACCTGGGTGAAGATTGGCGCGTACTCCGCGATATCGTTTGGGACGCTCTCTGGCGGGTGGCGGATCGTGCACACGATGGGCTCGCGGGTGACAAAGCTGAAACCCGTGAGCGGCTTTTGCGCCGAAACCGGTGGTGCGTTGAGCATTCTGCTCGCGTCGATTTTCGGGATTCCGGTGAGTACGACGCACACGATCACTGGCGCGATCGTCGGCGTTGGCGCCACCCATCGCATGTCGGCGGTGCGCTGGGGCATCGCCGGTCGAATCTTGTGGGCATGGGTGCTGACCATTCCTGCGGCCGCGGTGATGGCAGCGATCAGCTACACGATCCTCCACGCGATTTCCGGTCAGTAGGCGGCCTATGATCGACACTGCATCGCGCACGGCGCTGTTTATCAATCGCGAGCTGAGCTGGCTTGCATTCAACGCCCGCGTCCTTCACGAAGCCGAAGACCTGCGTGTCCCGGTCCTCGAGCGCGTGAAGTTCCTGGGGATCTTCAGCTCGAACCTTGACGAGTTCTACATGGTGCGGGTCGCCGGGCTTCGGCGGCAGGTAATGGCGGGCGTCACCCAGGCGCCACCGGACGGCCTGACGCCCGCAGAACAGCTGACGGCGATCCGGCGAGAAGTCGACGTGCTCGTCGCGCGCTCGCGTGTCTGCCTTGCGGGGTTGTTGTCCGAGCTTGCCGAGCACGGTATCCAGCTCCTCGACATTCCCGATCTATCGCCCGCGGAGTGGAGTGAGGTCGACCAGTATTTCGAGTCACAGGTGTTTCCGGTTCTCACTCCGCTAGCCGTCGATCCGGGTCACCCCTTTCCGTATATATCCAATCTGTCGCTTTCGCTCGCGGTCGTGCTCCGGGACCCGGCTGCCGGCGACGAGCATTTTGCCCGCGTCAAGGTTCCGAAGAGTTTGTCGCGGTGGGTTGCCGTGCCGAACCGCCCGTACAGCTTTGTGCCGCTCGAGGACGTGATCGGGGCCAATCTCGCCGCGCTCTTTCCCGGGATGGAGATTGTTGACTGGTATCCGTTCCGCATCACGCGGTTCTCGGACCTCGAGCTGCCGATCGACGAACCCGAAGACTTGCTGGCCACGATCGAGGAGCAGGTGTTCCAGCGGCGTTTCGGCGAAGTGGTGCGGGTCGAAGTGGAGGGCAGGATGCCCGCGAACATCCGCGCGCTGCTGCTCGACGAGCTGCGCGAAGACGACGACTCCGTTCCGGGCCGTTTGTCTGACGCCGATTTCACCGACGTGGTCGGCATTCTCGATCTCGCCGATCTCGCCACGCTGGCCGCCCTCGACATGCCGGCGCTCAAGGATCGGCCGTTTGCCCCGACGCTGCCGCGCGAGCTTCGAGACGACACGAAATCGATGTTCGACGTGATCCGCGAACGCGACCTGATCGTGCACCATCCGTTCGATTCGTTTTCGGCGACCGTCGAGCGCTTTCTGAAGGAAGCGGCGACCGACCCTGACGTGCTCGCGGTCAAGATCACGCTCTATCGCACGACTGGCGATCTGGCGATTGCGTCGTCGCTCATCGAGGCAGCGCAACGCGGAAAACAGGTCGCGGTGCTCGTCGAGCTGAAGGCGCGCTTTGACGAGGCGAACAACATCGCATGGGCGCGTCGGCTTGAGGACGCCGGGGTGCACGTCGCCTTTGGGTCGGCGAGTCTGAAGACGCATGTCAAGACGGTGCTCGTTGTCCGCCGCGAGGCGGACGGGATCCGCCGCTACGTCCACCTTGGCACCGGCAACTACAGCGCACGCACGGCTCGTTTCTACACGGACGTCGGGCTGTTCACGGCGAACCCGTCGACGGGCGCCGACGCGAGCGATCTGTTCAATACGCTGACGGGGTACTCGCGCCAGCAGCTCTACCGCAAGCTCCTCGTCGCGCCGTACGACATGCGCAACCGCTTCGTCGAGCTGATCAAGCGTGAGGCCGATTTCGCCCGCGCTGGCCAGCCGGCCCGGATCATTGCCAAGATGAACGCCCTTGTCGATGCCGAGATCATCGAGGAGCTCTACGTGGCGTCGAATGCCGGTGTCGACATCGACCTGATTGTCCGCGGGATCTGCTGTTTGCGGCCTGGCCTGCCGGGACGTTCGGAACGGATTCGCGTCACCAGCATCATCGGGCGCTTCCTCGAGCACTCGCGACTCTGGTCCTTTGCCAACGGAGGGGCGCCGGAGTACTACCTCGGATCGGCCGATTGGATGCCGCGCAACTTTGACCGTCGCGTCGAGGTGGTAGCGCCGGTCGACTCGCCGGAGTTACAGGCGCGAATCGCGTCGCTGTTGAACACCTACCTCAGCGATCGTCGGCAGGCGTGGGAGCTGTCGCCCGATGGCACGTGGCTGCAGCGTTCTGACGGGCAAACGGAGACGGGCTCGCACGCGATCCTGCTGCGTGACTCCTGGGGTCAGGCGTCGTCGGTGCCGATGTTGTCTGAAGAAAAAACGTCGCGATCGGGCGTGATGATTTCGACCGGCACCCCCGAGACCTTGGCGAGCAACCCCGACTTGTGATGCGCGCCCCAGACTTCCAGCCGTAGACGGTCTCGGGCGACCCGCGGCACGATGGTGATGCGAATTGCCCGTGGCATCCAGCGGACGCGGATGTCGGCGACCGCCGCCATATGGCCCCGGTCCAGCCCGTCGGCAATCCGGAGAATCGCCGCCAGTCGTTTGATGCGCACCCGCACCGTCTTGTCCAGTTCACCATAGGTGGTGTGCCTGCGACTCGGATCCGCGCCTCGGTGATAGCGAGCGATGTTGGCAATGGACACTTGCTCGACAGGAGGAATACCGAGCAGCTCGGCGTGGACGATCAAATGGTATGAATGCTTGTGATGGCGCTCGTAGCTGATGTGATAGCCGATGTCGTGCAACAGTGCCGCGTCTGACAGCGTCTGACGATCGGCCGGGTCGCACCCGATCCGCTCTCCGATGGCATCGAACAGCCGGAGCGCGATCCGTCGGACCTGCTCGGAATGGGGCAAGTCGACGCGACAGCGTTGCGCGAGTTCCATGATCGACCGCTTGCGTGCCTCACCCGGATCGGCCACGACCGGAGCAACGCGAGCCGCTTCGAGCAAGATGCCCTCGCGAATTCCGTATCGTGAGACGGCCAACTCGCGAACGTCGAGCCGGGCGATCAGCTCGGCGATCACGGCCAGGCCAGCGACGATGATATCGGCTCGCGCCTCGTTCAGCCCGGGCACCTTCCTCCGCTCGTCCATCGTCATCGACGCCAGCGTATCGAGGACATGCTCGACATCGTTGCGCGACACGACCGCTCCCTGAACCGACTTCGCGCTCTCCATACCCTGCCGGGACAGCACGATGCCGGCCAGGTTGGTGAACGTCCCGCCGGCGCCGATGAGGCGGGCGCCCCGCCACGGGCGAACGGGAACGCTTTCGCGGATCACCCGTCGCACATGTTTGCGAAGGGCGCGCAGATGTTTCTCTCCGTCGCTGGACGCCAGGAACCGCTCCGTCAGCCGAACGGCCCCGAGCGGCAACGACACCAGCCGATCGACTATGCCGTCGAAACTCAAGGCGAGTTCGAGCGATCCTCCACCAAGATCGACGACCGCCGTCCGCGATTCGCCGAGCTCGAAGTGCGCGACGGCGCTCCGGTAGCTGAGGCGCGCCTCGTCTTCGCCGGTCAGGATCCGAAGCACGAGCCCGGTCTGCGATTTGACCCGCGCCAGAAATTCAGCGGCGTTCTCGGCGTCGCGCACGGCGCTCGTGGCGACAGCGACGACGCGGTCGGCATCGAGCTTCTTGGCGAGCACCGCCATGTTGCGTAGCGCGTCAACCGCGCGGATCATCGCGGCGCTGTCCAGGCGGCCGGTCGCTTCGAGTCCGGCGCCAAGTCGCGGGGCCGCCTTCATTTCGTCGACGACAGCGATGGTGCCATCGGGCGATACGTCGGCGACGATCTGGCGCACGGAGTTGGATCCGACGTCGATCGCCGCGATCCGCACAGCGCCGGGTACCCGGCCTTTCGGCTCACGGTCTCCAATGGAAGGCGAAAGCAGGTCCCGGGTTGCGGCGATCATAGTAGAGTGAAAATGTAAACTGACGTCAGGCGAGTCGGTGGCGTTCGCCCTTGAGGCCGTCAGCCGAGAGCCGCTTCGCTCCGGCAGCCAGCATCAAGTCGCGACGCCAACGGCCGGGATAGACAACCGTTCTTGGATCTTGGCGACGATCATCTCGACCGCGATGGAATTGTGCCCGCCGCGCGGTACGATGATATCGGCGTAGCGCTTACTCGGCTCGACGAACTGCAGATGCATCGGCTGCACGGTCGTCAAATACTGGTCGAGAATCTCGCCGAGTGGCCGACCGCGCTTTGCCATGTCGCGACGAATGCGGCGAATGAGCCGAATGTCGGCGTCAGCATCAACGAATACCTTCACCTCGCACAGCTCACGAACGCGGGCGTCGACGAACAGCAGAATCCCGTCGACGACGATTACGTCCGTCGGTTCAACTCTCGTCGTCTGGGCACGACGTGTATGCGTGACGAAGTCATACGCCGGCTTGTCGATCGGCTCGCGCGCCGCGAGGCGGCGCAATTGGTCGAGCAGCAAATCCCAGTCGAACGCGTCAGGGTGGTCCCAATTGATCGCCTTGCGTTCTTCGAGCGGGAGGTGGGCGAAGTCCTTGTAGTAACCGTCCATGTCGATCGCGGACATCGATCCGACGCGGAGCGCACGGCCAACGTTGCGCGCCACGGTGGACTTGCCAGACCCGGAGCCTCCGGCGATCCCGATGATCAACGGTCGTGCGGTCATGAAGACATGCTGAGGGGAAACCTGCCGCGGTTGTGCGCTGAGTGACGCGGAGCGGCCGTCACGATCATGCTGTCGGCGCTGTGTTGCCGCCGCTACAATGAACCTCGCAGCCCCGCCTTGTGTGCGTCAACTTTGACTCCCCGCGCGTGCTCCCGCCGACTAGGTTGCGCCCATGCGCCGAATGCTTCTTGCCGCGCTTTGCGGTCTTGGCTGTGGGCGATCGCGGGTGCCGGCTTCCATGCCCGCCCCAGTCGTTGCAGGGCCAAGGGCCATTATTGAACCCGCGCCCGCTCGCCCGCCGCGGCTGCGCATTATCGGCAGCAATGATTTTCACGGCGCGATCGAGCCGCGCCCGGACGCGAACGGCGCGCTACGGGGTGGCGGGGCCATCTTTGCCGCTGCAGTCAGAGCAGCCGAGTCGGGGTGTAGTCTGCCCGACTGCGCCACGATTCTTCTCGACGGCGGCGACATGTTCCAGGGGACGCCCGCGTCGAACCTCGCCAGCGGCCGCCCCGTTATCGAGATCTATAACTATCTGGGGTATTCTGCGGCGGCTCTCGGCAACCACGAGTTCGACTGGACCCAGGACACGCTCCGCGCCATGATGGCCAGCGCCGCCTATTCGATCATGGGAGCAAACGTCCGTTTCGCCGACGGACGCGATGTGCCGTGGATTCCGAATGACACGATCGTGCGCCGCGGGCCGATCACCATAGGCGTCATTGGCATCTCGACCGTCGGTACAGCGACAACGACGATGGCCGGCAACGTCGCCGATTTGCGTTTCGTCGACCCGGTGCCGGTCATCGACAGTATTGCGCCGGCGCTGCGCACCCGGGGAGCGCAGGTGGTGATCGTCGTCGCGCACGCCGGCGGCACGTGCAATCCGTCGGGATGCGAGGGAGAAGTCATCGACATCGCCAACCGAGTGACGGCGAAAGTGGATGCAATCATCGGTGGGCACACACACTCGCGAATCAACACGGTCGTCCGGGGCATCCCGGTTGTGGAGGCGCGATCGCGCGGACAGGCGATCGACATCATCGATCTGCAGGTGGGTACCCCGGTTACGACCTTGCTCCACGAGGTACGAGAGATCTACACCGACTCGATCGCGCCGCTGCCCGCCGTCCAGGCCATTGTGCAGCGCGCGCTCAGTCGTGTCGCGCCGATCGCAAATAAACCGATCGCAAACGTTGCCGAGTCAATGCGCGTCGGAGGTCGCCAGTTCGCGCTCGGCAATCTGATCGCCGATGCAATGCGAGTCGTTGGCCACGGAGACATCGGCCTGATGAACAACGGCGGAATTCGCCAGGCGCTGCAGGCCGGCCCCGCGACCTATGGAACGCTGTTCGAAATACAGCCATTCGCGAACACGCTCGTCCGCGTCCGTGTGCGGGGCGGTGACGTTCGGGCATTCTTGCAGCGCGCGCTCAAGACCGGCTCGCCTAACTTTCATATCAGTGGTGCGCGAGTGGTATATCATACCGCACCCACGGCCGCAGTCGATTCAATAACGATCGGTGACTTGCCGCTCGATGACACGGCGGTCTATACCGTGGTCCAGAGCGACTTCACCGCGACCGGGGGCGACGCTCTTGGATTTGGCGTCGCCGCCATCAGCACAGCGTCTGTGGGAGTCACCGATCTCGACGCACTCATTGCCTATCTCAAAAGCCTTCCCCAACCCGTGAGCGCTCCCACCGCACCACGGCTCATCGACCGACCATGACGCGACCAGCCGTGCTGCGCGTCTTTGTCGACTCCCGCGGCGTCGATGTGCCACTCGGTGCAAGCGCAATCGACGCGGTGGCCGTGTTCGACGCTGCGGCTGCGGCGGCCCTCCGCGCCGGCGACATGATTCTCACCGATAGCCGCGGACTTCCCATCGATGCCGCCGGCGAGGTTCAGGCCGGCGCGATCTTTCGACTCATCCCTCGACGCGACCGGAGTGCCAAAGCCTAAGCCAACCAAGGTGCCGACGTCTGGTGCCATCGACCGCGATATCCTCCGCCGGCTGCCGAAGGCCGAACTTCACTGTCATCTCGACGGATCCGTTCGCCCCCAGACATTGCTCGACCTCGGCCTGGAACACAGCGTCGCGATGCCGAGAGATAGCGCTGCGGCGCTCGCCGACTATATGCACGTCACGGATGCTCGCCACCTCGAGGATTACCTCAAGCGCTTCGAGGTGACGCTTTCGGTGATGCAAACCGCGCCTGCGCTCGAGCGCATCGCGTTCGAGCTTGCCGAGGACGTGGCGAGCGAGGGAGTTCGGTATGTCGAGATTCGATTTGCACCGGTGCTGAACCTGCGTGGCGGGCTCACTGTCGATGAAGTCGTCGAAGCCTCCGTCCGCGGTCTCGAACGCGCCAAGGCGCAACATGGAGTCACGGGGCGCGTAATTGTCACCGCGCTCCGAAACCACACTCCGTCCGAATCGATGGAGCTTGCCGAGCTCGCCGTTGCCTACCAGGACAGGGGAGTGGTCGGCTTTGACCTTGCCGGCGGCGAGGCCGGTCACCCCGCATCCGCGCACTCCGCGGCGTTCGCTCATGCCCGCCGACATGACCTGGCCTGTACCTGTCACGCCGGCGAAGGTGACGGCGCGGGCTCCGTGCGTGAGGCCGTGCACGAGTGCGGCGCCCATCGAATTGGCCACGCCACGCGACTTTTCGAGGACGAGTCGCTGACGCAATACGTGAACGATCGGCGTATCGCGCTCGAAATCTGCCTGACGAGCAACGTGCAGACGCGCGTCGCGGCGTCCTACGAGGCGCACCCATTCCGCACGTACTACGATCGCGGCTTGAACGTGGTTCTCAATACCGACAATCGGCTCATGAGCGGCGTGAACCTCACCGATGAGTACGAGCACGCGTCACGGCACCTTGGGTTCACCTTTGATGAACTGTGCGAGGTCTCGCTCAATGGATTCGCGAGCGCGTTCGTATCGTGGGAAGAGCGTGAGAAGATGACCGCGGACGCGATGCGCGAGATGGACAAGCTCAGGCGCGAGGTCAGCCGGTGAGCGGCGGGTACGGCACAGAGGCCGCGAAGCGAACGGCGCAAGTCATTCGTGACCGGATCGGGGCTTCCGTCCCGGACGCGGCGATCATTCTCGGCTCAGGGCTGGGCAGGTTGGCCGATCGAATCACGAATCGTAAGGTCCTCTCGTACAGCGACATACCTGGCTTCCCGTCGCCGACCGTCGTCGGTCATTCCGGCGCCGTCGTCGCCGGAACGCTCGGAGGCAGGCGTGTCATCGCGCTGTCAGGGCGTTTTCACATGTACGAGGGCCACGAGGCATCGCTCGCCGGCTTTCCGGTGCGGGTCCTCCACCAACTCGGGGCGCAAACGTTGATCGTCACCAATGCCGCCGGAGGGGTGAGACGGACGTTTTCGCCGGGCGACATCATGCTCATCCGCGATCACATCAACCTGATGTTCCGGAATCCGTTGATCGGCCTGGTCGAGGCGGGCGAAGAACGCTTTCCCGACATGTCGGAACCGTACAGCCTTGCGCTCCAGCAGATTGCGCGCGGCGTCGCACGGGCACAGTCGGTCACGCTGCACGATGGCGTGTACGCGGGATTGCTTGGCCCCAGCTATGAAACGCAGGCAGAAGTGAAGATGCTTGCGTTGCTCGGCGCTGATGCGGTTGGAATGTCAACCGTCCCCGAGGTCATCGTTGCCCGCGCCCGCGGAATGCGGGTACTCGGCTTCAGCTGCATCACCAACCTTGCCTCCGGTATCTCAGCGACGCCGATCACCCACGCCGAAGTTCTCGAGACGACACTCGTCGCGAGCGAGAAGATGTCTGCCCTTGTCGCGGGAATCGTCGAAAAGTTGCCAGTCCGGTAGGCAGGAAGTCGCGCTCTGCGGCGTCGGTCGTCGCGCTATCGCCGTTCCGCCGCTGGCAGGGCAGCCACGCGAGACTTGAAGTTCTGGAACGCCGGCGAGTCCACGGTCAACGTTCGCAGCACCGCCGGGCTGATCAGATCGATCTTCGCCTGCGTGTCCGCAATGCGCGCCTCTTCGGTCGGGTGCGTGGCGAACCACCCGTCGACCAGCCCCGGAGTCGACTGGCGCGCGGACATCAGAATCTGGAACATCTGCGGGATGCCGGCGGGGCTGATGTGTGCGCGAACGACATTGGCGATTCCAACGTCGTCGGCCTCCCTCTCATCGTTCCGGCTGAATTTGGAGAAAATCGCCGAGCCAGCGGCATTGATGCCGACCTGACCCGCCTGGCTGTTGCAGACCTTTGTCAGCACGCATAAAAGGACGACGCCGACATTGGCGGCGTTCATCTGGCCCATCTGCTTTACCGTGTGTCGCTTGACCACATGGCCGATCTCATGCCCAAGGACGCCCGCCAGCTGATCCATTGTTGCCGTGCGCTCGATCAGACCTCGGTTCACGTAGATGAAGCCGCCTGGAACCGCGAAGGCGTTGATTTCGGGGCTATTGACGATGTAAAACGCCCACGGCAGGTCGCTGCGTTCGGTCAATCGCGCAATCGAGTCGCCAAGGACGTTGATGTACCGGTTGGCTTCGGCGTCATTTAGGATCGGCAGTTGGCGATTGATCTGCTGCACCTCTGACTGGCCCATCTGGACTTCCTGTTGCGTCGACACGCCGCAGCCGGCCACCGCCACGGTCAACAGGCCCAGGAATACTTTTGCTCTCATCACAGTGCGCTCGTCTGAAACAAGGTGATACTGAAGTTGGAAAGAGACGTTCCCCGACCCGTCCAAGGCAACCAGAGCGTGAGACTGCTGACATTGGCCCGTGACCTCAGGCGTCGCAAAGCCCGTGAACGACGCGGACTATTTGTCGCCGAGGGGGTTCGCGCCGTTGAGGAGCTCGTTCGGTCAGCCCTGCAAATCGAAGGGGTCTTGGTTGCCCCGCAACTCGCTGACGCGCCCCGCGGCAGCGGACTGATCGAGGCCGTCCGCGCCCGCGGGCTCCCGGTGGAGTCGGTAGGGGCCTCGGAGTTCGCCTCAGCTGCGGAAACGGAATCTCCCCAGGGCGTCCTCGCTCTTGCCCGCATCCCGGCAACGGGACTGGATGATATCGAGCCGGGTGAATCCTTGCGGGTGTTGATCCTGGACGCGGTCCAGGATCCCGGCAACGTCGGCACGATCGTTCGAACGGCGGCCGCGCTCGGCGCCGATGCCGTCCTCGCCTTGCCAGGAACCGTTGACCTCTGGAATGCCAAAGTCGTCCGTAGCGGGATGGGTGCACACTTCAACTTGCCTGCAATCATGTGTACGTGGGACGAGCTCTTGACGTTCCGGGCGCGACACGGAGTTTGGCTCTGGGGCGCAGACGCGTCCGGCTCGCTCGTTGGCGCCGAGAGCGCTCCGGCACGCCTGGGGATTGTCCTCGGGAATGAGGGTGCCGGTCTGTCCGAACTAGTCCGGTCATCGGTTGACCGGCTCGTCTCAATACCGATGGCCGAGCGGTCGGAGTCTCTGAATGTCGCAGTCGCCGCCGGGATCCTCCTTCACCAGGTGCGCGCGTGACGCTGCTGCTCCAGGTCTATGCCTTCGCGTTCGGCGCGGTCATCGGCTCTTTTCTCAACGTATGCATTCTGCGCTGGCCGCTCGAGCAGTCGATTGTCCGGCCGCGCTCTCGTTGCCCCAGTTGCGGACACCAGTTGGAGTGGTTCGAGAATGTCCCGATCTTCAGTTGGATCGCGCTTCGCGGCCGGTGTCGTTGCTGTGACGAGTGGATCAGCGTCCAGTACCCGATCATCGAGCTGGTCGTCGCAATCGGGTGGGTCGTTGCGGTCAACACCTTTGGGCCATCGCTGACTGCGGTTCGAGTCGCGCTGTTCGGCACGATTCTCTTTGGCGTCGCGGCCACCGATTTGCGCCACTATCTGATTCCCGATGGATTCACGCTCTCGGGCTTGATTCTCGTTTTGGCGATGGCGGCCGTCGGGTATGTTCGCGGCGACGTCAGTCCGTTTGCGGGGCCGTATGACGCGTTCGTTGGCGCTTGCGCGGGCGCCGGCATGATCGCGATCGTCGGTTGGATCGGCGAGATCGCGACCGGTAAAGAGGCGATGGGGCTCGGCGACGTGACGCTGATGGCGTTCGTCGGCGCTGCCTTGGGCCCTCAACGAGCGCTGGTTACGGTCTTTCTGGGTGCGACCATAGGTGCGGTGGTGTTTCTGGGAGTAGTCGCGCCGGTGACGTGGGCGCGACGCACCACCGGTCGGGGGGAGCAGACAGAACTCGCCCTCGGCGCCGTCAAGGCCGAATTTCCCCTCGTTCCGTTCGGCGTGTTCCTCGCGCCAGCGGCGTTGGTCACGCTGCTCTGGGGCGATGCATTGATGCGGGTGATCATTCGGAACTAGCGAAGCGGCGGACGACTGTTCATACTCCTGCCCGAATGGATTCTCGCGTCGTGATTCGCCTGATTGCCGCAAGCATTGCGGTCGCCGCAAGTTCAACCGCCTGTCGTCGTGCGGCGGATGACGGCACCCCGTTCGCGGGCAAAGTCGCCGAATACATTCCGATGATCGAGAAGTCGCTCGGCCGCAAGTTCAAGACGCCGCCGCGGCTCGAGGTCCGGACGAAGGACCAGGTGCGCGATTTCCTGGTGAAGCATCTCGAGGATTCTCTTCCGCAACGCGAGCTCGCCGGGCAGACCGCGACGTTTCGCGTTCTCGGACTGATCCCCGATACGCTCGACCTGAAGAAGTTCTTCCTTCCGTTGCTCACCGAGCAGATCATCGGCTACTACGATCCGCGGACGAAGGTGTTGTACATCGTGAACGGCGCCCCTGCGGACTACATCGGGTTCACGATCATGCACGAGCTGGTTCACGCGCTGCAGGATCAGTACGTGAACCTGGATTCAGTCGAGAAACAGACCGATGACAGTGACCGTCAGACCGCCGTCCAGGCGGTGATCGAAGGGCAGGCGACCTACGAGCAGGCGGTCCTCATGACCGGGGGGCCGGGCAACCTCGTCGCATCGCTGCCCGGCGGATGGGAGCAGATTCGCACGATGATCCGTGACGCGCAGGCGACCCAGCCAGTGTTCGCAAACGCTCCGATGATCATCCAGGAGTCGCTGCTCTTTCCCTATGTGAACGGCGCCGACTTCGTGAAGCGCTATGCCGCCCGCCGCCCGCCCCCGATGTCGTTCGACAGTTTGCCGCGATCCACCGAGCAGGTCCTCCACGATTCCGCCTACTTTGGCACCCATCCAGACCTTCCGGTCTCCGTCACTCTGCCAACAGTCGCCGGCTCGTTCTACCAGAACAACATGGGCGAGTTCGGGACGCGGCTCTTTTTGTACAAGTACCTCAACAGCACGACCGTCGCCGCATCCGCAGCCGCAGGTTGGGGCGGCGATCGATACGCAGTCGTTCACACGCCAAAGGGCAATGGGATCACCTGGGTCACCGCGTGGGACACGGCGCTCGACGGGGCCGAGTACGTGAGCGCGCTGACGGGCACAATCGCCAAGCGATACGGGGATGCGACGGGGACACTCCCACCGGCAAAAACCGCAGAGTCGGGCGCCCGCCGCTACGACGTCGGCGGCCGGACGATCGTCGTCGCAACCCGCGAGATCAGTGGCCGTATGGTTGTTTCGTACACCGATGTCCCGGTGGGCGCGAATCCCGCGCTCGTCAATCTCGCCAAGGTGACGTTGCACTGACCGCTCTGACGCCAGCCGTCCCGGACGACGCGCTCAAGCAGGCGCAGCTCGATACGATGAAGCGGCGAGCGTTGTACCTGCTCGCCGCCGCCACCGTTGTGTTCCTGGTGGCTCGGTTGCTCGAAAGCCGTTTCGGGTTCTGGATGGGCGCTATACGGGCAACAGCAGAGGCGTCGGTGGTGGGCGGACTCGCCGATTGGTTTGCCGTGACCGCGCTCTTTCGGCACCCGCTGGGCATTCCGATTCCGCACACCGCGATCGTCGCAAACCGGAAGGACCGCGTCGGCCGGTCGCTGGGGATGTTCGTGCAGCGGAATTTCCTCTCCCGTCCGGTGATCGAGGCTCGGCTCCGCGCGCTCAAGGTTGGGGAGCGCCTTGTCACTTGGCTCGGCGAACCAGAGCATGCGCGGGTGATCGCTCGGCAAACCGTCCGCGCGGTGGCATCCGGTGTCCAGGCCCTGCGTGATGCCGACGTCGAGTCGCTGGTCGAGCGGAGTGTCGCCACCCGGGTCCGCGCGTTCCGGGTGGCTCCGGTTGTCGCCCGCCTGATGGAGGTCCTCACCGCGGACGACCGTCACCAGGAATTGCTCGACGACTTTATTCGCGTTGCAGCGCGAACCGTGGACGAGAATCGCGAGATGATTCGTGAGCGGATCGAGAAGGAGTCTCCGTGGTGGCTGCCCGAGGCCGTTGACGAGAAGATCTACAGGAAAGTGCTTGGCTCGATCGAGCGCACCCTGGCCGAAGTCGAACAGGATCCCGACCACCCGCTGCGGGCCCGGTTCGACACGTCCGTCAGGGATTTCATCAGCCGCCTCGATACCTCGCCGGAAATGGCGGCGAAGATCGAAGGCTGGAAAGAGGAACTGCTCGCCACGGAAACCGTACGGCGCTTTTCGTCGTCGCTGTGGACGGACTCGAAGGCGGCGATCGCTCGCTACTCCGAGAATCCGGACGCCATTCACGAGGGAAGCGCGGCCGAGCGGGCGATCACGACATTCGCGCAGCATGTTCGTGAAGATCCGGAGCTACTCGCCCGGCTGAACGAGGCGATTGTCGATCTCGCCGTTCTCGTCGTCGAGCGCTATCAGGACGAAGTCGGGGATTTCATCGCGACAACGGTCGCCGGCTGGGATCCGGACGTGACGTCACGCCGCGTCGAACTCGCGATCGGTCGGGATCTCCAGTTCATCCGGATCAACGGAACGCTGGTCGGGGGACTGGCTGGTCTCGTCCTCTACCTCGTTTCAGCGCTGCTGTAGGTGCGCAGTCGCGTCGCATCGTGCGACCTCCACCAGTTCCCTCTTTCGAACCGGTGGACCCGCTAGGTGGAGAGCCCTGATCTAGATCGTGCCGCCGACGCGCCCGGCGGTCGTCACCGGCTTGGACATGATCTCCTTGAACGCGACCATGAACCTGCCCATCTCCTCAGCGGTACCGATCGAAACGCGGAGGTGCTCGTTCATTGGCGGAAACGGACGACCGACGAGCACACCCTTCTTTTCAAAATCGGCGATCACGGGTCGAATCGGGCGCCTGAGGTGGACCATGAAGAAGTTGGTCTCCGACGGAATCACGGTGTAACCCAACCCCTGCAGTTCGGACGTGGTCTTTTTGCGCAGATCGAGCGTGACCTTTTTCACACGGGCCTGCGACTCGGTGTCCTTGAGTGCGGCGACACCGCCGTGCTTCACGATCGCGTTGATGGTCCCGGTCTCGAAGGGGCTCATTTGCTGAATGATCTCTCGCGACGCGATCGCATAGCCGAGGCGCATGCCGGCGAGCGCGGCGATCTTCGAGAACGTGCGAGCGATGATCACCGGCCGACCTTCGAGGACGTACGGGATCGACGTCCCGTAGTTCGGGTCTTCGACGAAATGATGGTACGCCTCGTCGATGAGGACCACGGTGTCCTCGGGCACGCCGTCGAGCAATTGTCTGATTTCCTGCTTGGTGACGACGCGACCGGTCGGGTTGTTCGGATTGCACATGTACACGAACCCGACGTCGCGGTAGTGCTTCTTCGTCGCCTGAATCAGCCCCGGAATATCCTGCCGGTAATCCTCGAGCAGCGGCACGGTGAACGCCGATCCCTTCACGCTTGTGACGTGCTGATAGACCTGACCGTACGACGGCTCGACGCCGACGACCTTCTTGCCATTCGAGGCAAACGCCGAGCCGACAACGTCGAGGATCTCGCCGGAACCGGCCGCGATCATGATGTTTTCTGGCTTGACGCCGTGGTGCTTCGCGATTTCCTCGACGATCCCGCCGTCGGGATAGCCGTACCGATTCGCGTACTTGAAGGCGCCTGTCATCGCCTTCATCACGGACTCGGGCGGACCGTAGGGGTTCTCGTTGAACGAAATCTTTGCGTATGAGTCGTACTCATCGAGCGCCTGCTGAGCCGCAGCTTCGCGAGCACGGCCCGTCATGCCCTGAGCGAAGAGCCCGAGGTCGGGCTTGATGGTGAGGGCTCCAACGGCGGTAGCCACTCCGCCAACGAACCCACGCCGGGACAACCCATTCTTCACATTCATCCGCCGCCTCGAGTGCAAAGGGAGAAACGCAACATTGAGTCGCAGGGAGTATGCTGCAGACTCGGCCAGATGGCAAATGTTTGCCGCCAGTAGTTCAGTCTGCCGATACCCGATCTTCCCTCTGGGCAACTGGCGCCATCGCCCCGTGGGGCGCTTCCGGTCGATCGGCGAAGGCCTCCGGTACCGGTGGCAGCAACGCCAGCTTGAACACCTCATCCATCCGTTCGACAAACCGGAAGGCCATGTTGCTCTTCACTTCGTCGGGGATGTCGCGCAGGTCCTTTTCATTCGACTTGGGCAGGATCACTTCGCGAAGCCCGGCTCGGTAGGCGGCGAGCACCTTCTCCTTCAGTCCGCCGATCTCGAGCACCCGGCCCCGCAGTGTCACCTCGCCCGTCATCGCGACGTCGCGCCTGACCGGACGGCGGCTCAACACGCTTGCGATCGCGAGCGTCAGGGTGATCCCCGCGCTCGGTCCGTCCTTTGGAATCGCACCCGCCGGCAGATGGACGTGAATGTCGCTCTCGCGAAAATCCTTCTCGTCGATGCTCAGCTGCAGTGCGCGAGACCGCACGTAGCTCATCGCCGCGTCCACCGACTCGCGCATCACATCGCCCAACTGGCCGGTGACCGTCAGCCGGCCCTGACCCGGCATGCGCAACGCTTCGATCACCAACAGTTCGCCGCCATTCGAGGTCCACGCCAACCCGTTGACGGCGCCAATTTCCGGTGACTTCTCGGCTTCATCGGCGGGGTAACGCGGAATGCCAAGCACTTCCTCGACCTTCTCGACCTCGATGACCCACGCGCCCTCCTCTCCTTCGGCCTTCGCGCGCGCGCGCTTGCGCATGATCGCCGCGAGGTTGCGCTCGAAGTTTCTCAACCCCGCTTCGCGCGAGTAGCGGTTCGAGACGAACGACAACGATTCGTCGGTGAACTGGATGTCTTTGTCGGTGATCCCGTGCTCGTCGAGCAGCTGCGGGAGCAGATAGCGCCACGCGATCTCGACTTTTTCCTCGATCGTGTAGCCGGCGATCTTGATGACCTCCATGCGGTCCCTGAGGGGGGCGGGGATGTCAAAGAGGTTATTCGCGGTACAGATAAAGAGCGCCGCCGACAGATCGAACGGCAGATTCAGGTAGTGATCGACAAAACTGTTATTCTGCGACGGGTCGAGCACCTCGAGCATCCCCGCCGTCGGGTCCCCGCTTGGCCCGCCTCCCGACATCTTGTCGATTTCGTCGATCATCAGAACCGGGTCCTTCACGCGCACCCGCCGCAGTGCCTGGATGATCAGGCCGGGCATCGCGCCGACATACGTCCGGCGATGTCCGCGAATCTCTGCCTCGTCACGGACGCCACCGACCGAGATGCGGTAGAACTCGCGGCCGATCGCCTTGCCGATCGCTTCGCCGAGAGAGGTCTTGCCCGTTCCCGGTGGCCCGACAAAGCAGAGAATCGGTCCGTGCGGATCGCCACCCCGGAGTTTGCGGACGGCGAGGTATTCAATGATTCGCTCTTTCGCCTCGTCGAGGCCGTAGTGCCGATTGTCGAGCGCCTCCTCGATCCGTTTGAGGTCGATCTTCTCCTCTTCGGCCGATCGTTCGTTCCACGGCAACGCGAGAACCCAGTCGAGGTACGTGCGCACGACCTGGTACTCGCTCGATGCCGGCGACAGCATCCGCATCCGCTCGGTCTCTCGCCTCGCTTCTTGCGCGACTTTCTCCGGCAGCTTGGCGTCCTCGATCCGCTTCAGCAAATCGATCGCTTCCTTCTCGCCCGGTTCCGACTCGCCCAGCTCGACCTGAATCGCCCGCATTTGCTGGCGTAGATAGAACTCACGCTGGTGCTGCTCGATCTTGAGTTCGGTCTGTCGCTTGACGTCTTCCATCACATGCGCGCGGGAGAGATCGCGCTCGAGGCGACTGAGAATAAACCGGAGCCGGTCAGCGACATCGAGCCGCTGCAACACCTCGTCCTTGTCGAGGATGCGAAAGTTCATGTTCGTCGCGGCAAGGTCGGCGAACCGGCCCGGATCCGAGACGTTCATCTTCAGGATCGCAGGCACTTCGTCGGGAATGCGCTCCGACAATGCCCCGAGTGTGTCGGCCGCGGTCACCACGCGGGCGATCAGATCATCGACGTCATCCGATTCTGCGAGCGCCTCGCGCGCCGGCTGAACGCGCGCGATGGGAAACGGCTCCATGCGCTCGATCTCATCAATCACGATGCGGCGAAGTCCCTGAAGCGTTATCTGCACCGTGTTGCCGGGTAGCGTGATCCGCTCGTGGACCCGCGCGGCAACCCCAATCCGTCCGGCGAATTTTCCCGGCTCGATCGGTTCGTCATGGTCGCCACTTGCGACGACCAATGCGACGATCAACCCCGGTTCATCGTGCGCACGAAGGAGTGCGAGATTTTCCGGTGCGCCCATCTGCACAGCGATCGTGCCGAGGGGGTAGACGATCGTCGAACGCAGCGCCATCAGCGGAAGCGTCGGCGGCAGATCGACCCGGAGGAGATCGTCCTTGCGTTGGTTTTTCGCCATGAAGCGGTAAGCTAAAGCGCTAGTTGGTGATTGTGGCCCCCCGCCTCAGAATCCGCCGGGCCAGTCGCAGCCGGGCATGAACCACCGGATCCACTCCAGCGCAGGCTCACCGATCGGCGCCCCGTCGGGTGCGGCCACCCCTGCCAGTCGCGCCGGTACCGCCGTAGCGGGCCTGTTGAGAAAACGGTGAATGTCCGATCCAAGAAGCAACGCGCTCGCGGCGGCGCTGCCTTCGCCGGCCGCCGCCACGTCCAGCACCGTCGCCCGACGCTTGAGCTTGAGCGTCGCGACGGCTCGTACCTGCGGCATCGACGCGTTCGCGGCCAGATCAATGAGCTCATCGACGACCACGCGCTCGACGGCGCGTTGGACCTCGGCCTGATACGGCGTGGTCACCGTCGCCCCAAAGCTGGCTGCGAACAGCGCATCAATCACTTCCTCGAGGCTGGGCAACGTCGGATCCATCGCCTTTTGCTCGACGAGCCGCGCCGCTCTGTCCGACGTGAGCAGGCTTGAAACGACATGATCCGCGAGCACGACCGCGGGTGTGATCGCATCGAACATCGGCCCGGTATAGCGGGGGAAAAGCTCTCGCGTCCGTCCGTATCCGGAGGGACGCGGAGGGAGCCGTTTCACAATGGCGTCGGGCAACACCAACGCGGATGGCGCCAGCGCTGACATAAGCGCACGCAATGCAGCACGCTGCTCGGTGCCGGGCGCCATGCGCACCGGTTCGCGCCCGTCGCCGCGAAGTGAGTAGATGTAGTG
>Ga0315281_10004583_pt1 | contig 20027 bp, 13 predicted proteins | sample YL17G07_0_MG_FD_204540 | JGI IMG/M metagenome (GOLD analysis project Ga0315281, IMG submission 204540) | Sediment microbial communities from Yellowstone Lake, YNP, Wyoming, USA - YL17G07_0 | ecosystem: Environmental > Aquatic > Freshwater > Lake > Sediment | place: USA: Wyoming | collected... | reverse complement strand
GCGCTCGCTCTCGCGTTCGAGCAACTCAAGAAAAAGCTGGAGGAAGAGGGGCTTTTCGACGCGGCCCGAAAACGCCCGATTCCGATGCTTCCGTCGGTCGTGGGTGTCGTGACTTCGAAAAGCGGCGCTGCACTGCAGGATATTTTGCGGGTTCTGGCGAAGCGGCACTCGGGAGTTCACGTCGTCGTCGCCGACGCACGGGTTCAAGGGGAGGGAGCCGCGGCCGAAATCGTGCGCGGGATTCGATGGCTGAATGAATGGGGCGGCGCCGACGTGATCATCGTCGGGCGGGGCGGGGGCTCGGCCGAAGACCTCTGGGCCTTCAACGAGGAGCCGGTGGTTCGGGCCATCGCGGAATCGAGAATCCCCGTCATTTCAGCCGTCGGCCACGAGGTCGATTTCACTCTCTCCGATTTCGCGGCCGACTTGCGCGCCCCGACCCCGTCGGCCGCCGCCGAGTCGGTGGTGTCAGCGCGGGAAGAGTTGCTTCGGCGGATCTCCTCGTCGAATGCTCGGCTGGTTCAGCATCTCCGGGGGCGGCTCGCAGCGACGAAAAATCAGTGGCTTCGTCTCGATCGATCTGCGGGGCTCGGCGGATACGCATCAAGAGTCGAGTCGATGCGCGGGCGCCTCGACGAAACCCGCCGCCGAATCGCCCTCGCGCCGCGCGCCGCCGTGGAGCGTCTGCTTGCGCGTCGACGGAGCGCGTCGGCATCGCTCCTTCGCTGGCCCGCCACGATCGCCCTCGCGGAAAAGCAGGCGAGAATCGTTTCGAATCTTCTTCGACTCGCCGCGGCCGAGTCGCGAAAGGTCGAAACCGCGTGCGGGCGGCTCGGTTCCGCGGCGGGCAGACTCGACGCACTCTCTCCGCTGGCCGTCCTGGCCCGGGGTTACTCGATCGCGTTTTCGGATCGAAAAGGGGAGAAGAGCGGTCCGCTTCTTTCCGACCGCGACGTGGCTGTGGGCGAATCGATCCGGGTTCGGCTTCATCGAGGGGAGCTGGGAGCGAAAGTGACACGGCGAAGCGGGGATACGGCGCCCGTGGAACGCGGGCTCTTCGACGAGGAAAATCCGGACGGCACGTCGTGAGCGCGAAAAAAATCATTCTCGCCTCGGCTTCGCCGCGTCGCCGTGAGCTGCTCCTTTCGATCGGGATTCCTCACGAGGTCGATTCCGAAGGGATCGACGAAACGCCGCGTTCCGGTGAGTCTCCGAAGCGGCACGTTCTCCGTCTCGCGCGCGAAAAATGCGAGGCCGTTGCGATGCGGCGGCCCGGCCGTTTCGTTCTCGCCGCCGACACGATCGTCGTCGCTCCGAGCGGAAAGATTTTCGGCAAGCCGGAAAATCGCATCGAGGCCGTTCGATTTTTGAGGAGTCTCGCCGGGAAAACTCACACGGTGACCACTGCGGTGGCCGTTGCCGTGCCGGGCGGGCAAAATGGAGGGAAGGGTTCGACGGCGAAATTCCGGATATTCGCGGGCTTGTCGTCCACCCGCGTCACCTTCCGTGCGTTTGACTTCGCCGCAGCCCGCGGTTACGCCGCGACCGGCGAGTGCGACGACAAGGCCGGCGCCTACGCGATTCAGGGGATCGGCGCCCTTCTCGTTCGCCGGATCAACGGAAATTTTTCGAATGTCGTGGGACTGCCGATTCCGCTGACGGTCGATCTTCTGGTGAAGGCCGGGGCTCCGATCGGAGACCTGGTCCGGAGTGTGGCGTTCGCTTCGCCCGGATCCTGCTAAGATCCCGACGCCTCTTCGTGGGGAAGGGGCATCATCCAAAGGGCCCATCCAGGCATGTCCGCAGTCGACGACCTCCGTCTCGCCATCGACTCGATCGCGAAGGCCGAAATTCTCGAGTTCTTTCACAAGAACCGGGGGGCTTTCGACACCACCGACCAACTGGCGGTCTGGGCGGGGCGTGACGCGGCCGAAATGGCCAACGATCTGGTAGCGCTGGCCGAGATGGGAATCCTTCGGCGTGAAGGGGAAGGCGCCCAGGCGATCTTCTACTTCCGCCCCTCGGCGGAGCTCGAGCGGGTGTTGCCCGACTTTCTGGAATCGGCGCGCAAGGGCACCCGGCGGACCGAGATCCTCAAGATCGAGAAAGAAAACGCGGCCCTCAAGGCGATTTCCGATCATCTCGAAAAAGAGATCGCCGCCCGTGACAAGAGCCTCGATCAAGCCCATCGGCTTCTCGAAACACAGAATCGCCGCCTGTTGTTCATGCAGCAGGTCAACAGCGTGATCATCCGGTCGCCCGACGCCGCCGAGCTCTTCGGCGGTCTTGCCAAGGAATTGACGAAAGCTGCCGCTTTCGACGTCGCCGGATTTCTTCTCCTCGACGAAAAGGTGAAGATCTTCCTTGCCGGCCGCCAGTCCTATCCCCAGAGCTCTTACGCCTGGGTGGTCGAGACTCTCCGGCGGGCTTTCGAAGGGATTATTCCGGTGTCGATGATTCCGGAAGAGACGATGACGGAGATTCTCCCCGATTCGATCGGATCCGAATCGAACGAAGCTCCCGCCCACCTGGTCTACGCTCCGCTTTACCGGGGCAAAAAGCCGACCGGGCTGATCGCGCTGGCAAGAGGAGCCGGGGTGGGCGATTTCGGCGACGAGGATCGGCAACTTCTGGAGGTCTCGGCGGCGCAGGTGTCCATCGCGCTGGAAAATCTGTACGCCCGGGAACAGGTGGCGCGCCTTGCGATCACCGACGATTTGACCGGGATCTACAACAAGAGGCAATTCCGAACGACGCTGAAATACGAGTTCGACCGCGCTCGAATCTACGCCGAGCCGCTCTCCCTGATCATGCTCGACATCGACCATTTCAAGAAGGTGAACGACACGCACGGACATTCTTATGGCGACATCGTGCTCTCGGAGCTGTGCGGCGTCGTTCGCCAGCAGATCCGCCCGACCGACACGTTCGCCAGATATGGAGGGGAGGAGTTCGCGGTCATCCTCCCTCACACCGACAGGACGGGGGCCGTTTCGCTCGCCGAGCGAATCCGCCGTTCGGTCGAGTTGAATGAGATCCCCCCTCCGGACGACGGGGCGGCTTACAAAATCACGATTTCGCTGGGGGTGGGTGTCTTCGACGAGGGGTTGGCGACGCCCGATGATCTGGTCGCCACGGCCGACCGCCACCTCTATCGGTCGAAGAATACGGGCCGAAATCGCGTCTCGGGGTAAACTTTCGGGGCGGAACACCAACTGAGAGCGAAGGGGAAAGGATGTCGATGAATCAACCACAGGCAGATCTCGTCCGTACCGGAGTGCCGGGGCTCGACACGGTGCTCAGTGGCGGCCTGATTCGGGGGAATTCCTGCTTGATCGAAGGGGCGCCCGGGTCCGGGAAAACGACTCTCGGGATCCAGGTTCTCGTCGAGGGCGCGCGTCAGTTCTCCGAAGGCGGGATCATTCTCTCGTTCGAGGAATTTCCGCAGCAACTTTATCGAGACGCCCTCGCCTACGGATGGGATCTTGTGGCTCTCGAAAAAGAAAAGAAACTCAAAGTGGTCTGCACATCGCCTCAGGCGCTGGAAAAAATGTCGTCGGTATCCGGCGGAATCTGGGACGAGATGATCGGGGATGTCTCGGCCAGGCGGATCCTCGTCGATTCGGTGACTCACTTCCAGCGGATCACCTCCGACCCCTCTCAGCTCCGTGAGCTTCTCTACCGTTTTCTGAATGGTCTCAAGAACCGCGGGCTCACGACGTTTCTCACCAAGGAGCTGACCAGCCGGCAGGGAGGGAACATTTCCTTCGAGGAATACGTCGTCGATGCGGCGATCGCCCTCTCCCACGACCCCGGATTTCCGGGGCGTTCGATCGAGGTTCACAAGACGCGGGGGCGGGCCTTCATCGCCGGAGCTCATTCGGTCGCGATCGGTGAGAAAGGCATCACCGTCTATCCCAATCGCCCGCCCAATCTCGACCTGCTGGCGTCGAGCAAGGAGGGGCGGCTTCCGACCGGAATCGTCGAGCTCGACGCGATGACGACCGGCGGCCTTTTCGCGGGCGGCTCGATTTTTCTCTGCGGCAAGGCCGGCACCGGAAAGACGACTCTTGCGCTTCAGATGCTCTACAACGGCGCCAAGAAATTCAACGAGAAGGGGCTCTACATCACCTTCGAAGAGTTTCCGGAAGAAATTCTCCGCAAGAGCGACAAATTCGGATGGAATCTTCGCGACATCATCTCGACGGGAGACATCAACCTCCGGTTCGCGCCCCAGACCGAAGTGAACGTCGACGAACAGATTTATCTGCTCGACCGGGCGCTCGAAGAGACCGGGGCCAAACGCGTCGTTCTCGACAGCCTCGATGTCTTGTTTTCGGCGATGCCGGACCGGCGGAGGTTTCGGGAAAAACTCTATTTCCTGACGACCATCGTTCGCAAGCATGGTGCGGCCGGCATTTTCATCGGCGGCGTCGGTTCCGACGACCGAGGGGCGCTGGGAAAGCATGGAGTCGAGGCCACGCTTTTGGACGGCGTCCTCTCGCTGACGAATACCGACGAGCACGGGCGCTCCAAGCGTTACATTCAGGTCTACAAAATTCGAAATACCGAGCACGCCGAGGGGGAGTATCCCTTTCTGATCGGGCCCAAGGGGATTCAGATTTTCTACACTCCCCCCTCCGGCGGGCGGCGGGGAGGTGCAGCGTCATCGGCCGTGGATTTCTCTCCTGTCGGCGGGCTGCTCGAAGCGCCCATTCCCTACGGCACCGCCTGGCACGTGGTCGGAGACACCGGTGTGGGAAAGACGATCTTCGGAGCGCAATACCTCATGGAGGGGCTGCGCCGCGGTGAGAAAGCCGTTTACGTGACCTGCGACGAGTATCCGTCGAAAATCCGACAGGATCTCCAGAATTTCGGTTTTGCCATCGGAGTGTACGAGGCGGCCGGACAGCTCGCCTTCGTCAACGCGTATGCCGCCGAAGGGAACGATCGATTCGCGGTTCACGACCGGGCCGACTCCAACGAGCTGATTTACGTGATTCGTCAGGCGATCCAGGCGGCCGGCTCTCCCTGCCGCGTTCTGGTCGACTCGGTCACGTCGCTCGGGATCAATTACGCTCCCGAAGAGTTCACCCATCTGGTTCACGAGAAGAATCGGGTTTTGAACGACCCCGGCGTCAGTCATCTCGATCTCTACCTCGCCGGAGCCCTTCGAGACAACGTCGCGATCAGTCTCCTGAATGCCTACGACGTGACTCTCGAGTTGTATTACTCCCGCGAAGAGGGGGCCGTGCCGAAACGCAACATGCGAATCCGAAAGATTCGTGGCGGCAACTTCGACCCGCGCCCGTTTCCGTTCGAAATCCGCCGCAAGGTCGGCGTCACGGTCGACACGGCGTATTACAAGAAATAAGAGAAGGCCGGAGGACGAACGCTCATGGCGAACGAAAATCCGTCGACGAAGAGGCGCGCCACCGACAACATTCCCGCTCCACTCGACGGGGGGGGGCGGAGGAAGACCGACATGGAACGAGACGAGGAAACGCGGAAGCTCACGGAAGCTCTTGCCGAGAAGGATCGCCAGATCGACGCTCTGGCGGCCATTGGACGGACGATCACCTCGACGCTCGATCTTCATGCCGTCGCGCGAACGGTTTACTCCCAGCTCCGTCAGGTGATCGCAGAAGAAAAGATGCGGACGTTCTATCTGGCGATCACCAATCCCGAAAAACGTACGCACGACGTCGTCCTCGCTTACGAAGACGGGGTCGAAGACCCCCCGAGCTACATTCCCTTCGGCGAGCTGGGCATCACGAACTGGGCCGTCAAGAACGAGCGGGACATCTTTCTGCTCGACGGATCGGAGACCTGGTGCAAAGAGCATGGAGTCGAGATCATCGGGCCCCACGCCAAGAGCCTGATCCTGACTTTGATCAAGAGAGAAAACCGGATACTCGGTGTCCTCTCGATTCAGTCGTACCACGAGCTGCAGGCTTACAACGAAGATTACCGCCGTCTCATGCGGATCATCGCGGATCAGGCCGCCGTGGCCATCGACAACGCCCGCCTGTTCCGAGAGCTGAAAGAATCGGCGATCAGCCGCCACTTGGTGGGTGAAGTCATTCGCGACTTTTCGCGGCAGCTTCGCGATGCTCACGTTGCGCTCTACGAAACCGGAGGGCGGTTTGCTTCCCGCTTGTCAGGAAACCTTGGCGATCACCTCGAAGGCTTCCGGCAGCAGGGGCTGGGCCGGCTCGCACTCGAGATGGTCGACCCGGGTTCGCGCAGGGCGATTTTCGCGGGGAAAGACCTGTTCTCGTCCTATGAACCAGGACAGGTGCCTCAGGATCAATTTGCGGCGGGATTCCTCGCGGAGACCGTCTCGAAACTGTTAGGCGTCAAAATGGATTGCGAGGAGACCGAGTGCAAGGCGACGGGGGCATTCGTTTGCCAGTTCGTCGTTTATCCGGTCGACACCGCTCGCGCCATGGATTTCGGGCCGATCACACGCTCCTCCGGTTGAGCCGGAGTCGAGAGCCGGGCGTCGAACGCGGGAGACCGCTTCCCTTTGAACGCGAGGGGCTCGCGGATTTTCGTTTCGACCTGAGGCCGGGATCCGTTCTACTTTCCGCTCGCGGCCGGAGCCGGGGTCGCGGCGGGGGGAAGAGTGAGCGGTTTCTCGGCTTTCATTCCAAACGCCTCGAGAGTGAGTTTCGAATCCGGCGTCAGGGATTCGGGGGCCAGCGGATAACCCTGTTCATCGCGGAAGCTCGTGTAGGCGACCTTGATCTCCCCTCCCGAAGCCACGTTCGTGACGTGAAATCCGTAGCGCCGGTTCGGCTCGGTGACGATCAAAGCTTTCGCGTCGGCCAGAGTGACCGACGTGGTGTTCTTCACGATGACCGAATCGGCCGTCGAATGGACTTCGAACGTGAGACTCGTCGGGCGCTCGGCGGCCGGTGGAGGAGGAGGGAAATAGGCTTTCCGAACCAGATGCCCGACGCCGAGAGTGAAAGCCGCAATGACCAGCCCCCAAAGGATGTAATGGTGAATGGGAGGCCCGTAGGTCTCCGTGAAATGGATCACCTCGATCGGCTCGTGCTGGGGGTCATCCTGGCTTCGAGGAGGGGTGGGCGCGCTGGGCTCTGTCATGGTCTCGCTCCTTCGGTGACTTTCACGGCTCTTGCGTCGACCTGTCTTCGACTTTCCCGGGAACTTTGTCTCCCTTCATTATGCCGTCCGGTGGGCCGATTTGCCACCGCGAATGCGCGAAGAACGATCTGCGTCATCCCTCGTACCGGTTCCCATTTGCTATGATCTGCTCTCGCGATGGCCAGGTTTTCGGCCGGAAATAACTTCCAACCTTGAAATTGAGAGTGAGAGCGCCTCCGGTTCTCGTGGAGCCGCCCTGATCTCGGAATCGAGACCCTTCATGTCGACATCGTCCGAAACGGCTCTGGATTCCGGCGCCGCCGGGCTCAGGCTCGGTGTTTCCGGATTCTCCTGGGCCGACCTTCAGAAACCCGGCCGGCTCGCCGAGCTTCACGAATTATTTCTCGGCCATCTCGAGGTTTCTCGCCCGGACGCCGCCGAAAGATTCGCCTCGTATCGAGCATCCCTGGGCGCCGGAATGACGCCCGAACACATTTCCGCCGTGCTCGTCGAAATCGCCCCCTTCGTCGGTGAATTCGTCGCGCGGCTTTTCGGCGTCGAAGAACAGCGGCGATCGCTGCTTGCTCGCGCCGAAACGTGGGCGCCGATTTTCAAAATCAAGGATCGTTTCATCAAGCGGCGCGCTCTCAAGAGGGGAGAGGTTCCCTTCGACGCGGCCATCGACGCCGCGGCGCGGAAGATTCTTGCTGAAGGATTCGGGATTCCTTCGGACGCGCACGACGACGAGATTCGCTTTGCCGAAGCGGTCGCGGCGCTGCTCGATCTCGAGGCGGAGCTCAAGAAGAATCCTTCCTGGCCGGAAAGGGCCGCACCGCTCCGTTCGAGGCTCGCCTCGGCGATCGCCGCCGCCGACGATGCTTCCCTCGTCGCGAAGTGCCTCGAAACGTTCGAGCTCTGGGTCGCGATGCGAAAGAAAGACGCGGCACTGGCGGGGTGGATGACTCTTCGCCAGCCGCAGCCAGTTGATTTCGAAAAACTCGTGCCTCAGATCCGTTCGAATCCCGCGATGCCGGAAATGATCACCGGCCCCGAGGAGCATCGCCGTCACCGCGATGGATTCCGGCTCACCGACCCGCGAATGAATGCCGTCGAGGTGGCGGATCAGGTCGCCTACTGTTTGTACTGCCATGAACGGAACAAGGACTCCTGCTCGAAGGGATTTCCCGAGCCCTCGGGCGGACTCAAGAAGAATCCGATCGGAATTCCGCTTCCCGGCTGTCCTCTCGACGAGAAGGTCTCCGAGGCTCACATCGTGAAAAGGGCGGGTGATTCGATCGGCGCCGTCGCGCTCGTGGCCATCGACAATCCGATGATGCCCGGCACCGGACACCGGATCTGCAACGATTGCATGAAGGCCTGCATCTTTCAGAAGCAGGATCCGGTGAACATCCCGCAGATCGAAACGGGAATTCTCACCGATGTCCTCGAGATGCCCTGGGGTTTCGAGATTTTCAGTTTTCTCACGCGCTGGAACCCGCTCAACGTCCGGCGTCCTTATCCGGTTCCTTACCACGGAAAGAACGTCCTGGTCGTCGGATTGGGGCCAGCCGGATACACGCTGGCGCACCACTTGCTCAACGAAGGATTCGGAGTCGTGGGCGTCGACGGCCTGAAGATCGAACCGCTTCCCAGGGAGCTTCTCGAAAATCCCATTCGCGATCTGGCCGCGCTCCGAAAAGAGCTCGACGAACGCGTCTCGTACGGCTTCGGCGGAGTTTCGGAATACGGCATCACCGTCCGATGGGATAAGAATTTCCTGACCGTGATCTATCTGACGCTGGCGCGCCGCGAGAAGGCGCGTTTCTACGGCGGCGTTCGTTTTGGGGGAACGCTCACGCTCGAAGACGCCTGGGAGATCGGGATCGACCATGTCGCCCTGGCTTCGGGCGCCGGGAAACCGACGATCATCGATCTCGAGAACAACTTGATCCGCGGAATCCGGAAAGCTTCTGATTTTCTGATGGGACTGCAGCTGGGGGGCGCATTCAAGAAAGGGACGCTGGGAAATCTTCAGGTGCGGCTGCCGGCCGTCGTCATCGGCGGCGGGCTGACCGCCATCGACACCGCGACGGAGCTCCGCGCCTACTACATCGTTCAGATCGAGAAAATTCTCGCACGGCACGAGAGTGTCTCCGCCGAGATCGGGGAGGACAAGGCTCTGGTCCGTTACGACCGGGAAGAGCGATTGATCCTCGACGAGATGCTGGCGCACGGCCGGGCCGCACGCGCCGAACGGGAGGCCGCAGCCCGTGAAGCCCGGCCTCCGAATTTCGACGACTTGATCGATCGATGGGGGGGCGTTTCGCTGGCCTACCGGAAACGGCTCCTGGATTGCCCCGCCTACCGCCTCAATCACGAAGAGATCATCAAGTGCCTGGAAGAAGGAGTGCGGTTCATCGAGAACGTCACGCCCAAAGGGGCGATTCCGGACGAATTCGGGGCGCTCACCGCCGTCACGTTCACGCGCCCGGATGGAACCGTTCTCGAGCTGCCGGCGCGTTCCCTGATGGTGGCGGCAGGCACGAGCCCGAACACGATCTACGAGAAAGAGCATCCGGGCACTTTTCGCCGGCAGAAGAACGGCTACTTCGAGCCCCACCGCGCGGTGGCCGCCGGGGACGGGAAGATTCGCGTCGAGCCGGGGGGTGGGTTTTTCACGAGCTATCTCGACGACGCGGGGCACACCGTGTCGTATTACGGGGACAACCATCCGAAGTACGCGGGGTCGGTCGTGAAGGCGATGGCGTCGGCGAAAGACGGATTTCGCGCGGTCGAGGAGCTCTTTCGAGCGAGCATCGCCTCGGCTCTCGCCGAGCCGGCGCAGCAGCCCGAACGGGAACGCCGTTGGACCTCGCTGGCCAGGAAATTCGACGACGAAATTCTCGCGACGGTCGTCGCCGTGAATCGTTTGACGCCGATCATCGTCGAAGTCGTCGTGCGCGCGCCGATGCAGTCGCGGAAGTTTCATCCCGGACAGTTTTATCGTTTGCAGAATTACGAAACACTGGCGCCCGAGGTCGACGGAACGCGCCTGATGATGGAGGGGATCGCGCTTACGGGCGCCTGGGTCGATCCTGAGCGTGGGCTTCTCGCCCTGATCGTCCTCGAGATGGGGGGGTCGTCGAGGCTTTGCGCGGCTCTCCGTCCCGGCGAGGCCGTCGTGGTGATGGGGCCGACGGGAACGCCGACCGAAATTCCGAAGGGCGAAACGGTCGTGCTCGCCGGGGGCGGGCTGGGAAACGCGGTTCTTTTTTCGATCGCGAAAGCCCTCCGGGAAGCCGGAAACAAAGTCGTCTACTTCGCCGGTTACAAGAAACCTGAAGACATTTTCAAACGGGAGGAAATCGAAAGCTCGACCGACGAGGTCGTCTGGTCCGCCGACGTGCCGCCCGCCATCGAGCCGCACCGGCCGGGCGATCGTGCGTTCGTGGGGAACATTGTCGAGTCGATGCACGCCTTCGCCAGCGGCGCCCTCGGGCCGACGGTCGTGCGCTTTGCAGACGTCGACCGGATCATCGCGATCGGCAGCGACCGGATGATGTCCGCCGTCACGGCGGCCCGCCACGGCGTGCTGGCCCCCTATCTCCGAAAAGGGCACGTCGGAATCGGCTCCATCAACTCTCCGATGCAATGCATGATGAAAGAGGTCTGTGCGCAGTGCCTCCAGATTCACCGCGATTCCGTCACCGGCGAGATTAAGGAAATCGTTTTTTCCTGTTTCAATCAGGATCAGCCGCTCGACGAGGTCGACTGGAAAAACCTGAACGATCGTCTTCGCCAGAACACCGTGCAGGAAAAACTCGCAAATCTGTGGCTCGATCGAATCGCGAGACAAAAGCCCGATCTCATGCGAGTTTGACCGGCGAACACCCCGCGAGCAGGTTTCTTCGGGCCTTCGGCGCCCAATCGCCGCGAAATTTTCGGAGGTTTTCGGGCCTGTGCAAACTGGCCGCGCACAGGACCCGATCGGCTCACTCGGGCTTGAAGGGATCCGCGCTCGTTGCGACCTGGTTTCGCCCGAGAGATTTGGCCTTGTAGAGCGCGCGGTCTGCGGCGGCGAGAAACCGATCGAGACTCGCGGGTTCGTCGCGGGACTGGCGGGTGGTCACGCCGATTGACACCGTGGCGATCGGGCAATCGGAACAGGGCGAAACGGATTCGATCTCGGAGCGAATTCGTTCCGCCAGTCCAACGGCCGCCGATTCATCCGTGTTGGGCGCGATGATCGCGAATTCATCTCCTCCCTGGCGAGCGCCCAGATCGATCATTCGGAGCCCCTCCCGGATCGACCGCGCGACTCGCGACAGGGCCGCGTCGCCGGCGCGGTGGCCGTGGAGATCGTTGATCTGCTTGAGCCGGTCGAGGTCGATGACGAGGAGGGAGAGCGGTGTTCCGTATCGATTCGATCGTTCGATTTCTTCTTCGAGGCGTTGGCGGAACGCGCGCATGTTGGCGAGGCCGGTGAGCTCGTCGGTCACGGCCAATTCCATCAGCCGGTCGGCCTGGCGTCCCAGAACGTATCCGAAAATCGAGAAGAACACGCTCGTTGATATCGAGATGTAGAGATACTCGAGCGTGTCGCTCCAGAGCTCTCCTTGAAGCCAGTGAAAGGAAATCTGTCCGCTGTGAATGGTCCGGACCACGGCGTAGCCAACCGGCGCGCCCAGAGAGATGAGCGCTCCGGCCAGAGTGTAGGTCCATTTTCGAGAACAACACGGCTTCCCGGTCGTCATCGTCCGGTCAGACGCCTTCCTGGAGGCGCCGGCCAGGTGGCGCCAGGAAAAAAATGAATGCGGCGAGAATTCCGAGGATCGAGAGTAGCGCGCCCTTTCGAATCGACCGATTTTCGTAGCGAAAGCGAATCTCGTGTCTGCCCGGCGGAATGGGGAGGCCCGTGAACATTCCGTCCGTCAGAAGAGTCGGCGCCGCCGCGCCGTCGATCCGGGCGATGAAATCCGGATCGAAACTTCGTGCTCGGACCAGAAACGCTCCCGCCCGGGATTCCACTTCGAATCGCTCTTCGACGGGGGAGACGAGCTCGGATCGGAGGATGGTTCCGGGGTTCCAGATCCGCTGCCCCGGGGGCGCCCCGGAATCGACGGCGACGGTGTCCGTTACGGGATCGACATCCGGGAATGCGAGAAGGCGCTCCATGTCCTCTGCATTTTGAGCGAAAAAAGTTCTCGCCGCGAGCATCGTTTCGGGGCGGGTTCGATCGAGACGATAAATCCGCCGAGCAAACGTTTCCCATCCATCGAAGTGAACCCGTCCGAGGCCGGCGACGCCGTCCAGATCCTGAAGGGTTGCCACGGCCCCGATGCCGGCCCTTTGAATCCGCCCGACCTTGATCGAATTCCAGGGCGTGTTGGATGTAATCCCCGCGTAGGCGATCGAGGTTCGCGGTCCCATCCGGTCGACTTCGTTGTTCGCGGCATATCGAAGCCCGTGAAACACCCCCAGAAGCGGTTGGGCCGGGTCGTAACCTCCTGCGTCGAAGGCCGCAGCCCGCGCCCTGGCTCCATTCCATTCGGAGTCCTGATAGACGGGGGCACCGCCTGCCGCCTGCCGAAGGGCGTCGGTGACGACGTCGCTCTTTTCGAAAACGTTTCTTTCGGCGGTGGGAAGAAGGCGAGAGTTCCAATGCACGAGGTCGGCGAGAAACAGCGCGGCGATGAGGACGAGCGCGGTCCTGCGCCGTTCGGGAGTACGGAGAAGAAATGAAAGTCCGAAATAAGCCCCCGCCAGAACCCACATCGTGGCCGATTGGCCGCGAAGAACTTCGACGGCGTGAGAAGCGAGCGATTCGGGCGCGACCCGGGCGGAGACGAGCAGGCCCGCGGCGGTTTTCGGAAGGGCGGCCGTGAGAAAGAGGGGAACCGCCAGCACCATGAAGAGCGCGGCGAGCGCGTTCCGAAACCTTCGGTCGGCGCCGTCGTCGCCCGCAGTGCTGGTTCCGGTCACGCTTCCGGTCAACTCCCGGAATCCGATCGCCGCAGCCAGAGCGAGAGCGAGATGAAACGGAAAGAGCCATTTTTCGGGATAACGAAGGGCCGAAAGCGGAGGGCACAGCCGCAACAGCGCCGGTCCGATCGGCGTGTATTTCCCGAAGGAAAGCAGCGCACAGACGCCCATGACGACGAACAGGACCCGTCCGAGTTTTTTTCGCGAAGCTACGACGGCGAGCGCCAGCGGCAGGAGACCCGTGTAGATCGCCGGAACGTAGCTTCCCCCTTTGTCCGCGAAAACGGAGCCCCAATAGTCCGCGTCGGATTCGGCGAATGGGTCTCCGAAAAGCTCGGGCAGGACGAGAGATCCGAGGCGCGCCGGGCGAAGGGACCAGGAGAGCGGGCCGTGCTCGGGGCGAAAGCCGCTGCCTCGCGGCGCACGGGCCAGCTGATGCAGGGTCGGCACGATCTGGAACGAAGCAAGGAGCAGTCCGATGATGCCGATGACCGCCAGGTGAGCGAGGATTCGTTTTTTCGCGGCCCGGTTCGACCCGCCCCGGGCGAGCGCCGTGATCGACAGGATCGCGCCGATCGCGAGCCCCTGAACGCCGAGGAACGGTTCTCCGGCGACGAGAAGAAAAGCCAGGAGAAGCGCGGTCGCGACGGCGAGCCGGTTGCGCCCCGGTCGATCCTCCGCTGCCGATTCGAGCGAGCGGTGGAGGGAGTAGAGAAATGCGGGCACCCAGAGGAAACAGCTCAGCCCCGGTGCCAGAGGGATGAGCGACTGGGTTGTTCCCCCGTAAGAATAAACAGCTGCGCCCACCAGCGCCGCCAGCGGAGAAAAGTCGAGCCGTCGCAGGAGCGAGTACGAAACCAGGACGATGGCGGCGAGGGTTCCCAGGGCGAGCAACCGCACGCCGCCGAGCGGGTAAAGCCACGTGAAGGGATTCGCCAGCGCGATGTTTGGGTCCGAAAAAAGCGGGAGTCCCGACAGGGAGTGAATGTTCCAGCTCGGGAATCGCCCGGCCGAAATTTCGCGAAAGGTGATTTCGCGGAGAGGTCCGAAGAAGAATCCGAGATCGCGGAACGTGATCGTGTGTCCGAAAAACAGGACCGCCGGATAGAAGGCGGCGAACAGAAGAGCGAGTGAGCCGAGGGCGGCGAGGTCTCCCTTCGGGATCTGCCGCTTCCGTGCCGGCTCCTGAACGCCCGCGTCGACCCGATCGGTCACGGGCTCACTCGGACGCGAATTCCACGGTGACGGCGCGGGGAATCAGGCCGGCCTCCGCGGCGCGGTCGAGGAGGCGTTTCACCGCCCGCCGCCCCTCCGGGCCGTAATCCTGGGTCCAGCCATTCACGTACATTCCGACGAACCGATCGGTCTTGTCCGGATCGAGGCCGCGGGAATACTGCCCCGCGTGGAGAAGAGCCTCCCTCCGGTTTTCGAGGCCGAGGTTGATGGAGCTGCGCAGGGCGCGGCTGATTCGGGCGATCGTGTCGGGGCCGAGATCGCGGCGGACGACGTTCCCGCCCAGCGGCAGCGGGATCCCTTCCTCGGACTTCCACCACTTCCCCAGGTCGGCGACGAGGTGGAATCCTTCGTCCTCGTAGGTCAGCTGCCCTTCGTGGATCAGAACTCCGGCCGGGAAGTTCCCACGAGCGACTTCTTCCCCGATCCTGTCAAAGGGGACGACGGCGGTCTTGACCCCGGGAAGCCAGAGCCGAAGCGCGAGAGCGGCCGTGGTCAGCTCTCCCGGGATCGCGACGGTTTCTCCTTCGAGCTGTTCCCGCGACACGGGAGAGGCTCGGGGAGAGACCACGACGGGGCCGTATCCATCGCCGAACGACGCTCCATGAGGAAGGAGGAGATATCGATCGGCGAGGTAGGCGTAGGCGTGAAAAGACACGGCCGTGATATCGAGCTCGCCCGCGAGAGCTCGCCGGTTCAGCGATTCGATGTCCGACAGCTCGTGGACGTAGGTGATCCCTTCCGTGTCGACGCGCCCGGTGGCCAGCGCCCAGAACATGAAAGCGTCGTCGGAGTCGGGAGAGTGCGCCACCGTCAGATTTCGCATTGCGCGTCCATTCTTGCCGCCGGAATCTCGAGGCAGGGGCCTCTCGAAAAAATTCTATCGCGAAGGCGGATGGCCCCGGAAATAGAAAAGCCCCGCCGGGGCGGGGCTTCCGGAACCGCGAAGAAAGCGGGCCGTTACGACCGTGCCGTAAAGGTGGAGACCATCAACATTTTCTCCCCCTTCTTGTTCTCGCACATGAATCCCTTCACGTCGAGAAGGGTCTTGCCGTCGTGGCTGGCTTTTTGAACCGCGTCGACATCGGTATCGGGGCAGAGCGGGAGGGCGTCTTTGGAGCCGTCGGCCTGGAACATCGGCCGGCAGACGTCCGAGATCTTGAGGTCGTGCTTGGCGCAAAGGACGTGGCCGGAGAGAGAAATCGCCGACTTCTTCATGTCGGAGTCTCCCATCGGGCAACTCGATTTTGCGGTCTTGTGATCGCACTGCGCTTTCCCCTTCATCGCACAGGCGGCTCCGTTTGCCGCTTTCTTGCCTGCGCAACAGGCATGACCGGTGTTCGAGGCGACGGCGGCGTCGGCCGTGGCGTCTCCCTTGTTTGCGGTCTTCGAGGCTTTCGAGTGTTCGTCGCAGGCGAATAGCGGCGAGGCGGCGAGCGCGAAAATGGCGGCGGAGGCGAGAACGAAATGGAACTTCTTCATGGGATTGTGCTCCTTGCTGATTAACGATTATTTGTCGGGGGAAGGCCGGGAGCTCCCCCGATCGAGAGCGATTGTAATACGAAGTGCTTCCGGCGGCTAAAATGGGGGCTGATGAGCAAGGAGCGCGGGTTTGGTCGCAAATGGGCAGGTCGGCGGATTGTTTTCCTCGCCGTCCTCTCCGCGCTCGCCTGCGGAAAGGCCTTCCCGCCTCCCAGACGACCGACGACCGACGGATTTCGCGCGTTGATGGTCGGCTCGATCAAGGGCCATCCCCTCGACGCGACCGTCGCCATGCGTGGGACGCTGGGCCGCCGGGAATGGGGGAATCCGGGAGCGCGCCGGGGAGTCATCTACAGGCCGGATCTTTCCGAGCTCTGGAATCTCGACGAAGGAGCCAGGGCCGTTCGAGTGCGCCCGGCACGTTCCGGAGAAGAGTTTTTCGAATCGAATGGTTTCTATCCCTTCAATCCTGTCCCGCTCTCCAAACTCGATCCGGGGCAGCTCGAGAAGAGGTACCCGGGTTTTCACCTCACGAAGCGCGTTTTGTCGGATGAATCCGTCGGGCTCCACGCCTGCGATGTCATCGAGATCATTCGAATGAACTCCGAACGCAACGGGTTTTCGGAAATCTGGTACCTCGCTCGCGATCTCGATGGCCTCGTCATCCGCCGCGAAGTGAAGTCGATCGTGAACGGGGACTGGGGAGAACCGCTCGAGTGGGAAGAGCTTCGTGACGTTCGAATTGGCGCCGAGCCGGACCGATTCGAATCGCCCCCGGGGTGGAACGTGTCGAAAGAGGGAACCTCGCCAGGCACTGGATCGGCCGCCGTGCCGTCGACCGCGAATGTCGCCGATCAGAGCCGAAGGTAACGGTAAAAGAGAGTGGCGATCAGCGCCAGAATTGCCAGGGCCGAGGCGACGTAGAGCGGAGTCGTCACCTTTTGGCGGAGAAAAATGACCCGGAGCGTCGTTGCTTTCCGGAGTAACTCTTTCGCAGATGTGTGATTCGGGTCGAGGTCGAGAGCTCGCCGGCACATCCTGGCCGCCCCGGCGAAATCGCCGGTCTCGGAGAGAACTTCCGCAAAGATGAAATGCGCCCCTGGGGATTCGGGGTCGACCACCAGCGCGGTCTCGGCGGCCTTGCGGGCGCGGTCGTAGGCGCCGCACTTCGAAGTGGCCTGGGCATAAAGAAGCTGCCAGAGCGGCTGGCCCGGATGGCGTTCGGTGATCTTCTCCAGAATCCCGGCCGCTTCCCAATGATCGCCCCGCACGAAAGCCGATTCGGCCTTGCTGAACTGCCGCTCGAGGTCGACCCGTTCGGTAGGAGGGATGAGCGTTCCGCTTGCGGAAAGATCGAGAGCGGGATCGCTGACGGCGTCCGGGTTTGGCCGGCGGCCGATTTTCCGGTCGAACCTTTCCCGCAGGCGGCGGTCGGAGAGGATCCAGTAGGCCGTCTGGATTTCGCGATATCGCCGGTGGGCGTCCGCCTTGTCGGCGGCATGTGAGAGATCGGGGTGATTCCCAAGGGCGAGCGGCACGTAGGCCTTCTTGATCTCGCGGGGCGTTGCGCCGGGTTCGACGCCGAGGATTTTGTAATAGTTCTTCATGGCCTTGGGCTCGCCGGGTGAAGTGCGAATTATAGTGGGAGACGGCAGCCAGCGCCGGGGTCGGCCGGGACATATGATCCACGGCCGCCGCAGTTCGGCGGAAACGGCCGCGTAGGAGGAAACGATGGAGTCGGGTCTCGCAATCGATCTCTCGGGTCGAGTGGCATTCGTGACGGGTGGCTCGCGCGGAATCGGCGCAGCGACGGTGAAGCTCCTGGCCCGGGCGGGAGCTGACGTCGCATTCCAGTATCGAAACCGGAAAGAAGACGCCGACGAAGTCTCGGCGGCCGTTCGCGCGGCCGGGCGGCGCGCACTGGCGATGCCCGGCGGTGTGACCTTGCGCGCGCCGGTCGCTGAAATGATCGATGCGACGGTCCGGGAGCTGGGCGGCCTCGACATTCTCGTGAACAACATCGGGATCTGGACGGACGGCCCCGCCGGCGCGACCTCCGATGCCGTCTGGGACGAGACGATGGCGGTGAATCTCCGTTCGAGCTTTCTTTTCACCGACTGCGCCGTTCCTCACCTTCTTCGCCGCGAGGGGCGCGCTCCGGAGGCTTCGATCGTGTTCGTCACGTCGACGGCCGGGCAGCGCGGCGAAGCGGGGCACAGCCACTACGCCGCGACGAAAGGAGCCCAGATTTCCATGACGAAGTCGCTTTCCTCCGAGCTGGCGGCCCGCGGCGTGAGGGTCAATGCCGTGGCGCCCGGTTGGGTCGAAACCGAAATGAACGAAGGGGTTTTTTCGGATGCCGCCTTCCGAAAGAGCGTCGAGCTCGGAATTCCCGTCGGCCGGATCGCCACTCCCGAGGACATCGCCGCGCCGATTCTCTTTCTCTGCTCGAACCTGGCCCGGCACATCACCGGTGAGATCGTGAACGTGAACGGGGGGAGCGTTCTGGTGGGCTGAACGGCGGGGCGCCTCGCTCTCGCAAATCTCCTGCTCGCGATAAGATTCGTACACGCTCCGGGCCTGTCAGCGATCGGCTCGTTCGAGGCGAACATTCCAAACGGGAGATTGACGAAAATGGCAGACAGTTTCGGTACGAAGGGGAATCTCGCGGTCGGTGGAGCGACTTACGAAATTTTTCGTCTGAGCAAGCTCGACCCGAAGGCGGTCGAGCGGTTGCCGTTTTCGCTGCGGATCCTTCTGGAAAACCTTCTTCGCCACGAAGACGGCCGCGTGGTGAAAAAGGAAGACGTCGAGGCTCTTCTGGGCTGGGATCCCAAAAAAGAACCGGACACCGAAATCGCTTTTCATCCGGCCCGGGTCCTTCTGCAGGATTTCACCGGCGTTCCGGCCGTTGCCGATCTGGCTGCGATGAGGGAAGCGCTGGCGCGAATGGGGGGCGACCCGAAGAAGATCAATCCGCTTCAGCCGGCCGACCTCGTCATCGACCATTCGGTGCAGGTCGACCGGTTCGGAAGCTCGGACGCTCTCCAGGCGAACGCCGACCTGGAATTCGAACGGAACCGCGAGCGTTACTCGTTTCTTCGCTGGGGCGGCGGTGCGTTCCGGAATTTCCGTGTGGTTCCGCCCGACACCGGAATCTGCCACCAGGTGAATCTCGAATATCTCGCGAGCGTCGTGTTTCGCGGCGAGGGGGGGCGTGCCTACCCCGACTCTCTCGTCGGCACCGACAGCCACACGACGATGATCAACGCCCTCGGCGTCCTGGGATGGGGAGTGGGGGGGATCGAAGCCGAGGCCGCGCTTCTCGGGCAACCGCTTTCGATGCTCATTCCGCAGGTCGTCGGATTCGAGCTGTCGGGAAACCTTCGCGAAGGGGCGACGGCGACGGACCTGGTCTTGACGGTGACCCAGATTCTGCGAAAGAAAGGGGTCGTCGGAAAATTCGTCGAGTTTCACGGGTCCGGGATCGCGTCACTTTCGCTCCCCGACCGCGCGACGATCGCGAACATGGCGCCGGAGTATGGCGCGACGGCGGGCTTTTTCCCGGTCGACGAGGAGACGCTTTCCTACCTCCGTTTCTCGGGACGAAGCGAAGAGCAGGTTGCGCTCGTCGAGGCCTACTGCAAAGCGCAGGGGCTTTTCTTCACCGCCGCGACCCGTTCTCCGGAATACAGCGATTCGATGACGCTCGATCTGGCGAACGTCGAACCCTCACTGGCGGGACCGAAGCGTCCGCAGGACCGCGTTCCTCTCGCCGGCGCGAAAAGTGCTTACCGAAAATCGCTCGTCGAAATGCTCGATCAGAGCGGCGCAAAGATCCCGCCGGAGACGTCGAATCGTTGGATTTCGGAGGGGGAAAAGGCTGGATCGAAGGGCTCGGCGCCCGGCGGATCGGTCGATGACGAGCACCTCCATCGCTGCGTCGAAATCAAATCCGAAAAAATCGCCTATCAACTCGGACACGGCGCGGTGGTGATCGCGGCGATCACGTCCTGCACGAACACTTCGAATCCGGCCGTGATGCTCGGCGCCGGGCTCGTCGCGAAAAAAGCGGTCGAGAAGGGGTTGACCGTTCCACCGTGGGTGAAAACCTCCCTCGCTCCCGGGTCGAAGGTTGTCACGGAAAATTTTCGCGACTCGGGGCTCCTTCCCTATCTCGAGGCGCTCGGATTTCATCACGTCGGATACGGGTGTAC
>Ga0315281_10004581_pt1 | contig 20031 bp, 18 predicted proteins | sample YL17G07_0_MG_FD_204540 | JGI IMG/M metagenome (GOLD analysis project Ga0315281, IMG submission 204540) | Sediment microbial communities from Yellowstone Lake, YNP, Wyoming, USA - YL17G07_0 | ecosystem: Environmental > Aquatic > Freshwater > Lake > Sediment | place: USA: Wyoming | collected... | reverse complement strand
ACCGAACCCGGCGCTGTTCAACAATGCGTGCCACACATGGCACGCAAAAAACGCTACCCAAACGGATGATATGAACCAGGACGAGGGGGAAGATATCGTTGTCACAACGTTAACCATTGACGAAATTCGCCGTGAAATCCAGGCAGGCAGCTTCAGGCACTCACTGGCGCTTCTGGCGCTTACCAAGGTTTTCGATTTGTGGAAGTAGCAACAGCGACCATCCATTATCACGGTGAACAAAGCAAACATTTAGACTAATTAAAAGCCCTTGAAACCACAGATTACCTAGCGCGGCCTTTGGCCGCAACCAAATTCGAATATCGAATATCGAAATATGAAACAATTTTCGTAACACTTTCGTTTTTTGAAAAATCCAGGGGGACATATAAAATACTTTAGCCCCGTTAGGGGTGATCTGTTTGTAGCACAATAAAATTCAATAGGGTAAACAGCTCCGTAGGAGCGGCCTGTTTATGATTGACCGGCAGACAGGTCGCTCCTGACGGAGCTAATGTCTTGCTATGGCATCCTATCTTGCTACAAACAGGTTGCTCCTACGGAGCTTATCGGTAATACGTTTTTCAAAACACTAACGTGTTATCAATTTCAAATGACAAAAAACTCAATGCTCCAAACTTTACGTAAGCCGCATCTAATCAATACCTTACCGTTATGCATTTTGAAAAACGAGCATAAAAAACAAGAAGTTGATGGATTGTAGTACAGATTTTTTGATGGTCGAATTTCACGAGTTGTTGTAGGTTGTTGTCTAAAATCAGGCTTTCGACGGCTTTGGGTATTCACACGTAGGGGCACGAGGCGCCGTATCCCTACAACAACTAGCTGTTCCCAAGCTCCCGCCTGGGAATGTGTCTGTGCCTGAAGCCTCTTTCCCGGAAGATTCTGTTTTTCTGATTCAAAGCAAATGGGTAAGCCGGGAGGCCTCATCCCTGGCGATATTCCTTGTCATCTCCTTTGATTCTTGCGTGCCTTATCACGGTACGCGGAAAGCCCCTTCGCGAATATTGCTAAATCTTGGCAACCTCTGCCTTTTCCACTTTATCAAGTCCAAATGCCGTGTGTATCGTCCGCAGCGCGCGTTCGGCGTGCGCTTCATCGATCACGCAGGATATCTTTATCTCGGAGGTGCTGATCATCTGGATGTTGATCTTTTCGTGTGCCAACGCGCTAAACATCTTCTCCGCCACGCCACAGTGGCTTCTCATGCCGATGCCTACCGCTGAAAGTTTGGCAATCTTGCTGTCGTGCAAAACCTCCTTAGCGTTAAGGTCTTTCCTGATCTTTTCGGCTGTCTCAAGCGCCAGCCGCAGGTCGCTCCGTGGCACGGTAAAGGTCACGTCCGCCCTACCCTCTATGCTTGCGTTCTGGATGATCATGTCAACGTTAATGTTCTTGCTGGCAATTTCGTGAAATATCTTAGCTGCTTGTCCAGGTACGTCCGGTATCGCCCGGATCGTGATCTTCGCGTCGTCCTTACTCACTGCGACGCCGCTCACAACAATGTTTTCCATCTCTTTTACCTCCTTACAAATCAACGTCCCTTCATTGGTGTTGAAACTTGAACGCACATAAAGCGGGACGTTATATTTCTTTGCGAATTCAATTGAACGGGAATGCATTACCTGCGCTCCGAGGCTCGCCAGTTCGAGTATTTCATCATAGGAGACCTTGTCAAGTTTTCGCGCATGAGGCACCTTCCGCGGGTCGGCCGTATAGATGCCATCCACATCGGTAAAAATGTCACACCGGTCAGCCTTCATGATTGCGGCAAGCGCCACGGCCGTGGTATCGGAACCGCCGCGCCCCAGGGTGGTAATGTTCTCATTTGCGTCAATACCCTGAAAACCGGCAACGATTATAATGGTTCCTTTATCAAGCTCCTTTTGCATGCGCTGGGTATTAATATTCTTAATACGCGCCTTGGTGTGGGAACTGTCGGTCACAATGCCAACCTGGCCTCCCGTAAAAGAGACCGCTGGATACCCCATGGCGTGAATTGCCATAGCAACAAGGGAGATAGATATTTGCTCTCCCGTGGACATGAGCACGTCCATCTCCCGTGTCGAGGGGTTATCCATTATTTCATAGGCAAGGTCTACAAGTTCATCAGTGGTTTGCCCCCGTGCGGAAACCACGACTATCACCTTATTTCCGGCCTTGTATGTCTCTGTGATTCGTTTTGCGGCAGCCTTGATGCGTTCAGCATTAGCTACAGAAGTTCCCCCAAATTTCTGTACAATGAGTCCCATATTCAATCCTTACATAAGTTAACAATATTTTAGAATGCTAAAGTTACTAAGATTATTAAATATCGTAACCAAAGTCAATGCTTTTCTCGTGAGCGTATTTTATGCCTTGTAATTAACTCCTTGCAAAATTATAATGTAACGATGTGAAACATGAAGCTACGGTTACTTTGGGAAAAAGTAACCTACATGACATTTTTTAACGGCAAGGAGATTTTATGCAGGGAAATCAAAAAGTTATTGAAATACTTAACGAAGTGCTTGCTGCCGAGATAACGGCTATTAACCAATATTTTATCCACGCAAAAATGTGTGAAAATTGGGGCTACGGGCAGTTGTACGAATTTAATGAAGAAAATTCCATAGAAGAAATGAAGCACGCGGAAAAATTAATTGAACGGCTATTGTTCCTGGAGGGCATTCCTTTCATGAACAAAGACAAACTCAATATAGGAAAAACCGTACAGGAACAATTAGAATACGATTACGCGCTGGAAAAGGCTGCAATCAAAAGGCTTCAGGACGGTATTGTTGCTTGTGATAAGATAGGTGACGCCGGTTCCAGCGACCTTCTGGAACACATCCTTATCGACGAAGAAAGCCATGCTAATGAGCTGGAATCGCTTTTGCAACAGATAAAGGATATGGGGGTACAAAATTTCCTCACCTTGCAGGTAGGCAAAAAGGAGAAATCGTAGAAAGATACGTCTTTCAGCCAACCGGGATTTTCAAATAATGAGCCACTGTGGTTTGCGTTATTTTCCGTTTTATTTCAAGAACGGCTATTTCCTGTTTTCGTGGAAGCATGTTTGCTTCGATGCGGCAGAAAATTATGATTGCCAACGTGGCAAGAAATACTCTACCTAATTTTATTATGAGGCAATGATATGAGTACCAATAACGTTCTTTGTGAAACGGCGTTGAAGCCTGAACCGGATCGCCGAAATGCCGATCGTCGGCGTACCAATAATATCCTTTACGAAACGGCGTTGAAGCAGTTTGATGCGGTAGCCGGCATTTTAAACATTGAAGACGGGATACGGCAGCGGATGCGCTATCCGAAACGTTCCCTCATTGTTTCCGTGCCAATTCGCCTGGATTCCGGCCAAGTGAAGGTGTTTGAAGGATACCGGGTGCAGCACGACATTACCCTGGGGCCATCGAAAGGCGGCGTCCGTTACCACCCTAACGTAGACCTGGAAGAGGTTGCGGCGCTGGCTATGCTGATGACCTGGAAATGCGCCCTTATGCACATGCCTTACGGTGGCGCAAAAGGCGGCGTTCAGTGTAATCCGGAAGAAATGTCTCAAGGCGAACTGGAGCGACTAACCCGTCGATACACAACAGAGATCGTTCAGATGATCGGCCCCGATAAGGATATTCCCGCCCCGGATCTTTATACGAACACCCAAACGATGGCATGGATGATGGACACTTACAGTATGCAGCAGGGCAACACCGTTCTGGGCGTTGTTACCGGCAAACCGCTCTTGTTGGGCGGCTCCCTGGGAAGGGCTGAGGGTACGGGAAGGGGCGTTGCTTATATGGTTATGGAGGCTGCAAGGGTCTTATATAAAGAACTCCGCGGTATGCGCGTGGCTATTCAGGGCGTCGGAAACGTTGGTTCGGTAGCAGCGAGATTGCTCTATGAGCAAGGGTGCCATATCATAGCCGTAAGCGATGTCAGCGGTGGTGTATACAATCCCAAAGGGATTCTGCTTCCTTATCTCCTCCATCATATTAAGGAGCATAGGCACGTTAACAACCTGCCGGATGCGGATGCGATAACGAATGAGGAATTGTATGAGCTGGATTGCGACGTTATTATTCCGGCAGCAATCGAAGGTCAGATTACGGGAAAAAATGCCGACAAAATCAAGGCTAAGATTATCGTAGAGGGTGCAAACGGCCCGACAACACCTGAGGCGGATAAGATATTGTCAGACAAAAAGGTGTTTCTCGTGCCGGATATCCTGGCAAACGCCGGTGGCGTTACGGTTTCTTACTTCGAGTGGGTGCAGGACATTCAGTGTTACTTCTGGAGTGAAGAAGATGTACAGAAGAAACTGAAGGACGTCATGGTTGGCACCTTTAACAGGGTGTTGGCGCTTTCAAACAAGAAAGGCGTCGATATGCGCACCGCAGCGCTCATGTTAGGCATAGAGCGCGTGGCGGAGGCGAAAAAATTGCGCGGGCTGTATCCTTAGCCTGCAATTGTTTTCTAGTTTCGCGGCATGCATCTTCAGGATATCTTTTACTCATTGTGGTGAAAAAGCATCAGAATAAGCAGCAGGAAGACGCTGCCGTAAAAAAAAGCCTCGCCCATTCAATCAAAGACGGAGTGGCATTTGCAGCAACAACCGGGCTTGGGGATAACTACATCAACCCCTTTGCCGTTGCGCTGGGAGCCAGTAATTTCCAGATCGGTCTGCTGACTTCCGTTTCTCAGTTAGTTCCTTCAATTACACAACTCAAGGCGGCAGACGTTACCGAACGGGTTGGGAGCCGAAAGAAGATTGTTGTACGCTCCGTATTCCTCCAGGCCTCCATGCTCCTGCCGATTGCGACGGTCTTTTACCTGCCCCAGCCATTTCAGGTGATTGCGCTCATCTGCTTTTACGCCTTGTACATGTCATTTTCTTCCTTCGCGGGTCCTGCGTGGGGATCTCTTATGGCGAACCTTGTGCCTGAAGCAAAGAGGGGGGCTTTTTTTAGCAAGCGTGGAAGGATTGTCAGCCAGATCACCGTACTCAGCGCATTTTTGGCAGGATACATTCTGAACCTGTTCGAAAAGGAATCGCTGATCGGGTTTACAGCGATATTTCTCCTTGCCATGGTTTCCCGATACATCTCTTGCTATTTCCTCAGCAGAATGCACGAACCTCCCCTGGAGGTAAAGCGGGAGCACTACTTTTCCTTTACCGAATTTGTGCGAAGATTGCCTGCCGGAAATTTTGGGAAATTCGTTATTTTCCATAGTTTTTTCAGTTTCGCGGTATATTTATCATCGCCATTCGTTGCGGTCTTTATACTTCGCGACCTTGGATTTTCTTACATTATGTACACCATAGTAACTACCGCTGTCCCTGTTGCCGGTATCGTGACCGTAAGATATTGGGGGCGTCGCGCCGACGCCGTGGGCAACTGGCAGGTTATCAGGATATGTGCTATTGGGATTTCGGTGCTGCCTGTTCTGTGGCTCATTTCCAGGGATGTATATTTTTTGTTGGCAATACAAACTTTTGGAGGTATCCTTTGGGCGGGATTTAACCTCTGCACTTCAAATTTTATTTACGATTCCGTAATGCCCGAAAAACGAACACGGTGTATTGCATATTTCAACACCTTTAATGGCCTTGCCATCTGTATAGGTACTTTTCTCGGCGGTTTTTTTGTGAATTACATTCCACCGGTCTTTGGCTATCAATTGCTAACCCTTTTTGCCGTCTCATCTCTTGTGAGAATTATTGTGTCAGCCGTTTTGCTAAGACGGGTACGAGAGGTAAGAAAGGTGGGGGCATAACGAGTAGCTCTTTATTGTGTTTAATGTGTAACTCCACAGGAGGAAATTGTATGGAATATGATTTTTTGGCAGACACGTATAAAACAGAACGGATGAAAATACTCAGCACCTGGAGTTCCTTTAAGGACGAGGATCTCTTGGTACGTCCAAACCCGAAAGACAGGCGGGGCAGAAACGCCCTTGAGCACATGGTACATCAGTGTGTAAGTGAAAACAACTGGTTTTGCAAAATGCTGGGCATCGACGTTGGCGCGCCGCCATTGCCTGAAAAAGAAACACGCCTGGAATTTATGAAACGCTACGCGGAAGATTCCGGGAAACGCCTTGCTGCCCTGCAGGAAAAGAACAAGGCTTGGTGGGAGGAACAAGTGCCCTTTTTCGAGACCAAACGCTCTCGTGCCTGGATACTGACACGGAGGATTGCCCACACAGCCCACCACCGCGGCCAATTGACCATAATGCTACGTATAACAGGCCGTGACATTTACAGCACCTACGGCCCCAGCGCGGACACGGGAGGACTGCCTCTGAACAACGCGCTAACAATATACCCTTATCCCGATGTTGAGACACTCCTCAAAAAAGAATCCGCAGGCGGGGACAAAGCGCCATTACCGGGTCCCGGTGATAAGCCATGTACAGAACGTCCGGATAAAAAGTTGTGATAGTTTATCACAAAAATTATTGCAGGCGATGCGATATTTTTTGAATTGCCGCATTGAAAACACTATCCACGGAAATGTCTTCCATGTTTTGGGCCTGAATAATACGAACATCTTTAAGTTTTGGATAAGGCCCGGTTCTCGATAAATTGGTAGGTCCAAATAAAGCAATCATGGGAATATCTGCGCTACACGCAACATGCATAACGCCCGTGTCCGGTGAAATCAACAAGTCCAGTTCATCAATCAATGACCTCAACTGAAGTATGTTCGTTTTATCAATAAAACTAATGACGCCGGGGACTTTTTTGATTAACCGGGTGCCCAGAATTTTCTCACTCTTCGAACCTGTTAATATTAAGCGGATACGGGGGTTATAGGCCTGTAAGCGCTTGGTCAACTCTAGAAAATATTTGAACGGCCAAACTTTTGGGTGATGCAATTTTTTTCTAAAAATTGCCCACTTTTTCTTTGCAACACTGTGGCAGCCAATTTGACAACCAATAAGGATGTCTTTTTCAACATCAACTTTATTATTAATTAAGGTTTTTTTTATATAATCTCGATCCTGGTCATCGGGAAATAATCGATAGCGTCTTTCTGTAATATCAAAATGCTCGGGAGAAAGATTCCGTACAAATTCCAGGGCAAATTCAGCTTGATGGCGAGTGTAATCAATGGGCGGTAAATTATAGATTTTAAGTTTTAGAGCATCGAGCGGGACGTTTAAGTAGGGCTCACCATGGATATTAATCGCAAAATCGTATTGATTCACAATATCGCTATTCGAAAGTACAAAAATTTTGTGAATATCAGGATTATTTTTAAGCGTTTGAGCAGATAATTCTGAGAAAGCTAAAACATCTATTTGCAAAGAAGGGTAGTGATGTTTTAAATAATGTATAGCTGGGGTACACAATAATGTATCGCCTAAGCGTGCAGGGGTGACTATCAGGATTTTTTTATCTTGGAACATCGTCAGGGCAGCGCTTGAATGTTTCCAGTTCATAAGTTTCTTGATTAATTAAAACCTTTTACCGTTTTATCGTAGAATCTATACAGTCAATTAACAACTGCCTGGTATTCGAGTTCTCCATGATAAAACGTAAATCAACTATGCGTGTAGCTATTACAAAACCTTGTAAACAATCACCTTTCTGTTTTTGGTTTCCAATGCAAGAAGTTCTTTCACATCATTATCGTTTAATCTTAAGAAAAAATCAGGGACGTGGCGCGTAATGTTTTCTGTTACAACAATAAGGCTCACATTATTTTGTTTTGCAAGTTTCAACACCTCATCATAACTGCTTTTTACAGGGGTTTCTATCCACTGTGAATTGGTATAATATATAACTCTGGGATCGCTTGTAAGGATGCTAGGAACATCAGCATAAAAAGTCTTGATCCATATACCGGCATCCATGTAAATAGCCTGATCCATGGAGGACCTTAACGTCTTTGGCAGAATCGAAGCAACAACCACGCATAAAAATACCACGCCAGTCCTTGAGAAAATCTTGCCTGCCTGATATTTCTGCCGTTTCGGTACTCTGCTCATGAGCCAATTATATGTATTGCTTACCCCCATCCCCGTCCAAAATAACATAACCATCACAACGTTCATAAGATGTCTATAATCTACATACCCACTCGTCACTTTCAAAAAATACAGTATGATAAGAAATAGGGATATATAAGACAGGATATAAAAATTTACCTTTTTGTTTTCACGAATTTTTATCGTATGTATAACACCGACTATAAGAAAAAGCAGGAAAGGATATTGCTGAGTGATAACGAGCGTATTGAGTACTTTATAAAAGGATTCAAAATATTTCCTTCCTGATGATTGACCGGACACTGAATCTGGCAGAGGGCTATTACCTCCGGTTCCAGTTTCTCCGTGAACACTTCCAACGCTTGAAGATTCACCCTTTCCCGCATCAACCAAGTCATCCATTGCACCCTTTTGAGAGTAAGATGCGTCTTCAAAAAACTGATTATCACCGTGTGTATTCCATAACATGTTAATCCCGCTTACGTTGGATATCTGTTTTTTTTGGGTCAGCGTCCAGGCGTGAGTATGGTGTTTCAAATATATTATATAGGGTGCCGAGAGAATCAAAAATCCAGCGAGTAATAAACACAGCCTGTTCAGGTTACCTCTCCAGGCGGATTTCCCAAATCCCACGACTAATTGAACGATCATCCAAAAACTTACTATCAATATAATACTTATACCCTCAGGTCTCGTAAGATATGCACATGCACTTGCCATGCCCGCCAGGAAAAACAGACCGGATTTCTTCGAGACTATAGCCATATAACCCAATCCAAATCCAAGTAGATAAAAAAAGGAATAGGTTGGGTCTGACCACACGTTGGCAGAGTATCTGACAGCATACGGCTGAAAAGCGAGGAGAAGTGCCGATACAAAAGCTACTTGTGGCTCGAATATTTTCTTGCCAAAGATATATACTGTTATCACGCTAAGCATACCAAAAAACACCGAAATGAGCCTTCCTGAAATTTCAAAGCCTATTCCGGGTATTGACACCAAAGATATCAGTAATGGATAAAGGGGGTGATAGGAATGTTTTAAGCCGTCAGAAAAGTTGCCGTCTCTAAAGTATTTTGCAATTTTAATAAATTCCATGCCATCTCTAGAGATAACTGGAGTTACATGCCAGATATAGAGCCGTACAGCGCACGCCAGCAATAGCAATATCCAGAGTGTTTTGTCTTTTATAAGTACACTTTTTGTTTGATCCATACGCTACTTTTTGCGGGTTAAATTTTTGGCAGAGCAGAAAAAGAGAGATGATGGGAAATTGCTTTTTTATATCAGATGGTCATTGTAGCAAAAACAAAGAAGGTTGCAACCTATTTTTATCTTATCCGTCCTACTGAATATTAAAGGAAAGAAAAACGAGAGAGGAGAGACTTGTCTCCTCTCTCGGAAAGATGCTCCTTCGTCCCCTACCTTACTTTTACACGTTGACCTCAACGGGTAATTCCATGTTTTGTATGGACGCCTGTATTAAAGCCTCTTGATCAGCCTCGTCTTCCGGCTGCTTTATCCTGTCTGCCGCCCGTTCCACAAATTGTACCCCTTCGGCACGATATTTTTTTTTCAATATTTCACATTTTGGACAATCAGGCGCCGTATAAATGTATTTCACAAATAAATCTCCCGTAAAGTATAATAAAAATGGCAACCGCTCGTGTGGTAACCGCTTAAACAGAAACCGTCTTAGAAAAAGCCAGAGGGTTGTCCTGCCCTGTTATTATGTGCCTCGTGAACTGTTACTGAAAGTAATACCACCTTTGCCGTGAACAATAAATACGCTATTCTACTAAAATGAATAATTCTTTCAAGGGTAATTTTCCCGTTTTTTTTCGTCCCCCGCTAAAAATCATACCGATAATTATTTGACTGGATAAATCTTCTGTGATATATTCCATTAAATCTAAGAAAGGGTGGAATACATGAGATTCATCGGGTTAATGATCGCCGCCGCGGTGGCTGTCTGGGTTTATACGGACGCAATCAAGCGTGGCTACAAGACCTTGGCCGCAATAGGGTGGATGCTGGGGGTGTTTTTGTTGATGATTGTGTTTTTGCCGTTGTATTTGTTCTTAAGGACAAGACAAGGTAAACGGGTAGAGGTACTTACCCCTTGCAAATATTGCGGAAAATATTATGAGAACACGCCCCTCTATTGTCCAAACTGTGGGCATAAAGTTGGGGGACATACATTTAAAGAGGAATAACGTATGAGCTTGAAGGAACGGATAACTGAAGATTTAAAAACATCAATGAAGGCGCAAAACAAACCAAGGACTGCCGTATTGCGGATGATCCTTGCCGACATTAAGATTGCTGATACCTCCGGGAAGCCAAAGGATCAAATCGACTACGACGAGGTGGTGCGTGGATATTGCAAAAAACTCAAAAAAACCCGTGAAGAATATGAGAGGCTCAAGCTCCCCGAAAAAGTAAAAGAACTGGATGGCGAGGTAGCCATCGTAGAGGAATATCTTCCAAAACAATTGTCAGATGATGAAACCAAAAAGATTGTAGAGGAAATCATTGGAGCAAACAAATTTACCGCCCGTGAAATGGGCGCTGCAATGAAACTCATCATGAGCAAATACGGCAGTCTCACGGACGGGAAAAAAGTACAACAATATCTAAAAGAAAAACTGGTAAGTTCGTAAGAACTGTCCGCTGACGTTCAAGTTGCCAAACATTTTTAAGGACATCGTATGCAAGATAGCGCGTGGAAAAAAGTCCTTTCAGAACTCTCACTCGATGAATTGAAAGAGGCACAACGCTTTATCAATGAGTTAATTCCCATGCTGCAAGCCGTTGAAGAACCGGCGAAAGTGGCTGTGGAAGAACGAACGGAAGCGCTGGCAGAAAATGACGCGGCCGGGAAGCTTGAGATATTCCCACCTTTCAACAGCGGTGAACGCCGTGAAGATACACGTTTTGACATGGAGATCAAGGGAATCTATTCAATCATCAAAATCGCAGGGTCAGAGTTCGATCTACCCGTGGAAACCATCCAGATAAAAGATATTTCAAAACATGGAATACGGTTTGTCACAAATCAATTCCTGCCGCCTTCCAGCATACTCCTGGTAAAATTCAACCTACCTGCTTCTGATACCCGACAGCTCTATAAAAATTCGCAGAAAAATATTTACGCCGAAGTAAGGCGGGTGGTTGCGGTTTCAGCCACACTTGGATTTCAATATCATATTGGTGCAAAATCAATTGATCATACGGAAGCGCTGGAATTGCTGAAAGAAAATGAAGGTTTCGCCATTACCAGCAAACGGTTGGCAACAAAGGAGGACATAAGGGTGTTGTTTGTCTCTACCAATGAGACGCTGTCAAAACACCTGCAAAAAATGTTGCAGCATAATGGATACATCGTTAATTGGACGAATAAAACGCCTCAGGCTATAGCGTTATTACGAAAAACGCACCACCATATTGTCATTACCGACATGGTTATCGTCGGAATTCACGATTACGAGTTCATAAAACACCTTAAAGATGAGTTCCCTGATACCGGCTTAGCTGTTGAAGTAGATACCTTAGAAGATTGGTTAAAGGTTATGCCTTTGGGAGTGGATGATTACTTAACTAAAAATTTCAGCGACAAAGAGTTTATGATAACCATAGAATTGTTGCACAAAAAAGTATTGCAAAAGAGTCTATTAGGTAACAATTTTGCCAAGAAGTACAAACGTAGGCAGAATATCCTGGTGATCGGCACTGATGGGACTTTTAAAAAATTCCTCTGCGATGTATCAAAAAAAACAGGCTTTACATTATATTTTGTTACTAATACAAAACATGCAATGGCTGTTCTGCGAAAATATAAGATGGAAGTCCTTTTTATCGACGCAAGTGTAGCAGATCCGAGTGAATGTGTTTTTATTACAAAAGTTAAAAAAGATTTTCCCAGTATTGAGGTGATGGTAATTTCAAGCAATTACCAGGAACGGCACCAATTTTTGGCAAGCGGCGCGGACCGGTTTTTTATCGCACAGATAGGCATGCAAGATATAGCCTCCGCATTAGTCTGAAAGCGCCGCGTCAGGGTAACGCAAAAGTCCAAGAATCGAGAGGGACAATGCATGCTAGCGAAAGTCAAGAGTATAGCGGTATTTGGGATTGACGCATATTTGCTGGATGTTGAGGTATACGTTACCGGTGGTGATATGCCTTATACGGTGATTGTCGGTTTACCTGACACGGCGGTTAAGGAGAGCCGTGACCGGGTAAAAGCGGCGCTCAATAATAGCGGTTATAAATTTCCGGGTAAATGTTACACGATAAATTTAGCCCCGGCAGATCGGAAAAAGGAAGGCCCTGTCTTTGAGTTGCCGATAGCCATCGGCGTACTCATGGCAACGGATCAGGTTGAAATCCCTGATATACAATCGTACGTCATTGTTGGCGAATTGTCCCTGGACGGCAGAATACGCCCCGTGAAGGGTTGCTTGTCGATGGCATATCAGTGCAGGGAGCTGGGGATAAAGAAATTTTTGGTACCCGTTGAAAATGCGTCGGAAGCCGCCGTGATTGACGGGATCGACGTCATTCCCGTAGAAACCCTTGCAGATACCATAGGCATCCTCACCCAATCCATCACCGCCACGCCATTTCGGGTAAAACAAGACGAACTATTCAGGGAATATTCCAGCTACGACGTCGATTACTCGGACGTAAGAGGGCAGGAACACGCCAAACGGGCGCTGACAGTTGCAGTGGCAGGCAATCACCACGTAATCATGGCGGGACCACCAGGCGCGGGCAAAACCATGCTCGCACAGCGGATTCCCACCATCATGCCGCCCCTGACCATCGAGGAGGCATTGGTAACGACGAAGGTTTACAGCATTGTGGGGCTTCTCCGCCCCAAACAATCATTAATCGCAACCCGCCCTTTTCGCTCGCCACACCACACCATCAGCACCGCAGGCTTGATTGGAGGCGGCTCGTTTCCAAGACCCGGAGAGATCAGCCTCTCGCACAATGGCGTGCTTTTTTTAGATGAGCTTCCGGAGTTCGACCGTAAGACGTTGGAGGTGTTGCGGCAACCGCTTGAAACAGGCAGCGTGACGATTTCCAGGGCATCGACCTCGGTCACCTATCCTTCAAATTTTATGCTGGTCTGCGCCCTCAATCCCTGTCCATGCGGCTATCACACCGACAAGCAGAAGATATGCCGCTGCACACCCTATCAAATACAAAACTATTTATCAAAGGTTTCCGGGCCGTTATTAGACCGTATGGACATACAGATTGAGGTGCCTGCCGTCCGGTACAGCGATCTTGTCAGCGAAAGGGAATCGCAATCATCTGACGACGTCAGAAGAAAAGTAACAACGGCGCGTGCCATACAAAAAGACCGGTTTAAGGGTCGGCCAATTCTGGTAAACGCCCACATGCATTCAAAGCAGGTCAAAAAATACTGCGTGCTTGATAAAGCCGCCGAATCCATCTTGTACCAGGCAATGACGGGGCTGGGGCTCTCCGCGCGCGGCCACAGCAAGATACTCAAGGTATCACGCACTATTGCGGACATGGATGAAAGTGAAACGATAAAGGTAGAGCATGTATCAGAAGCCATACAATATCGTAGCCTGGATAGGAGTTTGTGGAAATGAAACACCCATAGACCGATTGTATAGGATTTCCGTTTTATTTACGCTGATTTGCAGGTAAGCGCAAGTAAAAGTCGGACCAATACGAATTTTCAAAAGGCGTTTTCGCCAAAAACGGCATGGAAACGTTTCTGGAAAGATTCCCGGGTAAAATGAAAATTCTGTGATCCGTATACCTCCACGCAATAGGCGGCGCAAACCGAGCCTAACTTTGCTGCATGAATGATATTGTTTTTCGATGCCACGAGCCCCTTGATTAGCCCGGCTCTAAATGCGTCGCCCGCTCCGGTTGGATCGCTTACCGGATCCGCTTTGGCGGCAGGTATCTTTAAACGGTTCAGTTTTTTATTTTCTTTTCGTATTATTTCGGAACCAAATTCACCCCTGGTTACAATCAACGTTTCCGTATTTCCTGCAATGTCCTCTATCGTCATAGAGGTTTTTTCCTGTGTCAATTGCAGTTCATAATCGTTGCAGATAAATATCTTTGAACCGTGCACCATTTCCGCCAAAAGCTCTTTACTCCAGGCTGGAAGCGACTGCCCTGGGTCGAAGATATAATCAATATTTTTCTTTTTGTAGGTATTAGTAAAATCAACCATGTCTTTTAAATTTCCGGGCGCCACAATGGCAATAGCCTTTTCACGGTCGAGGGAATCAAAATCATAGCTGGAGTTAACCTTCATTGCTCCGGGGTTAAATGCCGTTATCTGGCTATCTGACTGGTCCGTGGTTATGTATGCGCCTGCCGTAAACTCTTCATTAATTACAGTAATGTGTTTGGTGGAGATGTTATTCTTCTTTAACCAGCCCCGGTATGGTTCAAAATCGCGTCCGGCAGTCGCTATTATTGTGGGATTTTCTCCCAGAAGAGAAAGGCCGTAAGCAATATTGCCTGCAGTACCTCCAAAGTTTTCCTGTAAATCATTTATCATAAAACACACGTTAAGCATGTGTATTTTATCGGGGAGTATATGGTCGGAAAATTTCCCCGGAAAGTCCATAATTCTGTCATAAGCAACCGATCCTGATACAAGGATGTCCATTTTACCTCTCTTTCTTGACATGGTCTATTATCAAAACAAAATCTCGTGACACACGGAAAAGGCACTACCTACCCGGCAAATGGCTTTCGGTGTAGCCACACATCCCAACTGTTGGATTTCCTCAGAAATAGTAATACAAAAGCAATTGAAATGCAACTTTTTACTGATACATCAATGATAAAAACCAGAGCAAAACAATAGCAATGCCCCGTAAGTGGCAATCTGTTTTTAAATATGGTCTATTAATTAACCCAGTAAAACCCTGGAAAAATCAAATTAGCCCTACTTTCGCAATTCGATGGGTATACAAGCCACTCAGCCAGTAAAAACAAAGGGCCATGTTAAAAGGTCAGCACTACAGACCCGTCCGTCCTGCGGCATAAACCTTGGACAGTGGTTGATCGGAAAGCGATAATCACAGTTGCGCAAAAAGGAGAGAAATATCCTTTTCAGGCTGAGTATAGCGGTTCATAACAACATGACCGCCATTTGTGGTTGGTAAATGAATATCAATCATTTGAATGTTCGACAGTTTTTTCAAAATGGCTTCAGATTATGTTTGGCGCCTGGAGAACCGCAACTGACGCATAAGAGTTTCGACTTGTCCGTCTTGGAGGTCTATCGAAACGATCCGCGCTACTACTACAGTTACGACGACGTTCATGGATACATAAGTGTCAAGGATAAGTTCTTCAAGACCGACAAGATGAAGGTCTCAGACCAGGTACTTCTTGATTCATTCGGATTCTCATTCGATAAAGAGGACAACATCTATGTTGCTGTGTTTCTCCAGCATCTGTCAGGCCTTAGTTCTGAACATCAACTTACATGGGTTTCCAAGCAGGTCAATAGCGAAATGCACCTGCATCCAGATTACTTTCGTACATCGATAATCGGTGATTGGCCGGAACGGCTCTCTTTGTATCAGGCCGTTTTACTAGAGATAAAGACAATAAATGGAATCTGTACTGCTATCGGTCGCAAACCACTCTTCAAAGATGACTTCGCTGACGGCCGTCGGCCACGTGAGTTCGGATATCTGCTTCGACCGACGCTGAAGGAATACAACGAGTTTGTCCACCTTCTCGACAAAATGTTGTCCGAAAACATTAATAGAGAGTTTTTTGGCAATGACGTGTCTTTTGAATCCGAAGAAGAGCAAAGTGATGGCAAGATTGTTGTAAGACCCAAAGGCACAATTCGGCTCCTGACTGATTGGCTAAAAGGCCAATTCATGACCAATGATTGGTCTGAGATCGAGGAGATGTTCCAGACGCTTCGGGACCTCCGAAAGCTACGTCAAAAGCCAGCCCACTCGATCAAGGAGAACGAGTTTGACCAACAATACGTTCGTGAGCAGCGGGAACTAATGAAGAGGGTTTACCGAGCCGCTAAGATATTACGAGTTATGCTGGCGCTCCATCCTTCAGCGTCCGGCGTTGCGATCAACAGGCAGCTAGAGGATGGCCTTATATGGTCAGTGTGATGGCAGCTAACACGTCGCTCAACCTGACTCGCTACGTCGGCGCTTCGCGCCTCGTAGCTTGCAGGTTAGCTTTGCGTTGAACGACAAGAGAACCCCCCCTCTTGAAAGGAATCATTCATTCTCTGTCCGTCAAACAGAAAGATATTGGTGAATACCTGGTTTAAAATAATCGGGTGTTATGTTGAACTGGTCAAAAGTATAATGGCTTCCAATAGATATGTCAACTGAGCTTGCCACAGATACTTGACTCTCACAGAACTTTCTGATAGTATCAGAAAACTATTTATTAACTTGTTAGCTGCCATTAAGCTTCCGCATGTGGTGTGGTAATATGTAATTGGTACTACTTCGGCGAAACCGGAGTAGTTTCGCGGCCGAAAGCCGCATTCACTCTCGAAAGGAGCTAGTTATGTCTCAGTATTCCCCCTTCTTTGAAGTAATTCACGACGAACAAAAACCTGTTGGTTTTCTCGGCCGCGGCACACACTATTCGATCTTCCAATACCCATCGTGGGTAACAGATTCTGGTTCCCCTCTCGGAAAGCCAAAGCGGCACAGGTTTGCGGTTATCTGGGATGAAGATCACGATATTCGGGTCATTCGTGCTCTGGAGGGTCTTTATCTCTCTGGCGTCCTAACATCAGTAATGTTCATTGGTGAACGGAAGGGAATGCTTGCAGCGATTCTGTCTCAAAAAATTGCCCAACCTAGGAAGCAGGAGTTGCAAGTCACTTTTGAAAGCATTGCATCTTCCAGTGAAGATCCTTGGACTGTTGAGCTTTTTTCGTCAGAAGAAACAGGCGGCATCATCAACGATAACGCTGAGAAGGTAAAAACGTACCTCAGCAATATACGGAACATATGGCAACTCGGTATTTCCGCATACTCTTAAACAACAATGCGGCTAACCACCGCTTCCACAGGACGGCGTCGCTAACGCGCCGCCGCCCGTGAAGCGGGCCGTTGGGCATAAGGAGAAACAGAAATGGCAGATACCCCGAGTCCCCATTCAGTGATGGAGAAATTCGAGTTCTATTTCCTCGGTCTCACATTTACACTTTTAGCTCTTGCTGTGCAGTCTTTCAAGCCTTCGCCTTCACTTAGTGCAGACGTGATCGAAATTCTCGGATGGCTCTTTCTTTTGGTTTCTGGCCTTCTCGGACTTTCAAAGGTCGAATGGATCTCCGCAATGCTTTATACGCAGGCTCGCCTATCATACTTCGAACAGGCGCGGGACGATCTCCAGAAGGCTCAGGCCCAGAACTTGCCTCTGAGAGACTCTAAGGATGGTCGCACGCTAAACCCAGCAGAAATGATCGAGAAAAATGAATGCACACTCAGTGACATCAAGTCCCAAGGCAACAAGATGGATAAGAAGCATGAATTCAAGCACAAGGGGCAGAAGGCCTTCTTCCTTATAGGCTTGATTGCTCTTCTTGTCGCGAGGGCTCATAACGTTGTCCAAAGAATTTTGGGCAGCCTTTGTTAAAATCAGAATGGCCCAACCAGTGCATAAATCTGACGGTCCGCGCCAAGTCGCCCCGCAGGTTGTGCTGACGTTGAACGACAAGAGACCCCCCCCCTCTTGAAAGGAATCATTCATTCTCTGTCCGTCAAACAGAAAGATATTTGAGAATACCCGGTTTAAAATAATCGGGCGCTATGTTGAAATGGTCAAAGAAGGGTTTTTCATCGCAGACGTTGCCGTCGAGGAGCATCGTTATTTGGTCATTCGTAACGGGGAAAAATGGTAACCAATCGAGCATCTCAGCCATAACTTGCATAACAAACACGGGGATGTGTATCTTATGCGGCGGCACGCACAGAGACTCGCCTATTGCATCGATAAGAGCATTAAATTCCAACCTTTCCGGGCCTCCCACGTCAAAGCTTTTGCCTATCGTGTCGCTACGCTCAAGCGAATTTACAAAACCCTTAGAGACATTTTCAACGGATACCGGCTGCAAATGATATTTTCCATTTCCCACGACAGGTACGAATTGCTGTCGCCTGAGCATGTCGGCAAACAGGTTGACAAAGTTATCGCCTGTCCCAAATATAACTGAAGGGCGAAAAATGGTGTATGCCAGCCCACTGTCCCTTACGCATTCCTCAGCACGATACTTGGTTTGCAGATAAGGGGTCTTCCCGTGTGGCTGCGCCCCCAACGAGCTCATTTGTAAGAAACGGCGCACCCCCTGTGATTTGGCGGCATGAACAAGATTTGCTGTTCCTTCGTGATGTATCTTTTCAAAGGTAATTCCCTTGCAGGGAAATGACCTGATAATGCCGACAAGGTTAATAACGGCGTCGCACCCCGCCAGCTTGCCCTCCAGGCTGCGCAGATCGGTGATGTCGCCATGTACCACTTCAACGCCTTTGGCCTGATAGGACGCAAGCTTTTGCTCCGACCCTTGCCGGACAAGGCATCTGACCTGATAATTCTTTTCAAGCAAGTCTTGGAGAATTCGTTTTCCAACAAAACCCGTGCTGCCGGTTAAAAACATCTTCATGTAATTTTCAGTCCTTTCTTATCTGTTTTTATCTTTTTTGTATTATTCTTGTATGCTTTGATTCTATCAGTCTTTTCAAGGCGTTCAAGGGAATTTAATTATTGTGTGGTTTTGTTTGTTTTGATATGCTTTTGCCACAAGGTACGACGAGAGTACGACGCAAAATTTCGCCTATGAAGTACCGTGGCTAACGAGTGGTGTTCGCGTTAATATAATGATTGCACATAGCAATATCCACTTGCAAAAATAAAAATATGGACAAAGGATATGTTATTGTGGACGGTTGTGGAAAGATAGAAATCGGTCGGTTTAAATGCAGGTAAGGGTACCCCCACCTCCAATAACGAGGTGTAGCCTTATAATATCCATCAGGTGCTTTCGGGTGCGGATGCAATTTTTTTAAAAAAGGCGAATGTTTGTTGTCTGCCGGGAAAGTTCCAAAAGTATCCCGCTGATTCCGACAATCCCGCTACACCTGTGTAACATGGTAGGGCTGCCCCTCTTCCAGCGGTGACAGGTATGATGTTCCCTGGCTTCTCTATTAAGGCCTTTCTTGTATTCTTTCTATAGCTCTATCAGCCTCTACGTTCCCGAGTCCCCACGCCTTGGTATAATCCGCTAATGCGCCACAGTAGTCTTTTAACGTTTCTTTAGCAAGCCCTCGACGGTAGTAAGCATCTGCATATTTAGGACTAAGTTCTATTGCTGTGTTGTAATCTTGTATAGCCTCTGTATTGTTATGTAATTTGCTCTTAACAAGCCCTCGATAAAAGTAAGCCACTACATCTTTAGGATTAAGCTTTATTGCATTGTTGAAGTCTTGCAAAGCCCCAGTGAAGTCCTCAAACGCGTATTTAGCAATCCCTCGATTGCAGTGAAGCTTTGCATCTTTAATGTTATCAGCAAATAATGCGGTAACTCCTAAACTCAAGAACAAAACCAATGGTGCTATTATTTTCATTTTTCGCCCTTTCAATAATAGTTTATAGAAAGTCGGTATTCTCTTTTCTGGCTATATTTGAACAAATTATGCAGAAGGTTGCCATTTAAAAGTCTTTCAACTAAAGAGAACAAAAGAGAAAAAGGATAATTATCCTTGATAAAACAAAGCAAAAAGACATAATAAGCATTAATAGCACATATTATTATAGCAGATTGGATATAATCAAATACCTGGAGGAAAACATGGGGCGAACGCACAAAGTATCATGGTTTATTCCTTTACTTCCGGCGTTGCTTTTATCATCCTCTTTATATGCTAAGTCAAGGCCTCAAGCCCTGGAACCCATTACAGACACCGTTTTAAAGGTTGTAGATGGCAACACGCTAAAGATAAGGCACAATGG
>Ga0315281_10004580_pt1 | contig 20031 bp, 20 predicted proteins | sample YL17G07_0_MG_FD_204540 | JGI IMG/M metagenome (GOLD analysis project Ga0315281, IMG submission 204540) | Sediment microbial communities from Yellowstone Lake, YNP, Wyoming, USA - YL17G07_0 | ecosystem: Environmental > Aquatic > Freshwater > Lake > Sediment | place: USA: Wyoming | collected... | reverse complement strand
TGGCCATGTGGCCCCCGAAGCAATGGCCGGTGGGCCGATCGCCTTTGTCAGGGAAGGCGACACTATCTCCTTCGACGTGGCCGGCCGCCGCCTTGACCTGGAAGTCGACGAGGCCGAATTGGCGCGCCGGCGCGCGGGCTGGAAGCCCCTCCCTCCTCGTTATACGAAGGGAGTCTTCGCTAAGTACGCTCGCTCGGTTTCGAGTGCCGCCGAAGGCGCCGTCACGAGCTAACCCCCGGAGGCACCGTCATGAAGCTTCCCTTCGAACTCCAGACCGGCGAGCAGGTGCTCCTCTTCACGCGCCGCCACTGGATCTCCTTCATCCCGAAGATCGTGGCGATCGCGGTGGTCGGCTTTGGCACGCCCATGCTCCTCACCGGGCTCGTGCGTTCGACGATCGGTCTCGGCAGCACCACCTGGAAAGTGGCGTTCGCCGTCGATGGCTTGTGGCTGGCGTACTGGGCCGTACGGGGCTACTTCCTCTGGTTTCGCTATCAAAACGATATCTGGGTGGTCACCAATCAGCGCGTCATCGATTCGGTGAAGCGCAACTGGGTGAACCACACCATGGCTTCCGCCGACCTCGTCGATATCCAGGACATCGCCGTCCAGCGAAGCGGGCTGCTACCCACCGCCTTCAACTACGGGGACGTCCGCTGCCAGACCGCCGGCGAACTCGAAAACTTCGTCCTAGCGGGGATCCCGGCGCCCGCGAAGGTCCTGGAGTTGGTGGACGCTTCGCGCGATGCCGCCCGCAGAGAACTGCTTCGAATCCCCGGCCGCCCCTGAACCGCCGCTGGCCACCTGCCCGCGCGAAGGCATACGGTGGAGACATGAGGCGCATCCTCGTGATTGCCGCACTCGCCGCTTCGACGATCGTCGCCGGCATGCTGCCGGTGCCGGTGAGCGGCGCGGGTCCGCTCTCCCAGTCACCTGCCGTGGCGAAGCCGGTTGAGGTTCGCGGCGGCTCGCGCCTTACCCTCCCGACGCTCGCCTCCGACGGCCTCCCATCCGACATCAGCCTCTCAGCCCTCTCGGTCTACCAGGGCGGCGCGCTCAAGCTGCGCGTGACCAACGCACGGTCCGGTTCGGCAACGGTCCTGGGGCGCACGACTCCCCTCGTCCCTGACGGCGGCGATGTTATTGGCTACGCCGGCATCGGCACCGAAGACCCGCCCTATGCGGCCGCGGTCACCCTCGACTTCGTCGCCGCCGACGGACAGCGCCAGCGCCAGGAGCGCTGGTTCACGATCCTGAAGACCCAGTGGACGGTTGACTACATCATCGTCCCGCCGCCGAACCCCAACGCACCACCTCCGCCGCCCGGCCTCGTGGATGAGCAGCCACGGCTCGACGCGCTCTACCGGGGCGTCAGCCCGAGGAAGTGGCTTAACAACTGGCAATCGCCTCTCACGCCGCCGCCAGCCGGGCTCATTGATTGCGCGCGCGCGGCCCTCGGCGCCTTCCCCTGCGTGTCGGGCTACTTCGGCGAGCAACGTTCCTTCGATGGGGGCCCCGTGCAGGGGCACCACGGCGGCACGGACCTGGCGGCGAAGGAAGGCACCCCCATCTACGCCGCGAACGACGGCGTCGTCGTGCTCGCCGAACGTGTCCTCCAGCGGGGCAACCTCGTGGTTATCGATCACGGCGGGAACGTGTTCTCCGCCTACGGGCACATGACGGCTTTCGTCGTAGTGAACGGCGATTCAGTCGCCCGAGGCCAGCTCATCGGCTACGTCGGCTCCACGGGCCTCTCCACCGGCCCGCACCTCCACTGGGAGATCGCCATCGGCGGATTCGTCGTCGACGGCCTGCGCTGGCTCGACGGCAGCCAGGGCTTCTAGCGCGTGGCTGGTCTCCCGGCCGACCCTGTCGAAGAGATTCTCCGCGCGCACCGCATCAACGGGCCATGGGCGCCGCTCCCTGCGACGGGCATCGCGAACCGTATCTACGCCACCGCCGATGTCGTCCTTCGCATCGCCACTGATCACCCGGATGGCGTGCTCGACGCGCGGACGGAGTCGGTGGCGGCACCCGTCGCGCGCGCCGCAGGCATCAAAACGCCGGAACTCATCGTCTTCGACGACTCTCGCGTGCTCATCGACCGTCCGTACTCAATCTGGGAAAGAGTGCACGGCGAAACCCTCGGGCTCGTTGCCCCCGACGCCCGCGACGTGCTCGGAACATGGGCGCAGGTGGGGCGAGAACTCGCGAAGCTTCACCTCACGATCCGCGAGTGCCCCGATCCCCACGGTTGGCTGGACGCCCCGGAGTACGGCGACCCGCGGAATTATCTCGCAGCACTGGATCAACCCATCCGGGGGCGTGTCGGACGCTGGCTGGAGCGCCTTTCGCCCGCGTTGGATGTCGCGGTCACCCCCCGCTTCCTCCACGGCGACCTCCACGACATGAACGTGATGTGCAGCCGTTCTGGGAACCTGCTCGCCCTTATCGACTGGGGCGATGCCGGTTGGGGGGACCCCGCTATCGAATTCACCGATGTCCCTCTCGCGGCCCTACCGACGGTCGTGGAGGCGTACGAAAGCATCGCCCCCGGACTCCTGGGCGCCGGCGCGGAAGCGCGCATCCTCTGGTATCGGCTCGCTCGGGGCATGAAGCGGCTCGCGACCGGTTCGGCTTCAGCCGATCGGGTGGCCGAACACCTCGCTTTCCGCGAAAAGGCGCCGCCCCGCTGGAAGGCCGTCTGGGGATAAGGGCGGTGGCGCCTGCATAGCGCTTGTGGCAACCTGAGTGCCGGGTTGCGGGGAAGTCGGGGCGGGTCTCGGCTGCACGCCGGCCACTCGAGAGGCTTCGCAGCAGGACACATGAAGAACGCCCAGCGCCTCGCCGTCGCGACCGTGCTCCTCACACTCGTTTTGATTGCTATCGGCGCGTACGTGCGGGCTACCGGCTCGGGCCTCGGCTGCCCCGACTGGCCCACCTGCCACGGCGGCGTCGTCCCGCCGAACAGCCGCCACTCCCTGATCGAGTTCTCGCACCGCTTCACCGCGTCCCTCGTCGGATTGCTGGTGATCGCGACTGCCGTGCTCGCCTGGCGTTACTACCGGCATGTACCGCTGGTGGTTTGGGCTGCCACGGCGGCCGTGCCGATGGTCGGCATCCAGGGGCTGCTCGGCGCGCTGACGGTCAAAACCGAACTCCCGCCCGAAGTTGTTGCTACGCACCTGCTCTTCGCGATGGTTGTGCTGTCCACGGAAATCGCGGTTGCGCTCGGGATGTACCGCGAAGACCCGACACGCCGCGACCAAGCGCTCGCGAACCCAATCGCTAGTGGGCGCCAGGTTGCGCTTGTCAGCCTCGCCGCAATCGCCTGGCTCGCGGCAGTGCTCTGGATCGGCGGCTATATGTCCGAGAGCGGCGCTTCAACCGCGTGCAGCGGCTGGCCTACGTGTAACGGCGGCATCCTCCCGGCGAACAACCACCAGGAGATCGTACACATGGTTCACCGCTACCTCGCCGGCGCCTTCCTGGTGCTGATGGCCGCGGTTGTCGTGGTCGCCTGGCGCCGCCGGAGCGAGCTGCCCTGGGCGGCGCCGGTCGCCGTCACCGCCGCCGTCCTCTACGTTGGACAGGTGACGATCGGCGCTTTCAACGTCTGGTACACCTTCCCCGACCTGCTAACTGTCGCGCACACGGCCGTTGCCGGTTGCATCTGGGCCACCCTGTCCACCGCGGCCTTCCTCGGCTGGTATCAGCCGGTTACCGATGCCAGCGTCACGGCATTGCGCCCCGCCCGAGTCACGCCATGACAGTTGACGCCGTGACACTCGGCCAGGTGACGCCCCTCGACACCCTTCGAGGCTACGTCGCCCTCACGAAGCCACGCATCATCGCACTGCTGCTCATCACGACCGTGCCCGCGATGGTGGTCGCCCACCGTGGCTGGCCGTCATCGTGGCTGGTGCTGGCGACGCTGATCGGCGGGACGGCTTCGGCCGCCGGCGCCAACGTGATCAACTGCTGGTACGACCGCGATATCGACGGCGTCATGCGGCGCACACGGGATCGCCCGCTCGTAACGGGCGCCATCGCCCCGACCCATGCGCTCGTGTTCGGCATCGCCCTGGGGGCGGGAGCGTTCGTCTTCCTCTGGGCCACCACCACGCTCGCCGCTGCTGTCCTCGCGCTGTCGGCGCTGCTCTTCTACGTGTTCGTCTACACCATCTGGCTCAAGCGCCGAACCCCACAAAACATCGTTATTGGCGGGGCCGCTGGCGCATTTCCGCCGATGGTTGGGTGGGCGGCCGTAACCGGCGACGTTTCGCTCGCGCCCTGCGTCATGTTCGCGGTCATCTTCTTCTGGACGCCGCCGCACTTCTGGGCGCTCGCGCTCCGCCTCAAGGACGACTACGCCGAGGCGGGCGTGCCCATGCTCCCGGTTACCGACGGCCCGGCCGTCACGCGCTACCAGATCCTGCGCTATTCCGTGATGCTGGTAGTCATCTCAGTGCTCCTGGCGCCCGCCGCCACGTTGAGCTGGATCTACCTCGGGGTTGCGCTGATTTCGGGGGCCTGGTTCATCGTCGAAGCCTATCGTCTCTGGCGCTCCCCCGAGACGCATTCCCCGATGTCGCTCTACAAGTATTCCCTGCTCTACCTCGCCGTACTCTTCGTGGCGATGGGCGTCGACGCCGCGATCCTTTAGCGCGCCATTCCCGTGGCTGAGGCTTCGCTGGCTGCCCGTGCTGCCTTCGCGCGCGCTTGTTGCCGATCCGCGCGCTTATTCTCCAGCTCCTCGTGCTTCACCCACTGGACGATGACCAGTGCAAGCGCCCCGAGGAAGATGAGGTCGCCACCCACCCACATCGTGATCCCCGCCAGTTCCTGGTCGAGCAGGGGGTTCGGACCCCAGGTGCGGACGAGCGCGTCATAGTGCTTATAGATGATGTGCTCCGAGTTGTAGAACGAAAGCGCCAGGAACGAGTTCTGCGGCATCTGGAGGAAGAGGTAGAGGATTCGGACCGGGTAGCTCATCCGCCACGGCGTTGGGTCGACGCCGATTACCTGCCACCAGAAGAGAAGCGCCGCGGAGAGATACCAAACGTGTTCGACGCGATGGAACCAGGTGTTTTCGAGCGAAAGGTTGTAGATCGGGGAGAAGTGGGAGCCCCACATCGCGAACGAAAGACCCACCCAGGCGATGACCGGGAAGGTGATGGCCCGCACCACGCGACTGTGGAGGATCGGCAGCAGGACTTCGCGCCTCACGCGCGGATTGGCGGCGCGGAGGGCCAGCGTGAGCGGTGTGCTTAGCACGAGGAACGGCGCGGCAAATGAGATCAGCAGGATGTGCTGCCACATATGGAGCGCGAACAGGTCGGTATCGTAGGCCGCGAACGGCGAGATGAGCGCGAACACGAGGATACCGATGCCCGAGAAGAAGTAGGCGACGCGCTTCCGCGGGAAGGGTGAGTTGGGATGGGCCGCGTTCACGGCCTGCACAGCGCGGAGATACGCCCAGCTCGCCAGCAGCGTTAGCATGATGAAGATGGGGTCGATCTGCCAGCCAGTGATCAGAATCGATGGGGTCGGCGCCGGGTTCGCGGCCCCATGGGCCAGCGCCACGGTGGGCACGAGCGCCGCCGCCAACGCCAGGCCAATCCAGGGGGCGCTCCGCAATCGACCGGGCCGGCGTCGGGATGAGACTCGTCGCTCGTGTTCCACAGCTGCCACCGGGGCAGTGTCGCACACGCCCCGGCAAGCCACGATTCGCCGGTAAACGTCCCGGCACGAGGGCTGCTACGGCCGTTCGGCCCACCCTCCCTGGGCCCTTTGACCGTTTCTTGACAGGGTCTGGGGCCGGGGATATAACTCGATTGCGACGCCGTTCACAACCGCCCGGCGCGGATTCAGCCGCGCGGTGGACCACTCGCGATCCGGGCGGGGCAGCAGGCCGGGAAGGGGAACTTGAGGATGCGTCTCACCGGGAAGAGACGGCCCGTAACGCGGGCCATCGCCCTTGTCGTCGTCGTCATCCTCGCTCTCGTCACGGTAACCCCAGCCTTCGCGGACTTCGGCCAGCCGAGCGGCATCACCACCGAAGCGCACAGCATCCACAAGCTCTACCTGTTCGTCACGGCGCTCGCCTTCGTGGTGTTCCTCATCGTCGAGTCCGCGCTGGTCTTCGCCATCTTCCGCTTCCGCCGCAAGAGCGACGACCTGCCTTCGCAGTTCCACGGTAGCAATCTCCTCGAACTCGTCTGGACCGGCATCCCGGTACTCATCGTGGCGTCGATCTTCATCTTCACGTTCGTGACCCTGCAGAAGGTCGATCACGGCGCGAAGGCCGAGGATATGACCGTCGAAGTCACCGGCTTCCAATTCCAGTGGCAGTTCGTCTACAACCTGAGCGATGTCGGCCCGAAGTCGGATAAGGCATCGAAGGCGCAGGTGAAAGTGCTCGGCACGGCCGCTGAGGAGCCGACGCTTGTCATCCCGGTGAACGAGTCCGTCGAGTTCACGCTCGCTTCCAACGACGTGATCCACTCGTTCTACGTGCGCGACTTCCTTTACAAGCTCGACGTCGTTCCAGGCCGCAACAACAAGTTCAAGATCACCGCGCGAGAAACGGGCGAGTTCATCGGCCAGTGCGCCGAACTCTGCGGCCTGAACCACGCGCTCATGCGCTTCAAGGTCAAAGTCGTGGAGCGCCCCGAGTTCGACAAATGGCTTGCCGAAAAAGCGGCATCTTCAATCAAGTCCGCGCAGCGGGTGCCCTAACCGGCGCCCGTTTTTCTGGCGCCTCCCAACACCGGGACGGAGGCGAAGGTCCGAAGAGGCAGGCCGGCAACGGCCGCAAGGAGGAAACCCATGGCGAGCATTGTCATCCCGCGGCCGGCGACCTATTCGCGCCCCGCGATCCTCGACTGGCTCACCACCGTCGACCACAAGAAGCTGGGGATTCTCTACCTCTACACAACGATGTTCTTCTTCGCTGTGGGCGGCATCCTCGCCCTGCTTGTGCGCACGCAACTCGCGGTGGCCGATAACCACTTCGTTTCGAACCACACCTACAACCAGATCTTCACGATGCACGCGTCGGCGATGCTCTTCCTCTTCATCATCCCCGTGTGGGCGGGCTTTGGTAACTACATCGTGCCGCTGCAGATTGGCGCGAACGATATGGCGTTCCCCCGCATCAATGCGCTTTCGTTCTGGCTGGTGCCCCCGGCCGGGATCATCATGTTCAGCGGTTTCCTCGTCGACGGCGGCTCCGCCGCCGCAGGTTGGACGGCATACAGCCCACTGGCTCGGACGCTTGGTACGGGGATGGACCTCTGGATCATTGCCGTACTCATCCTGGGCATCTCCTCAACGATCGGCGCCGCGAACTTCCTGGTCACCTTGTTCCGCCTGCGCGCGCCCGGCATGACGATGTTCCGCATGCCCATCTTCTGCTGGACGATGCTCGTCACCTCGTTCCTGCAGCTGCTCGCGACCCCGGTCCTGGCGGCCGGGCTGGTGATGCTCTTCATCGACCGGAACTTCGGCGGCTCGTTCTTCGACCCCAACGGTGGCGGGAACGTCATCCTTTGGCAGAACGTGTTCTGGTTTTATTCACACCCCGCCGTCTACATCATGATCTTGCCGGGCATGGGCATCGTCTCTGAAATTGTGCCCGTGTTCTCGCGCAAGCCGCTCTTCGGCTACAAGGCGTTCGTCTTCGCGACGATGGGTATCGGCGGCCTCGGGTTTAGCGTCTGGGCTCACCACATGTTCACCACGGGCGCGGTGCTCAAGCCGTTCTTCGGCTTCATGACGGCGCTGATCGGCATCCCCACCGGGGTCAAGATCTTCAACTGGCTGGGCACGCTCTGGCGCGGGTCGATCTCGTTCTCGACGCCGATGCTCTTCGCCCTGGGCTTCATCAGCATGTTCTTGATCGGCGGGATCAACGGTACCTACAGCGCGGCCGTGCCGGTGGACTTCGCGATTCACGACACCTACTTCGTCGTTGCCCACATCCACTACGTGCTCTTCGGCGGCAGCGTCTTCGCGGTGTTCGGCGGCCTCTACTACTGGTTCCCGAAGATGTTCGGGCGGAAGCTGAACGAAGGACTCGGCAAAATCCATTTCACCCTGATGATCCTTGGGTTCAACCTCGCCTTCTTCCCCATGCACCTGCTCGGGCTCGACGGCATGCCCCGCAGGATCGCGACCTATAGCTCCGCGAACGACTGGGACTTCCTGAACAGCCTGTCGACCGCCGGCGCGTTCCTGATTGCCGTCTCCATGCTGCCATTCATCGCGAACTGCATCATCACCTTCATGAAGCCCTCCGGGCAGCCAAACGACCCGTGGGAGGCGAACACGCTCGAATGGTGGGCGACCTCGCCGCCGCCCGTGCACAACTTCGATGACCTGCCCGAGGTTCACTCGGAACGTCCGCTCTTCGACCTGCGCCACGGCGCCAACGCGGGCCACTAGGGCCACTGCGACCCCCGACGACTGCGAGAAACAGAGGACGTATGGCAGCACACGGCGCGGTACACAAACAAGAAGAAGGGCTGAGCATGACCATGCTCGGCTTCATCCTCTTCATCGCCTCGGAGGTGATGTTCTTCGGCGGCCTCTTCGCTGCCTACTTCATCGCCCGGGCCGATTCCCCGTCCTGGCCTCCGACGGGGCTGCTATCGCCCGAACAGGTCGCCCGCGGCGTGGAACTGAAGCTCGAAATCGCCCTGCCCGCGATCGCCACGGTCATCCTGGTGTCGAGTTCGTTCGTTATCCAGTGGGCCGTTTCTCAGGTAAAAGGAGGGAATCGCACGGGCCTCATCTGGGGCCTGTTCGTAACCATCATCCTCGGCCTCGTCTTCCTTACGATTCAGATGTACGACTACTCGCAGCTTCCCTTCGGAACGCGCGACACGGTCTACGGCACCACGTTCTTCACGCTGACGGGCTTCCATGGCGCCCACGTCGCCGGCGGGACGATCTTCATGATTGTCTGCCTGGTGCGGTCGATGAACGGCCAGTTTTCGCCTCAACACCACGAGGCCGTCGAGGCCTGCTCGATGTATTGGCATTTCGTTGATATCGTGTGGATCGCGCTTTTTACGACGCTCTACGTCGTCGGCTAGACGCTACCGCACCGAGGAGACCGCCGCATGAGTCACCCCACCGCCGACCACGGAGAGCACGGTGCGCCGCACCTGCCCGACCCGAGCATCTGGCCCCTCGTGGCCGGCGCCGCCACCCTGGCGCTCGGGTTAGCCCTCGTCTGGTGGTCGCGGGATCGCGGCAACAGTGTCAGTGGCCCCCTTATGGGTGCTGCGGCGCTCTTCACCCTGGTGTCGGTCGTCGGCTGGGCTACGGAAGACAGCCGGATGCGCCGCAAGGCGGAACGCCGTGAGATCACCCGCCCCCGCGAGGCTCGCTACACCCAGGTTGTCACGTTCGCGATAGCGCAGGGCCAGCTGGCAGCCGCCCGCGCGGCGGGTGGGGTTTTGACCGCCGTGGAAGGGACCGATGGCGCCCTCCACAATCTGGCGGGCTTTCAGGACCTCCGCATCATCCTTTCGCCCGATGACAACGGCCCCACCCAGGTGCTCGTCGAAACGACCTGGTCTGATCGCGAAGGCCTGGCGACCTACGAAGAGACACGGAAAACGCTCCTCGATCTGCTGACGGCGCATGGCCAAGAGGTCGTGTCAGGTTCGATCAACGTCTTCGACATGCAGGTCATCCGCGATACGAAAGAGGTCGGCTTCAAGTTCGGTCTGGCGGCGGCCTCCGTCATCCTGGTCGCCTTCATCGTCGGCGGATTCATGATCGGCGCGGGACTCACGGCCTTCCAGAAGGACGGCAAGGCGAGCGCCGGTGCGGCCGCACCTGCAGCCGCCGGCCCGGCCGCACCGGCGGGTACCGTGGACGTGAACGCCACCGACAATAAGTTCAACAAGGGCAGCATCGACGCCGAGGCAGGAAAAGAGCTGACCGTCAACTTCAAGAACAGCGGCAAGGTCCCGCACAACATTCGCTTCCTGGATAAGAAGGGCGGGGCGACCCTGAGTGGGACAACCGCCGGGGAGATCGTCACCGGCGGACAGAGCTACACACTGAAGTTCACGCCATCGGCCGGCGCGTACTACTACCAATGCGATGTGCACCCCGATCAGATGTTCGGGACGCTCAACGTCAAATAACGTCCGTCGCAATCAAACGAAAACGCCGCCCTGGAAGGCGGCGTTTTTGATCCCCCGGTGATGGTCCTTATTCGAAGGCGCCGTCGGCCAGCAGTTCGATGAACTCCTCATCGTCCAGGCCGACAAGCTCCTTGTAGACGTACTCGTTGTCCTCGCCCAGGAGCGGCGCGGCCTTCGTCAGCTCGCTCGGCGTCTTTGAAAGCCGGAACGATGGGCCATCGTAGGTGCGCAGGCCCATCGTCGGGTGCTGCAACTTCCAGTAGTGCTTCCGGTGCTTCATCTGTGGGTCGCCGTGCATGTCTTCGGGTGATTGGACGACGCCGCAGGGGACGCCGTGCGACTGCATCCAATCCATCATCTCGAAGCTCGTGAAGCGTCGCATCGTGAGGCCGTCGGCTTCTTCGATGAGCTCGTCCCGCGGGTCCTCGGGCCGGCGCGTCATCGCCTCGATCCAGGCCCCGAGGTGGCGGTCGATCTCTTTCTGCTCGTCCAGTCGCTGCCACTTGCGCCGCATCCGGTCGAGGTCGCACCACTCAGGCCGGCCCATCGCCGCTTTCAGGCGCTCCCAGTGCTGCTCGGTGAAGCAGGCGATGACCACATACTTGCCATCGCGACAGCGGTACGCACCGTGGGGCGCCGCCTCAGGGTCGCGGTTACCCATGCGCATCTGTTCGTGCGCGTTCGCCGTCCAGTCCAGCACAGCCGTGCCGAGGCCGTGGACCGCCGCTTCCATCTGCCCGAAGTCGATGAACTGGCCCTCTCCGGTGCGGCGACGGTGATCGAGCGCGGCGATCAGCCCGATCGCCGCGATATGCGGCACGAGGAAGTCGGTATAGGCCACACCGGTACCGATCGGCGGGCCGTCCTCCCAGCCGGTGAGGTGGTTGATGCCGGCGGCCGCCTGCAGGACGTGTCCGTAGCCGCTGTAGCTCGCCCAGGGGCCCGTCTTCCCGTAAAGCGGCATCGAGATCATCAGGATGTCCGGGCGAATCTCGCGGAGCGATTCGTAGCTGAGCCCGAAACGGTCCATTGTGCCCGGCGTGAACGATTCCGTGACGATGTCGCAGGTGGCGATGAAGCGCTTCACGAGTTCCGGCCCACGGGGGTGCTTCAGGTTCACCGACATGCACTTCTTGGAGCTGTTGAAGTTCGCGTAGTACCCCGAGTTGTCGATTCCCGGCTTGTTGTCCACGAACGGCCCCACCCGCCGGAGCGTCTCGGGGTAGGTGCTCGACTCGACTCGGATGACCTCCGCGCCGTTGTCTGCCAGGTACTTGGAAACGGTGGGCCCGACGCCCACCCAGGCGAAGTCCGCGACCCGCAGCCCCGCGAACGGCTTCTTGAGTGGCGCCTTCTTAGCGGTGGCCATTGAAGCGCCTCATATCACCATCCTCGTCTTCAGCCGGCGCATCTCGGCCGCATCCATCCCCAATGTCTCGCCGTACACCTGCTCGTTATGTTCGCCGATGTGTGGCGCCCGGCCACGTTGGGCCCACGGCGTCTTGCTCAGCTTGAACGGCGCACCCGGGTACACGAACGACTCGCCGATGTCTTCGTGATGGACGCGGACCCAAAAGTCGCGGGCGGCGAGGTGCTTGCTCTCGACCACTTCGTGCGGGCTAAACACCGGCGCCCAGCCGGAGTTCCGTCGCTGCGCTTCAGCCACCAGGTCTTCCTTCAAACGAGTCTTGCAGAACAGATTCAACGTCTCTTCCACGAAATCACGTTCATCTGGTGGCAGCGGCACCATGGCCGACAGCTTGCTCCGCCATTCGGGGGATGCCAGCCCACGATCTTCTCCGCTCTCAGCCAGCCAATCGATCATCGGACCAGCGCCCGGCCCAATGACCCCGCCGACCTGCAGCGCGGCGACCCACCCATCCTTCGCCTCGAACAGGTAGCGTGCCCCGCCCATCCCCAACGCTGACGCGCGGCGGATGCCGGGACCGCTGTTGTTGATCCTCGAGATGTCCCAAGTCTGCTGGTTGTAATCCATGGTGTTCGCCATGGATTCCTGCATTGAGGCATCCACGTGCTGCCCAACGCCGTCGTTCACGCCGCGCGCATAGAGCGCGATCATCGCCCCGGTCGCGGCCTGGAAGTTCACCTGTGCATACGCCTGAGGCGCAAGAGTGCGGACCGGCCCCCGCCCAGGGTCGCCGTTCAGATGCATGTGGCCACCCATCGCAGAGCCGACGATATCGGTAGCCAGCCAGTCCGCGTACGGTCCCGTCTGCCCGAAATTCGTGATGCTCACCACGATGATCCCCGGGTTGATGGCGGCCAACGTCTCGTAGTCGAGGCCGTACTCAGCTGCTTTGCCCGGCGGCCACGTCTCGATCAGGATGTCCGTCGCCGCCGCCAATCGCTGCGCAAGTAGCCGCCCCGGTTCCAGCCGCAGTTCGCAGGTAACGGAGCGCTTGCCGGCGTTCATCGCCCACCACCAAAGGCTGGTATTGGGGCCAGCGTCGCCCTTGAAGAACGGGCCGTTATGACGAGTCGGGTCGCCGTCGCGCGGCTCGACCTTGATCACGTCGGCGCCGAGTTCGCCGAGCACGCGCGCGCAGAGCTGGCCCTTCTCGTCAGCGAAGTCGAGCACGCGGTAGGGCGCGAGCGGTCCGGCCGGGTGCGGAGTGGGTACCGGCGGTGTTTCGGGTGCGGTCATGTGAGGTTTGTTGTACAGATTCGCGGGCGCTTATTCAAACGGCGGCGCCACGTGGACGTCCGGCTGCCCCTCCGAGCATCGAATCGCCCGCCGGCAGCCCGTCGAGGCCGCCGTCCAGTCCGTCGGCAATCCGGTCGAGCAAAAGTCCGAACCCCCAGCGCTTTTCGGCTGAAATCAGCACCACGTTTCGAGGTGGTGCGCCCGCGCCCTGGATGACAGCCCTGGCCTCGTCGAAGTTCGCGACGCGGCTCCCGTCATCGTTGCGCAGCAGGTCGACCTTGTTCAGTGCGAGCAGTACCGGGCGTTCGCCGACGCCGAGGTCCGCCAGCGTCGTTTCCACCGTCTGGGTATGCTCCGCCGCATTGGGATGGGATATGTCGACCACATGCAGGAGCAGATCGGCCTCCTGTAGCTCCTCCAGGGTCGCGCGAAAGGCCGCCACGAGGTCCGTCGGTAGCTTCTGGATGAAACCCACCGTGTCGGTCAGGAGCACCGTCTCGCCGGTCGGCAGGCGCAGGCGGCGCGTCACCGGGTCGAGCGTGGCAAACAGCTTGTCCTCGGCCAGTACATCGGCTCCGCTGAGGGCGCGCATGAGCGTCGACTTCCCCGCGTTCGTATACCCGACCAGCGCGACCACCGCCACGCCGCTCCGCTGACGGTTACGCCGGTAGAGCGCTCGTTGCTGGCGCACGTCGTCGAGGTCGCGCTTGATCTTGCTGATCCGCGAGCGGATGAGGCGGCGGTCAGTCTCGATCTGCGTTTCACCGGGGCCGCGGAGGCCAATGGCGCCTTCCATGCGCTCGAGGTGCGACCACTGGCCGGCCAGACGGGGCAGCAGGTATTGCATCTGCGCGAGGCTGACCTGGAGGCGCCCTTCCTTCGTATGTGCCCGTGTCGCAAAGATGTCGAGGATCAGCGCCGTCCGGTCGATTACCTTCGTCCCTAAGTCGCGTTCGAGGTTGCGCTGCTGCGAAGGCGAGAGTTCGTCGTCGAAGATGATGACGTTCGCATCGAGGTCACCCGCCGCCGCCTTCACCTCATCGACCTTGCCCTTGCCGATGTAGGTCGAAACGTTCGGGTGCTCCATCCTTTGTGTCGTGCGCGCCACCACCTCGGCGCCGGCGGTACGCGCCAGCTCAGCCAGCTCGTCGAGCGACTCAGCCGCGGGCAGCAGCGTCCCGCGCATGTCGGCGGCGACGAGATACGCGCGGTCGCGCTGGGCGGCTGTGGAATGGGTGGTGGGGGGCATCAAGATCAGCGTACAGGCACACAGCCTCAGGCGCGCCGCAGAACGGTCGGTAATAACGCTTGACGTTATTAGTGCTCCGCAGGACAATGCCCCGTGATCCGCTCGTTCGGTGACCGTGAAGCGGAGGGAATCGCGCAGCGGAAGCGATCGCGGAAGCTCCCTCCCGACATTCACCGGGTAGCGGAACGGAAGCTGAGGATGCTCAATGCGGTGGTGTCGCTCAACGAGCTTCGCGTTCCTCCGGGCAACCACCTTGAGCGGCTCGTGGGCGACTGGGCGGGCTTCTACAGCATCCGGATCAACGACCAATGGCGCATCTGCTTCCGCTGGCGCGATGGTGATGCCTACGACGTTCAAATACGGGACTACCATTGAGAGAAGCTGACATGGAGAACGATCGCCTCACGCCTGTACACCCGGGCGAGATCCTGCTTGAGGACTTCCTACGACCACTCGCGATAAGTCAGTATCAGCTCGCGAAGAGCGTCAGTGTGCCGCCGCGGCGGATCAACGAAATCGTGCACGGCACTAGGGGAGTCAGCGCCGACACTGCGTTGCGCTTGGGGCGATACTTCGCCACGTCACCGCAGTTCTGGTTGAACCTGCAGAACCTGTATGACCTGGAAGTCGAAGAAGATCGCCTCGGAGACCGCCTGACCGCCGAAGTGACCGTGCTCCGCCGGACCGGGTAGGCATCTCACAGCCCCTTCCACGCCTCCAGCCGCTTCAGGCCCTCTTCCAGGCGGTCATCGGGCGTAGTGACGCTCAGGCGGATGTAGCCCTCGCCGTTGAGCCCGTAGCCACGCCCCGGAGTTACTACTACGGAGCAGTCCTCGATCAGCCGGGCGGCGTACTCGCTGCTCGTCACACCCGCTGGGAGCTTCGCCCATACGTAGAGCGACGCCTTCGGCAGGTCCACCTCAAGGCCGATCTTGCGTAGCACCTGCACCACCCGGTCGCGGCGCCCCTGGTAGATGCGGTTGTGCTCGTCGATGCAATCCTGCGGCCCGTAAACGGCTTCGATGGCCATCCTCTGGATCGCCTGCGGGATGCCGCTATCGATGTTCGACTTCACCCGCATCAGCGCGTCGATCAGCCCCTGGTTGCCGACCACCATGCCGATCCGCCAGCCGGTCATGTTGTAGATCTTCGACCACGAGTTGAACTCGACCGCCACATCGCGTGCGCCCGGCACCTGGAAGATCGAAATCGGCTTATAGCCGTCGTAGGCCACGTCGCAGTAGGGGTTGTCGTGGAGGATGGCCACGTCGTACTGCTTCGCCCAGGCAACAGCCTTCTCGTAGAAGCTGAACTCGGCGGTCGCGCCGGTCGGGTTGTTCGGGTAGTTCAGCCAGATGAGCTTCGCTTTGCGCGCGATATCCGCGGGGATCGCGTCGAAATCGGGCTTCCAGCCGCCCTCGCGCGTACACGGGACCTTGCGAGAGATCCCGCCCGCGAACATCGTCCCCGTCTCATACACGGGGTACCCCGGGTCGGGGATGAGCGCGATGTCGCCCGGGTCGATGAGGCAGAGCGCCATATGCGCGATGCCCTCCTTGGACCCGATAAGCGGCAACGTCTCGGTCGCGGGGTCGAAGTGCACTTCGAAGCGGCGTCCGTACCAATCCGTAATCGCCTGGTGCAGTTCGGGCAGGCCCTCAGATTCCGGGTACCGGTGGTTCACCGGATCGGCAGAAGCGCGGTACATCGCATCGAGGATGTGCTGCGGGGTCGGCAGGTCGGGGTCGCCGATGCCAAAGGTCACGATGTCGTGGCCCTGCGCGCGCTTGGCGGCGATCTTTTTCGAAATCTCGGCGAAAAGGTACGGGGGCAGCGATTCAACACGCTTCGCGAGCTGCATTGTTATGTCCGATCGTGGAGGGGAATGAGGGTCGATCCTACCGTCCGCGGGCGAACGAGGCCACCGGGCTATCCTTCCAGCCAGTCACCATCGAAGACGCGAGTCGCCGGGCCAGTCATGAACACCGGGCCCTTGCCATCCCATTCCAGCACAAGGTCGCCGCCCGGCTGGGAATCGACGACCCGGTCGCCGGTGAAGCCGCGCAGGCGCGAAGCCGCCGCCACCGCCGTCGCGCTCGTCCCCGAAGCAAGCGTGATCCCGGATCCCCGCTCCCAGATCCGGTGCTTCACGTGGCCCCTGTCCATCACTTGCACTACCTGGAAGTTCACCCTGCGCGGGAAGAGCGAGTGGTTCTCCACCAGCGGGCCGATGCGCTCCAGCGGGAACGTTTCGATCCCCGACTCCACGTAGTGGATTGCGTGCGGGTTGCCCACGCTCACGAGCGTCAGCTTGAGCTCCATCCCGCCGACTTCGACCGGGAGGTCGATGACCGGGCCTGGGCCGGGCACGTTCGCGGGCAGCAGCGCCGGGTCGAAGCGCGCGAGTCCCATGTCCACGTGCGCCGATGTGACCACCCCGCCTTCGCGAAAAAGTTGCAGCGTCTTTACGCCGTCGCCCGTCTCGATCGTGATCGACTCGGCGTTGGCATCGACCATGCCTTCTTCAACGGCGAACTTCGCCACGCAGCGGATGCCGTTGCCGCTCATCTCGGCCTCCGACCCGTCGGCGTTGAACACGCGCATCCGGATATCCGCCACCTGCGAAGGCAACGCCAAGATCAGCCCGTCACTGCCGACGCCGAAATGGCGGTCGCTAACGCGCCGCGAGAGCGCGGGCCAATCCTGTTCCTCGGACGGGTGTGCATAGACGTAGTCGTTGCCGTTGGCGTGCAGTTTCGCAAAACGCATCGCCTGAGTTTAGGACGGACTAGCCTTCGAGCCATTCCCCATCGAAGACGCGCGTCGCGGGGCCGGTCATGAACACCGAACCCTTCCCGTCCCATTCCAGCACAAGGTCGCCGCCGGGCTGGGAATCGACGACCCGGTCGCCGGTGAAGCCGCGCAGTCGCGACGCCGCCACCACCGCCGTCGCGCTCGTACCCGAAGCAAGTGTGATCCCGGACCCTCGCTCCCAGATCCGGTGCTTCACGTGACCCTTATCGATCACCTGCGCCACCTGAAAGTTCACCCTGCGAGGGAAGAGCGGGTGGTTCTCCACTAGCGGCCCGATGCGCTCCAGCGGGAACGTTTCGATCCCCGATTCCACGTAGTGGATCGCATGTGGGTTGCCCACGCTCACCAGTGTCAGCTTGAGCTGCATCCCGCCAACTTCGATCGGCAGGTCGATGATCGGGCCGGGACCAGACGCGTTCGCGGGCAGCGTCGCAGGGTCGAACCGTGCCAGCCCCATGTCGACCCGCGCCGCCGTGACCACGCCGCCTTCTCGGAACAGTTGCAGCGTCTTCACGCCGTCGCCCGTCTCGATCGTGATCGACTCGGCGTCGGCGTCGACCATGCCTTCTTCTACAGCGAACTTTGCCACGCAGCGGATGCCGTTGCCGCACATCTCCGCCTCTGAGCCGTCGGCGTTGAACATCCGCATGCGCACATCCGCGACCTGTGAGGGCAACACAAGGATCAGGCCGTCACTGCCGATGCCGAAATGGCGGTCGCTCACGCGCCGCGAAACCTCCGCCCAGTCACGCTCTTCCGAGGGCCGCAGGTAGATGTAGTCGTTGCCGAGGCCGTGCATCTTGGTGAACCGCATGCACCGAGTTTAGCAGGCGCCGCTGCCCTCGCACCCCTCCACCGCCGCGACGATCTCCCCGGCCGTGCGCACCCATATGATCCGGGCGTCGTCCTTCCGGAACCACTGCCGCTGCCTGCGTGCGAGCTGGCGGGTCGCGCGCTGCGTCAGGGCAATCGCTTCTTCGCGCGAAACCTCGCCGCCGAGCAGCCGCACAACCTGCGAGTAGCCAATCGACGCCATCCCCGGCGCCGAGGCAGGCACGCCCGTCGCAAGCAATGCTTCCACTTCTTCGACGAATCCAGCCTCGAACATCGCCACCACCCGCCCGTCGATGCGCTCCAGTAAGTCGGCAGGCTCCACGTCGATGCCGAAGACTTGAACGGCGAAGTCGGGTCCCCCTTTGGTCTGCCATTTGCTGATCGGCACCCCCGTGGCGGCATGCACTTCGATCGCGCGGATCACGCGCCGCACATTCCGGGCATCGATCCTCCCTGCCGCGACCGGGTCAACGGCCGCCAGGCGCGCATGTAGCGCCGGAGACCCGGCCTTGGCCGCGAACGCAGCCAGTTCGGCGCGTAGCGACTCATTGGGCGCTACCTCCGGCACCCGCCAGTCTTCCAGCAACCCCCAGACGTACTGGCCCGTGCCCCCGACCAGCAACGGCGTCACGCGCCGCTCCCAGCACGATTCGAACGCCGCACGCGCGTCGCGACGATATAGCGCGAGGCTGTAGCTCTCCGTGGGCCCGATGATGTCGAAGAGGTGATGCTGCACGCGCGCGCGTTCAGCGAGCGATGGCTTCGCCGTGCCGATGTCCATCCGTCGGTAGACCTGGCGGCTGTCGGCGTTGACGATCTCGCCGCCAATGGCCTCGGCTACCTCAACCGCGATTGCCGACTTCCCGGAGGCAGTGGGACCAACGATGGCGATGACCCGCCCTGGCATCAGCGGGCAGCGGCAACAATCGCCGCGAACTGGTCCGCCTTCAACGATGCCCCGCCCACCAGCGCGCCGTCGATATCCGGCCGCGAGAGGAGGGTCGCCGCGTTCTCGGGGTTCACGCTCCCTCCGTACTGGATGCGGATGCGGTCCGCGACGTCGCCCCCGAGCTTCCGCAGTTCGTCGCGCACGAACTTGCAGGTTGCCTGCGCGACTTCGGGCGTTGCGGTCTCTCCCGTCCCGATCGCCCACACCGGCTCGTAGGCGACGGTCACCCGCTCGGTGACGGTGATACCCGCCAACCCCTCGCGCAGTTGCGTCGAGAGGATCTCCTCCGTCCGCCCGTCGCGTCGCTCCTGGAGCAACTCACCAATGCAGACAATGGGGTCGAGCTTCGAGGCAAGCACGGCTTCGAGCTTCCGCCGCACCCACTCGTTCGTATCACCAAAGAACTGGCGCCGCTCGCTGTGCCCGATGATCACGTAGCGGCAGTAGTCCTCGAGCATCGCCGTGCTGACCTCGCCCGTGAACGCTCCCCTCGGCTCCCAGTACACATCCTGTGCGCCAACGCCCACGTTCGAACCGCGGGTAGCTTCGCGGACTGCGGCCAGGTGCGGGAACGGCACACACAGTGCCACATCACACCCGGCGCCGCCCGAAGTGGCGACCACGCCCTTGGCCAGCGCCGCGGCCTCCGCCTCCGTCGTGTTCATCTTCCAGTTGCCGGCGATAAACGGTCTGCGCGCCATCAGTCAGGCCCCGTACTTCTCGAGGCGCATCGCGTGCGCCATGGCGAGCGGAGTCACGTCCACCGCCGGGAACACCCCGAGACTGCCCCTGAGGCACTCTTGTTCGTGGAAGTTCGTCGCGTGCCCCTCGCGGATGTACTTGGAGTGCAGCATGAACGGCACCGGGTGCCACGAATGGGCCGCCATGATCGCCGGCGTCGAATGGTCGCCCGCGATCATCAGCACGTCCGCACCAAGGTTCAGCAAGTCCGGGACGTACTGGTCGAACTCTTCGAGCGCGTGCGTCTTCCGCTCGAAATCGCCGTCCTCGCCGGCTGCGTCGGTCTTCTTGTAGTGCACGAAGAAGTAATCGAAGTCGTCCCAGCGCTGCCGGATGACCTCGATCTGCTCTTCCATGCCGCCGGGGCAGGCCAGAGGCGTCATGCCGACGAGTTTCGCGAGCCCCCGGTACATCGGGTAGACAGCGAGTGCGGCGGCGCGGACGCCCCAGATCTCGCCGAACTGCGGCAGATGCGGGTACTTCGCGAATCCACGCAGGACAAGTCCGTTCGCTGTCGGGTGGCCCTTGAGGATGGCCTGCGCTTTCTCCACCCACTGGTTCACGAGCTTCGCCGTCTGCTCAGACGCGGCATCGAGCGGCTTAGCCGGCAGCG
>Ga0315281_10004578_pt1 | contig 20036 bp, 17 predicted proteins | sample YL17G07_0_MG_FD_204540 | JGI IMG/M metagenome (GOLD analysis project Ga0315281, IMG submission 204540) | Sediment microbial communities from Yellowstone Lake, YNP, Wyoming, USA - YL17G07_0 | ecosystem: Environmental > Aquatic > Freshwater > Lake > Sediment | place: USA: Wyoming | collected... | reverse complement strand
CTCGATGGATGTGACGCCGAGAGAGATGTGGTCGAGCATGTCCCGTCACGTCTTCTGGTGAGGCAGCGTCGGCACTGGGCTCGTGCGGCCTAACGTCCGGGCGTTGAGCTGCGAGAGCTCACGCGACGGTCTTGAACTGCGCTTGGTCGAGTCTGCTCGAACGCCCTGTTGGGCGGCGGACGAAGCTGGCTGACGACGCATCACCAACTGGCGCGGCTTCCTTAGCATCGGTGTGACCACCGGGAACGCACCCACTTGGATCTTGCCGATGACCTCGAAGCCGTGGCGCTCGTAGAGCGAGATGCTTCGCGGGCTTGTCGACTCGAGATAGGCGAGCGATTCTTCTTCGTCGCAACGTGCCACGGCGTGACGCATCAGCGCCGCCCCAAGACCCCTTCCTTGTCCGTTGGCATCGACCCCGATCACCGCCAGGTACCAGTGGGGCTCTTGCGGATGCGACTGATCCATCTTCTCGAAGGTAGACAGGACGTCGTCCAGATGCTCGGGCGTCGCCGTATCGCGGACGACCTTCTCGACGGCCTCGTCGTTCGGATGCACCATAGGAGGCAGCCAGAGCGCAGCGCCGCTGAAGTCAGCGGAAACGTAGGCCGAACCGCGCTCGAAACTCCCTCCAGCGAACTCGGGGATGAACAGAGGAACCGCGCGTAGGTACTCGTGTGGCGAGGACCACACGAACCGCGCGAAGGGGTCGGTGATGTACGCGGCGGCCATCGTGGAGCCCACCTGGGGCATCTCGTCAGGTCGAGCGCTGCGAATGTCGAAGGGCGAACCGGCCATCACATCCTCCCAGTTCCAAGAGAGCGGCCTGGCCGCACATGACTCCGGCCGCCCAACGTCCGGGCGTTGAGCTGCGAGCGCTGCGCGTGAAGGATATCGCGGCGCTGCTGGGCGTCTGCTCAAACGCCTTGTTGGACAGACCTATGACTCCCCGTCGACGGCCATGACTCGACAGATGTGCAGATAAGCCAAGCCGCCGAACGCAACGCACTCTTCCAAGAGACCGAGTGCGTCCGGTGTGGGCGGCGGCTGCTTCTCATAGCCGGGGTTCATGCGACGCAGCAGGCGTGATCTCCAGTCGCTTCTGGCGCGCCATTCTCCGGAGAGCGACTCGTCGCCGAATGCGACCCAGCCGTCAGGTTTGACCACTCGCGCAAACTCCTCAAGAGCTCTCGCCGGTTCCGCAAAGAGGTTGACGCCCCCGAAGTGGAACAACCCGTCGAATGCGTGCGACAAGAAGGGCAGGTACGAGGCGTTGCCTCTGACCAGGCTGGGTCTCGGCGACTGGGTGCGGGTGGCGCGCCTGCACTGACGCAGCATCCCCTGGGAGAGATCCAGGGCCGTCAGATGACCATGCGCACCGAGGCGTGCCGCCAACAGCGATTGGTACACGCCGGGACCAGGTGACACCTCGAGTACCGACTCGCCCGGACTGATTGGGAGCGCTTCAACCACTTGAGCGCGGGCTTGGAGCACATCGACCCCAGTCAGGATGCGGCCCAGATACCGCTCGCTGGCAGCGTAGAACGGCGCGAAGCGGTCGTAGAAGGCCATCCACTTCGAGTCCTCGGCCAGCAGGTCCGGCGGGTACACGAGACAGGGAATGTCATCGACGACAGGGTATTCGTGAGCGCGGTCGGCGGTACGCCAAGCGCCCTCCTCGTACATGAGGGGCTGACCCGTCTCAGGGCAGGCAAGCATGTGAGCTGGTCACCCTACGCTTCGCTCTCAGGTCGGTCCTGTCCAACGTGATGGGCATAACCTGCAACGCATTCGCTGCGCGTCGCCCCGAAGCATACCTGCGGGCGTTGACAGGTTGATGCCTTTGTTAGACACGCGACCCGCAGCCGCGCCGCCCGCGCTGACCACCTGAGCCCAACGCTGAGGCGACTGCTTCACCGCAGCGCTTGGGATCGGCGAGTACGTCGAAGTCCCACAGCCGAACGACGGTCCAGCCCATAGAGTCGAGCTCGTCGTTGACCCTGCGGTCGCGGTCGATGTTGCCCTGAACCTTGCGGTCCCAGTACTCACCGGAGCGGCCGGGCCACCACTTGTCGGGATGGCCGTGCCACCATGCGCCGTCGACGAACACAGCGACGCGACGCCCGATGAAGGCGACATCGGGTTTGCCCGGAACATCCTTGCGGTGCAGCCGATAGCCACGCATGCCGGAAGACCAGAGGGTGTGGCGCAGGAGGAGTTCGGGCTTGGTGTCGCGACCCTTGACCTGGCGCATGACGCGGCTGCGAGTCTCGGAATCGTAGGTGTCGGGCATTCGCTCCGACCTCTGGTCTTAGACTTCTTGGCCGGGCTCCTGAACGGGCGCCGGCTCGTCGGCCTCGCTCAGCCTGGTGCACGCGAGATACTCGAGCCGCTTGGCCTGGGTCAGGAGGGTGCGGCGCAAGCCCTTGCTCACCTCGCGCTCGCTGATGACGCGGGCGAGAGCGGCGATGGTCGATGCGCGGCGGGCGATGCGCGTGTCGGGATGCTTGCGCTCCTGGAACAACTCCGGAGGAACGACGGGTACGCGAACGGACGGAGGAAGCTCGATTGGCTCGGTCTCGGAAATGTCGCCCTCGTTGAGGACTGCTCCGTGGCGCGATGCGTCGACGGCATTGCGGTATACGGTGTACTCGGCCCTGTTCAGGACGTCCTTGGCGTGAGCGGAAGCGGCGTTCTTGAGCTCGAAGAACGGCCACATTTCGATCTCGGCGACCTCGAACGGATCGAGGACGTTCATGGCGACCGCGTCGGTCCGCTGGTTGGTGAGGTGACGCCTAACTCGGACGCTGAGCTGCTCGTAGGTCTGGCCGACGTAGATGGGCTCGCCGTCGTAGTCGTAGAAGAGGTAGACGCCGTGCTTGGCGCCGGCGACAACGCGGTCTTGCTCGTCCTTGACCTTCAGGGCGGTGGCGAGAGTCTTGCGGAGAATCTTGGTTTCGGGAGGCGGTTCGTACCCGTTCCTCGCCACGGTGTCCCCCTGACGGTCTGGAAGCATAGATGCTCCGAGAGTCTGTCAGAGCGCAGCGGCGCGGACAAGCGGCTCGGCGTACTTCAACGCGCGACCGTCAAGCAGCGGAAGCACATAGCTCGAGATGATCCAGCGAACGACCGGCACGCAGACTGCGTCACCGAAGCCGAACATCGCCTGTGACTCGCTCACGCCGCCGAAGTTGAAGTTGGGCGCGCCTTGAAGACGCGCGTACTCTCGGGCGGTCATCCAGCGCACACGGACCTGGCCGTCGCCGGCCTCGACTACGGCCTGCTTGGACGAGCCGCCGCGGGCCGTGCGGAGGCAACCGGAGATCTGGTCTTCGCGGATCTCCCACACCGGCCGGCCATGCCGGGTTCTGCGGTAGGCGGTGCGCCACGTCAGAGCGCTGGACGCCTTGAGGCGGTTGAGACGCGCGGCATTGAGGTCGCTCAGCGAGTGCAGGAATGCCTGCGTTCGCCGGTGATCCCACCAACGCCGGTCATCAGCCGGGACCGGCTCGACAACGTCGTCAAGACCTTGGACGTCAGACACAGGCGGCGTCAGCTCCATCGCCTGCAGTTTGAGATCGGGGTGTTCTGCGGCGAAGGCGGCGAACCAAGGCGGCCGGACCTGGCTACAGATCGTGCTGCCGACGACGCTGGAGTCGAGCGGCGACAGGGACCCGACGATGAAGAGACGGGGCCGAGACTGCGGGACGAACCAGCGCGCGTCGGCGTAGACGAGGTCGCAGAAGTAGCCCAAGCCGTTGAGGCGCTCGAACGCGGCGCGAAGATCCTCGCCGCCGTTCGACGAGTAGAAGCCCACGACGTTCTCGAGCAGGATCGCTCGCGGCCTGCGCTCGCCCATTTCTTGCAGGATGCGCGCGAACTCCCAGAACATACCGCTCTGCCCGCCCTCGAGACCGGCGCGATTCCCGGCGAGGCTGACATCGGTGCACGGGAAGGAGGCGGTCGCGACGTCGATGTCGGGGATTTCATGGCCGGTGACCGCACGGATGTCGCCGCGGTGGAACACCGACCTGTCGTAGTTGGCGACGAAGAGGCGCTCTTTGACAGGGTCGACGTCGTTGGCGTAGACGACCTCGACGCCTTCGGACCCGAGCGCTTCGCCTACCAGGCCGATGCCGGCGAAAAACTCGGCGGCTCTGTGCTGGGTCTGGCTGGGGGTCGTCGTCATGGATCTTATTTTGCAACCCTCAGCGCTGAGATGCTAGAGGCCGGTGGCATTGTGAACCGCGTTCGACCGGGAACGTCTACTGCCCTTCGTCCGCGGCCGCGACAAGGCGGGCATAGTCACCGATGTGGGCCGCATCTGTGACGATGCCTTCGATCTTGGCGTTGAGGGTGAACTTCGTCTCGCTTTCGGGAAGATCGTCAACGATCTTCAGGACGGCGTCAGCCGTCCCCCGAATGGTGTCGGCCCGCCGCTCGATGTCTGTCGTGCCGCGCTGGATGTCGAGGTTCGTCACAGTTCTCACCTCCCAACGGCCGCTGGGCCCGCCGCTGCGATACCGCTTGCGGAGTGACGGCGTTTCGTCTCAAGAGGACGTGCCGCCCTGCCGCCGTGTCTAACGCTTGGTGCATAACCTGCGCGCCGTGCCGCTCCAGTCTATCGGAGCGGTCTCTCGCGTCAGGTTCATGCGCTTGTTCGGTGGTGCACCCCAACTCCATTCGGCCACGTCGCTGTGGATCGGCCCTACTCCGCAGGATCCGAGACCAGCCACCCCCGCAAGCGACGACGAGCTGGGCACTGGCGGCCGACGCTGCGGGCGTGCGGCATCAGAAGGTGAGGATCCTGTCGCTTTCGATGACCCACTGAGCGAGCTCGGGCTGAGTCGAGCTCTCAGCACCATCGAAGTACGGCTGGTTCTTGAAGATCCCACAGCGGACCATGCAGGTACCGCAGGCCTTGACCGGCACGTCGCGGGCGATGAGCGCCTTGAGCATCGCCGAGAGATCCTGGTCGTAGCCCTCCGGCGGCCTACAGGCGTCACGCGCCATGTCGACGGCGTCGTTCATGAGGAACAGCCGGACCTGCTGCCCCGCGTCGACCAGTTTGTCGGCGAGCCTCAGTCCGTTCCAGGTCACGTCCGTGCCGTCGTACGGCTGCCGATTGAAGATGATGAGTACCGTCATGTACGCCTCCGGTTCGAGCTGCATCCACCGAACAAGGATTATGCAGACTGCGTAACACTCCACACATGGTACGCGCTTCTGTGTAAGACGTCACGGCAGGCTCGGGGCGTGGGGTTATGCAGTCTGTGTAAGACGCGGTCGGCGGTTGTCGACGAGGCTGCGGCGCGACTCGTGGAGTCGTTTACCAAGCGGGGGCCTCCCTGTAGAGTCCGCTCGGGTTGAACGTTCGGTCAGTCGCACGGGAGACCGGAGGACGATGAAGCGCGCGGAGCGTTCGCAACGGCGCCGCCGGGAGATGCTCGAGGCCTACTACCAGACCCTCCTCGACGAGGGTCTGCAGGGAGCCTCCATCGCCAAGATCGCCCGGCGGCTCGACGTGCCGCCCAGCCTCCTCATCCACTACTTCGGCACCAAGGAACAGATGACCATCGAGCTGGTCGACTACCTGCTCGAGGCCTTCCACGAGACCTACGGCGACAAGCTGGCCGCGATCGCCGATCCGCGCGCGCGGCTGCTGGCGATCCTCGATCAGTTCTTCAGTCCCGAGTACCACCAGCTGCTCGACGACCGCGCCTTCTACGCCTGCTTCTACCTGAGCCTCACGCACCCCAAGGTGCGACACGCGTACGCCACGCTCTACGACTCCTCACTCGAGCTGGTCGAGACGGCGATCCGCGGGTGCATCGAAGCCGGCGTCATCGCGCAAGACGACGCGCACGAGCTCGCCATGGCCGTCAAGGCGATGGAGGAGGGCTACGCCTTCCTCATCGGCGGCGGCGCCGACGAGGCGCTCAAGGCGACGATGGGGAAGGTGCTGAAGGAGCGCGTGGTCCGGCTTCTGGGACTGGACGTCACCCTCCAGTCGTGAACAGGCGTCGGAGCATGCCGCTCGCCACGGCGGCCTGTCGTATGCTTGACGCATGATCCCGCGCACGTCCCCCGGCGCCGTGATCCTCGGCGTCGACCTCGGCAAGGTGACCACTTCTCTCGCCTGGGCGGAGCTGTCTGACGACGGCCGCCTGGGGGAGGCGGCGACGCACAGCGTGCGCCACTTGGGCGAGCCCATGCGGCCGTTCCTCGAGCTCTACCGCGAGATCGGGGCCGGCCGGGTGGCCGGCGTGGCCGCCACGGGCGCCTTCGGCGACCGGCTGGGCGCGCCGGTCAGAGCCGGCCTGCCGGACGAGGTGGCGCAGGAGCGCGCCGCGACCGTGCTTCTGGGCGACGGCCCCTTCAACGTCGTGCGCGTCGGCGGCAGCGGCTACTCGGTGCTCACCCGCGACGCCCGCGGGGTCGTGTCGTTCGAGGCCAACGAGCGCTGCTCCGCCGGTACGGGCGAGACGGTCGAAGGGCTGTGCAACCGGCTCGGTCGGGAGCTCGACGAGGCCGTCCGGCTGGCCGAGGCCAGCCCCGACGGCCTCGTCGTCACCAGCCGCTGCGCCGTGTTCGCCAAGAGCGAGCTGACCCACCACGCGAACCAGGGCGAGAACCACGGCCGTCTCTTCCGCGGCCTCTTCGAAAGCGTCGCGCGCAACGTCCATGCGCTGTTCGACCGGGTGAAGGTCGACGGCCCCGTGCTGCTGATCGGCCACGGGGCGCTGATCGCGCCGCTGGCACGCCACTTCGAGGCGCTCGCCGGCGTGCCGGTGACCGTGCCTCCGGAAGCCGGCGTGTTCGAGGCGCTGGGCGCGCTGCACGAGCTCGTCGCGGACGGTCGCGCGGCCGCAGCGGCACGCGCGGACAGGCCGGCGCAGCCGGCCGACGCGGTCTGGCCGGAGGATCCGGCGACGCTCGTGCGCCCGTCGCGTCACTCAGTGCGCGCGCTTGCGCCGGCGGCGAAAGGCCCCGGGTCGGTCGTCCATCTCGAACGCGCGACGCGCGAGATCGATCCCGCCGAGTCTCTCGTGCTGGGTCTCGATCTGGGTTCGACGGGTTCCAAGGCGGCGCTCGTCGCCGTCGACGGCGTCCTCGCCGCCGACGTTTACCGGCGCACCGACGGCAACCCGGTCGAGGCGGTCAAGGCGCTGGTGGCGGAGATCGGCGAGATGCTCCCCAACCCGGTGGTCGCCATCGGCCTGACCGGTTCCGGGCGCGACGCCGCGGCGACGGTCGTGCGCGCCGCCTTCCCCGAGCTGGGATCCAGGCTCATGGTCGAGAACGAGATCGTCGCCCACGCCACGGCGGCGAAGCAGCTCGACCCCGGTTGCGGGCGCAGCCTCTCGATCGTCGAGATCGGCGGCCAGGACGCCAAGTTCATCAACGTGCAGGGCGGGCGGATCCTCGAATCGGACATGAACCGCGTGTGCAGCGCGGGCACGGGCTCGTTCCTCGAGGAGCAGGCGCTCGCCCACGGGCTCGACGACATCGCCTGCTTCGGCGAGATCGCGGCGCGCGGCGAGCGGCCGCCCGACCTCGGGCAGACCTGTACCGTGTTCGTCGCCGACGTCGCCGCCGAGGCGCTCGCCCAGGGCTTCACCCGCGAGGACATCTTCGCCGGCCTGCAGTACTCGGTGATCCGCAACCACAAGCACCGCGTGATGGGCCAGCGCCGCTTCCTGGAGCGCGTCTTCTTCCAGGGCAAGCCGGCGACCAACCCATCTTTGGCGCGCACCCTCGCCGCCGTGACCGGGCGCGAGGTGTGGGTGCCGCCGGACCCCGGGGCGATGGGCGCGATCGGCATCGCGCGGCTGGCCACAGCGGCGGCCGGTGACGCGCTCGAGGGGGCGGTGGCGCTCGACCTGGCTCGCCTGTCCCAGGCGAGCGTCGTCGAGCGCCGCGAGTTCAAGTGCCGCGACCGGCACTGCCAGAACCTCTGTCGCGTGGAATCGGCGACGGTGGCCGTCGGCGAGACGCAGGCGAAGGTCGTCAGCGGCGGTAGCTGCCCCAAGTACGACGACGCGGGCGCCGGCGGGCGAAAGCTGCCCAAGGACGCGCCGAACGCGTTCCGCGAGCGCGACGAGCTGCTATCCCGTCTGCTCGAAGAAGGCGCCGGCCCGCGGCCGGACGACGCAACGCGACCGTCCGCCGACGGGCCGCTCGCCGGCCTCTGCGTCGGCCTCCCGCACGCCCACTACCTCGTCGACACGCTGCCGTTCTTCGCCGCCTTCTTCGCTGGGCTGCACGCCGAGGTCGAGGTGTTGCGCGCCGACGCCGAGACGCTCGCCGAGGGCGACCGCCGCTGCGCCGCCCCGAGCTCGTGCGCCCCGGTGAAGCTGCTTCACGGTCTGACGGGCGACGGTCTCGACGTGCTGTTCGCGCCGACCTTCGTGAACGTGCCCTACCGGGAGGCGGGGCCCGGGCGCTACACGTGTCCGATGGCGCAGGGCGCGCCGGCGATGGTCGAGCGCGCCCTGGCCGTCGAGGGTTCGCGCACGCGCGTCCTGCGCCCGGTGCTCTTCCAGAAGCCCGGCGAGCTCACGAGCGACGGCTTCCGGCGCGAGTTGCATGGGGTGGCGCGCGAGCTGGGCGCCTCCGGCGCCTTTCATCGCGCCTACCGCGCGGCGCTCGCCGCCCAGGAGCGCTACGAAGAGGGCCTGCTCGAGATCGGCCGCCACGCGCTCGACTTCGCGCGCGACGAAGGCGCGCCGGTGCTTCTCGTTGTCGGCGAGACTCACGTGCTGCACGAGGCCTTGCTCGGCTGCGGCCTCGCCGAGCTGGCGGCCCAGAACGGCGCCCTCGCGATCCCGGTCGACTGCTTCCCCGTGGCCGACCGCGTGCCGCCGCTCGCGCGGATCCACTGGGCCAGCGCCAGCCGCACGTTGCGGGCGACGGCGGCCGCGGCGCAAGACGGCGACGTCTTTCCCGTGCTCGTCGGCGCCTACGGCTGCGGCCCCAACTCCATGGTCGAGCACCTCTTCGACGACGTGCTCGGCGATTACCCGCACACCGTGCTCGAGAGCGACGGGCACGGCGGCAAGGCGGGCTACGTCACCCGCGTGCAGGCCTTCCTGCACGCCGTGCGTGACTTTCGGGAACAGCAGACGGTGGGCGCCGCGGACGCCGAAGCCGCGGCCGGGCGCTTCGCGCCCCCGCGCGGCCGCGACCGCCTGCGCCGTTACGACGAGCCGCTCCCGCACAGCCTCTCCGCCGGGGGATACACGAAGTATCTGTTCGGCCACGTCGGCGGCACGCTGGGGCGACACATCGCCGCCGCGATGCGCGGCCGTGGCATGGACGCGGAGTACGTCGGGCCTCCGGACGCGGCCGCGCTGCGCGTCGCCCAGGAGGCCTGCTCTGGCAAGGAGTGCCTGCCGTACCAGCTCATCTGGGGCGCCCTCGCCGACACCATCGACGAGCGCCTCGAGGACCTGGACGGCGGCCGCGCCCTGTTCCTCAGCGCCGGCAACGGCTTCCAGGCCTGCCGGGCCAACGCCTTCCCCCTGATCGAGCAGCTGGCTCTCGACCGCATGGGTTTCGGCGAGCGCGTCGACGTCGCCGACTACAGCCTCGTGACGGGGAACGCGGCCATGATGCCGCCGGTCTGGTCGGCACTCGTGGCCGTCGACCTGCTCAACATGTTGCGCTTCTACCATCTGGCCGCGGAGCGTACGAGGGGCGACGCCGACGAGCTCTTCGCGCGCTTCTCGGACGACCTCGAGGTCCTCATGTTGCGCGAGCGCTCCGACTGGCGCACGCGCGCCGCCGTCAAAGAGGCCTTCCGCACCGTCGGCGAGGTGGAGGCGCTGCTCAGCGAGGCGGCCGAGGCGTACCGGCGCCTGCCGATGGACCACGGCCGCGAGCCCGACCTGCGCGACGTGTACCTCTGTGGCGACCTCTTCCTGCGCGTCGACGAGTGGGGCAACGACGACCTGCAGCGGCGCCTGGCCGATCTCGGCCTGCGCGTGCTCTTCGAGCCGTTCGGCGAGTTCTTCGAGCTCCTGGTCCTGCGCAGCATCCAGGACGTCAGCCTGCTCGCCGGCGAGGCGCTCAAGCGGCGCGCCACGCTCAAGGCGATGGAAACGATCATCGACCGCCTCGTCGGCGCCGTGCGTCCGACACACCCATGGGTGCTCTGGCACGACATCCGCGCGCTCGACGCCGCGGGGCGTCGCGTGCTCGGCGCCTACCCGTTCGGCGAGTCGATCCCCACGGTGGGGAGTTCCCTGCTGACGTGGCAGGCGGGCAGCATCGACGGCGTGGTGACGGTGGCGCCGCGCGGCTGCGGCCCGGCCCTGCTGGCCGAGGCCGAGTTGCGCCGCGCCGGCGGCTTCCCCCTGCTCGTCGTCTACAACGACGGCGACCCGGTCGACGAGGCGCGCCTCGCCGGCTTCGCCTGGCGGCTGCGAAGCCGTCCGGCGCGCCGTCTCACGGCGACGGCGACGCCGTCCCCGTCGAGACGACGAGCGTGACGCTCGTCCCCGCCTGGGCGACCACGCCGCCCTTCGGGTTCTGGCTGATCACCTCGCCGGCCGGCACCGTGCTGCTCGGCTGCTGGGTGAGGACGGCGACGAAGCCCGCGTCCTGAAGGGCGGCCAAAGCGTCGGCTTGGGTCTTGCCGACGACGTCCGGCACCGCCATCGCTCCCGGCGACGGCGACGTCTGCGGGCCGGCCGATATGGAGATCGTCACCGGCGTTCCCCCGGCGACCGTCGACCCGGCCGTGGGCGCCTGGCCGGCGACCCGGCCGGCCGGCACATCCTCGGAGTAGACGTCGACCACCTGTTGCACGACCAGGCCGGCCGCGGTGACGGCGGCCTCCGCGTCGGCTTGGCTCAACCCGATGAGGTCGGGCACGACGACGTCGGCGCCCCCTGTGATCACGAGGTCGACGACGCTGCCTTCGTCGACCTCGGTCCCCGGCGTGGGCGTCTGCCCGAGCACCGTCCCCGGAGCTGTTCCGACTGCGCCGGCGCCGGGCGTGAGGGAGCCGAGCTCGAGGCCCACGTCGGCGAGCGTCGTCCGCGCCTCGTCGAGCGTCATCCCCGTGAGGTCGGGCACCGTGACCGGGCCGCCGAGAACGCCGGAGAGCCAGATCGTGCCGACGACCGCGGCGACGATCGCCAGGCCCAGCACCCAGGGCCAGACCGGACGCTTCGGCTTGGCGACCGCGTACGGCTCCGGCGCCGGGGCGGCGCGCGTTCCGGACGCCGAGCGCTCGAGGTCCCGGCGGAGCTCCTCGGCGGAGCCCTGGCGCTGTTCGGGTTGTTTGGCCAGCGCCCTGAGGATCGTGCGTTCGAGGGCGGCGGGGAGATCGGGCCGGAGGCGACGCAGCGCGTCGGGCGCGGCGCCAGTGTGACGTTGGGCGACGATGAGGGCGTTCGGCCCGTCGAACGGGACGCACCCCGCGGCGATCGCGTACAGGCTCGCGCCCAAGGTGTAGATGTCCGAGCTCGCCGTCACGTCACGGGCGAGGACTTCCTCGGGGCTGACGAAGTAGGCGTTTTCCGGCGGGTCGGCGTCGCTGAGGTCCGCCTGTCCGGCGGCGCCGGCGATCCCGGCGTCGGTCAGCTTGAGCGGCCCGTCGCCGGTGCGGACCATCGTCACGGGCGTGACGCCGCCGTGCACGATGCCGTGGGCGTGCAGGGCGGCAAGTGCCGCCGCAGCCTGGGCGCCGAGCTCGGCGACGATCGTGGCGGCGGGCGGGCCGCCCAGAGCGGCCAGCGAGGCGAGGTCGGTCCCTTCGACCTTCTCTGTGACGACGTACGAAAGGTCACCCTCGACGCCCCAGTCGAGCACGCGGGCGAGGTTGGCATGGCGCACGTTCGAGAGCTCGCGCATCTGGGCGAAGAAACGCTCCCGGTCGAGCGGCGCAAGGAGCTTGACGACGACGGGTCTACCGGCGGTGTCGACCCCTTCGTAGGCCTCGAGCGCCCGTCCGGCGGGCACGGCGCCCGTCACCTGGTAAGCGCCCACGTACTGTCTCTCGGCCATGCGCCGCCCCTCCGTTGCTGTCGTGCCCGCCCCGCGGCGGTCTGGGCGGCCTGTACCCGGCCTCCCGGCTGCCTAAGCCTGTGGCTCGTTCGACGGGTTCACGCCGCCCCGCTCGACTTGCGCCGGCGCGGCACGCCTCGGCCCGCGAGGAACCTCTCGGCGTTGCGCCACATGATCGCCGCGCGCTCGTCCTCGTCGAGCTCGAGCGCGCCGATCGTCCGCAACTCAGCGGCGACGTCGCCGAACGGGCCGTCGCTGCCGAAGGCGACGCGGCCGGCGCCGTGGGCGCGGACGAGCTCCACGAAGCGGTCCGCGCCGATGAAGCCGAGCGTGAACGACGTCTCCAGAAGCACGTCGCGGCCGGCGAGGACCTCGAGCACCTCGTCCCACTGCTGCCAGCCGCCCATATGGGCGAGCGCGACGCGCAGGTCGGGGTACGCGTCGAGCACCCGGGCGAAGACCGCCGGTGACGAACTCACGGTGTCGATCGCGATGTCGGCCCCGGCGTGAAAGAAGAGAGCGAGGCCGTGCCGCACCAGCGCCTCGTAGACGGGCGCCATGCGATCCTCGTCCGGACGGAAGCGCTGGAACTCGGGGTGCAACTTGATGCCACGCAAGCCGAGACCGGCGAGGCGGGCGATCTCGGCTGCGGGGTCGGGGTGGTCGGGGTGCATGGCCCCGAAGCAGCGGACGCGTTCGTCCTGGTTGCGCGCCGCCCAGTCGTTGATGCCGGCGACGCTCTCGGCGCGCGTCGCCACCGGCTGTACGACCGAGCTCTCGACGCCGGCGAGGTCCATTGACGCGCGCAGCCCCGCCAGCGTGCCGTCGAACGACGGGGCGTAGCCGGTCTGCTTCTCGAGGTTCGCCAGCGCCCCGCCGGCGACCTTGTCGGGGAAGGCGTGCACGTGCAGGTCGATGACGCGCATCACGGGCTTTGGCTACACGAGTGTGACGACGACGCCCGCGTCGTCGATCCGGGCCAGCTCGACCGGGTCGCCGGTGTCGTCGGTGATGACCTCGTCCACGTCGGCGAGGTCGCAGATCCGCGCGAACGCGAGCCGGCCGACCTTGGAGCCGTCGGCGACGACGATCACGCGGCGCGCCCGCTCGATGAGGACCCTGTTCGTGTGCGCCTCGACGTCGTGGTAGGTCGTGAGACCGCCGGACACGGTGAGGCCGTCCACGCCGACGAAGGCGAGATCGAGGTTCATGGTGTCGAGCACGACCTCGGCCTGCGGACCGACCAACTCGTACGACTCGCTGCGCGCCGTGCCCCCCGTCACGACCAGCTTGAGGTTGGGCCTCACGGCCAGCTCGGCGGCGATGTTGAGGGCGTTGGTGACGATGGTCAGGCCCTGGCGGTCGGCGACCTGGCGCGCGACCTCGGTGGTCGTCGTGCCTCCCGTGAGCCCCACCGTGAGGACATGGTCGTCGACGCGGGCGGCGGCGGCCAGCGCGATCCGGCGCTTCTCGTCGCGGTGCCGGCCGCCGCGATACCGTAGCGGCAGCTCGTAGGTCATGGTGCCCGCAACGGCGCCGCCGTGGGTCCGGGACAGGAGGCGCTGTCGCTCCAGCAGCTGCAGGTCACGGCGGACCGAGGCGGTCGACACGCGAAGCTTGCCGGCCAGCTCGGCCACACCGACCGACCCTTTGGCCGACAACTCCTCGAGTATCAGGCTGAGGCGCTCCTCCTGACGCATGCGCGCATCGTAGCACGTCTGTGCGAAGAAGTGTTGCTTTGTGAGCGATACAGCAATAGTCTCTGCATAAATGAGCAGAACGACCGAGGAGATAGCTTCGCAACCCGCCTGCTGGCGCCGCGCCGCCGGCCTGACGGCCGCGCCCGAGGGCGCGGCCTTTCTGCCGCCCCGCGGCGCCGAGCTCGCGGTGGTCGGCTGCGGCACGTCCTTCTTCATCGCACAGGCGTTCGCCGCGCTGCGGGAGAGCGCGGGCCAGGGGCGCACCGACGCCTTCGCCGCCTCGGACTTCCCGCGCCGGCGGGAGTACCCGTTCGTCCTCGCCCTCACGCGCTCGGGCACGACGAGCGAGATAGTGACTCTGCTGGAGGAACACGCTGCCGCCGCGACCTCGCTGGTCGTCACGGGTGTGGCGGGATCGCCGGCGTTCGCGGCGGCCGACCGCCGCCTGCTGTTGGACTTCGCCGACGAGGAGTCGGTGGTGCAGACGCGGTTCGCGACGACGACCCTGGTCTACTTGCGCGCCGCACTGGGGGAGGACATGGCGCGGGCGGCGAGCGACGCCGAGTGCGCCCTCGCCGCCGTCTTGCCGCTCGACCCTGCGGCCACGGAGCAGCTGACCTTTCTCGGCACTGGCTGGACCGTCGGCCTCGCCAACGAGGCGGCTCTCAAGCTTCGCGAATCCGCACAGGCCTGGGCCGAGTCGTACCCGGCGATGGAGTATCGCCACGGGCCCATCAGCATTGCCGCCCCGGGCCGGGCGGTCTGGCCCTTCGGGCCGCTGCCGCCCGGCCTCGCCGCGCAGATACGGGCCACCGGCGCCACGCTCGTCGACACCGGCGACCTCGACCCCCTGGCCGGTCTCGTGCTCGCTCAACGCTACGCGGTCGCGTCGGCGGAGTCCCGCGGCCTCGATCCGGACAAGCCGCGCAGCCTCACCCGCTCGGTGATCCTGCCGTCCACGGAGGTATCGTCATGAGCGCTCGTCGAAATCTCATCCTCGTCCTCGCCGTGCTGGTCGCGGCCGCCGCCGGTCTGCTGGCGGCGTGCGGCGGCTCCGACGAGAGCGCGCAGCCCGCGGGCTCCGGCAGTCCGGTCGCGCTGCCCTCGCCGGGGGGCGGTGGCAGCGTCGTCATGTGGGACGGCGCCACTGACATCGAACGGAAGGCGAACGACGCGTTCGTCGCCAAGTACAACGCGACGGACCCGGGCTTCACCGTGCAGGCGAAGTTCGTCGTCAGCCGCGACTACGCCCTGACGAAGCTGCTCACCGCGCTGGCCGGCGGCAAGGCGCCGGACATCTCCTACCAGTTCGGCTCTTCGATGGCCAATCTCGCCAAGTCGCCGAAGGTCGTCGACCTCGGCCCGATCATGGAGCAGACGCCTGGTTTCGACTGGAACGACTTCTATCCGGCGGAGCGTCTCGCGACGACCGTCAACGGCATGGTCATCGGCGTGCCGGCCCTGGTCGACAACCTCGCCATCGTCTACAACAAGAAGCTCTTCGACCAGGCGGGCATCGCCTACCCGACGAAGGACTGGACCTGGACCGACTTCCGCAACGCCGCGAAGCAGCTCACGAACGCGTCGGCCAAGCAGTTCGGCTGGGCCTACGTCAACGACGGCACCGAGGACACCGTGTGGCGCTTCCTCGCCGTCCTCTGGCAGGCGAACGGCGACCTGCTCAACGCCGACAACACGAAGTCGGCGCTCGACTCGGATGCCGGCCGCAAGGCGATGCAGCTCCTCTACGACATGGCAGTCACCGACAAGTCCGTCTACCTCGACAAGGGCGACGGCAACTACCTCAACCTCTTCAACTCCGGCAAGATCGCGATGCTGTGGACGGGCCCTTGGGACATCTCGTCGATCAACAGCGACGTCGACTACGGCGTCGAGATCCTGCCCGCCGACGTGTCCCACGCGACGATCGCCGGGCCCGACAACTACGTGGTCCTCGACAACGGCTCGCAGCAGGTGGCCAACGCGTGGGCCTTCCTGCAGTGGTTCCTCTCGCCCGAGGTGCACCTCGACTACGCCATCGCCACCGGCAACCTGCCGATCCGCAAGTCCGAGACCGAGCTGCCCGCCTACCAGGACTACCTGGCGAAGTACCCGGCGTCCGAGGTCTTCGTGGCCAACCTCGACAACGTGACCAAGGCGCGCCCGAACATCCCGCAGTACCCGAAGATCTCCATGGCGCTCGGCCAGGCCGTGCAGTCGGTCCTGCTGGGCAGTGCCCAGCCCGACCAGGCGATCACGGTCGCCAGTCAGGCGATCGACGCGATCCTGGCGGCCGGGCAGTAAGGCGAAGGGCCGGCGGCGCGCGGCGATGAGTCACCAGAGGTAGGGGCGAGTGGGCGCTCCCAGTGATGGGCCTGTGCCGGCGGGCGGCACGCCCGCCGGCAGGGCCTCGCGCTGGGAGCGCCTCCTCGCGTCCGACCACCTCTCCGGCTGGATCTTCACCTCGCCGGCGATGATCCTCATCGCCGTCTTCGGCCTCCTGCCGATCGCCTGGTCCATCGTGCTGTCGTTCCAGCAGAACGACCTGCTGAGCGGTGGTACCTGGATCGGCTTCGACAACTACACGCGCCTCATGCAGGACCCGGTCTTCGCGCACTCCGTGCGCCTCACGGTCTTCTACACCCTGCTGTTCGTACCGATCAGCATCGCCTTGGCGCTGCTCTGCGCCGTGGCGCTCAACCGCAAGCTCCGGTGCATCCGTCTCTACCGGACGGCGATCTTCCTGCCCGTCGTCGCCTCGACGGTCGCCGAGGCGATCCTCTTCAACTGGCTGCTCGACAAGGATTTCGGCATCGTCAACGCGATACTCGCGAAGTTCGGCATCCCCGCGCAGAGCTTCTTCCAGGACCCGTCCCAGGCGCTGTACTGCATCGTCGGCATGACGGTGTGGGGCTGGCTCGGGTTCTCCGTGATCATCTACCTGGCGGCCCTGCAGGGGATCCCCAAGGAGCTGGTCGAGGCGGCGGCGATCGACGGCGCCTCGCGCTGGCGCATCTTCCGCCGCGTCGAGCTGCCGCTGCTGGGCCCGACGACGCTCTTTCTCGTCGTGTACCTGAGCATCAACGCCCTGCAGCTCTTCGACGAGATCTACGTGACGACGAAGGGCGGGCCGCTCAACGCGACCCTCGTCGTCGTGTACTACCTCTACCAGGAGGCCTTCCAGTTCTTCGAGGCCGGGTACGCGACGGCGATCGCCTACGTGCTTTTCATCGGCATCCTGGTGCTGACCGTCGTGCAGCTGCTGATCGGCCGCCGCTTCGTCCACTACCGCTCATGAGCATGCGGGGACAGACCACGGCCGCCGCCGCCTCGCCGGCCGGCCTCGAGGCCGAGGTCGCGGCTGCTGGTCACCGTCACTGGCCCAGCTCCTGGCATCTCTTCCTGGTGCCGATGTCGGCGCTCATGGCGTTCCCGTTCCTCTGGATGCTGATCACCAGCGTCTCCACGCTGGAGGAGTCGCGCCGGTTCCCGCCGCAGCTGCCGTCGTCGATCCAGTGGCACAACTTCATCGATGCCTGGACGATGGCACCCTTCTCGCGCTGGCTCCTCAACACCGTCGTCGTCGCCGCGGCGTCGGTCGTCGGCAACCTCCTCTTCTGCAGCCTCGCCGGCTACGCCCTGGCGAGGATGCGCTTCATAGGCAGCGGCGTCGCCTTCATGCTCATCCTGGCGACGCTCATGGTCCCCTTCCAGGTGGTGATGATCCCGACGTTGCTGATCGTGCGCGCCTTCGGCATGGTGGACAGCCTGGGCGGACTCGTGGTCCCCAACCTCGTGACGCCGTTCGGCATCTTCCTCCTCCTGCAGTTCTTCAGGACCCTGCCGGTCGAGATCGAGGAGGCGGCCCGGATCGACGGCGCCGGCCGTCTGGGGACGCTCGTCAAGATCGTCCTCCCCCAGATGAAGGCGCCGCTCGCGACCGTGGGCATCATGACGCTGCTCTGGCGCTGGAACGACTTCCTGTGGCCCCTCATCCTCATCACGTCCGAGGACAAGATGACCCTGCCGCTGGGGCTCGCCACATTCCAGGGGGCGCACTTCACCAACTGGCCGGTGCTGATGGCGGGGACGCTGATGAGCCAGCTGCCGATGCTCCTGGTGTTCATCTTCGCCCAGCGCTGGTTCGTGCAGTCGCTGGCGTCGTCCGGTATCAAAGGATAGGTTCGCGGGGGTGCAAGGTCAGGCAAGATGGCGACGGTGACGCTCGACAAGCTGCGCAAGGTCTTCCCCGGCAAGCCGCCGATGGTGGCACTCGAGGGCCTCGACCTCGAGGTCGAGGACGGCGAGCTGCTGATCCTCGTCGGCCCGTCCGGCTGCGGCAAGACGACCGCCTTGCGCTGCGTCGCCGGCCTCGAGAAGCCGACCTCGGGACGCATCCTCATCGGCGGCCGCGAGGTGCACGAGTTGCCCCCGCGGCGGCGAGACGTGGCCATGGTCTTCCAGAACTACGCTCTGTACCCGCACCTGACCGTGTACAAGAACCTCGCCTTCGGCCTCAAGGAGCACCGCGTGGCGCGTGACGAGACCGGGCGCCGGGTGCGGGCCATGGCGGCCATGCTCGGCCTGGAGCCACTGCTGGACCGCCGGCCGGCGCAGCTCTCCGGCGGCCAGTCGCAGCGCGTCGCCATGGGGAGGGCGTTGGTTCGCGAGCCCCAGGTCTTCCTCCTCGACGAGCCGCTCTCCAACCTCGACGCCAAGCTGCGCGCGCAGATGCGCTCCGACATCCTCGCCCTGCAGCGCCGCGTCGGCGTCACGAGCCTGTACGTGACACACGACCAAGCCGAGGCGATGACGCTCGGCGACCGGATCGCCGTGCTGAACGCCGGGCGGCTGCAACAGCTCGGCACGCCGAAGGAGGTGTTCAGGCGGCCGCGCAACCTCTTCGTCGCCGCCTTCATGGGCACGCCCACCATCAACCTCCTGCGCGGCACGGTCGCGGAGGGCGTGCTCACGGCCGGCGCGCTGAAGGTGGACGTGGGCGGGGCCGCCGGTGTGGGCGACGGGCCGGTGATCGTCGGTTTCCGGCCCGAGTCGCTGCTTCCGGCGGCCGAGGCCCCCGGGCTTTCGCGCCTCGAGATGGACGTCGACCTCGTCGAGGAGCTCGGCAACGAGACGCTGGTCTTCGGCAGCGTGCCGGGCGAGATCGCCTCGGTGGACGTCGATCCGACGCTGCCGCCGCCGCTGCCCGGCTCGAAGGCTCGCGTGGCGGCGCGCCTTCAGGGCTTCAGCGGTGTCGACCGCGGCGACACGCTGCCGCTGGCCCTCGACGCCGCGCGCGTCTACCTCTTCGACGCCGCGACCGGCGAGACGCTGGACGTCGCGCCGCAGCCGGTAGGCTGACTCCCCGGTCAGCCGGCGCCGCACGCCGCCCAGTACGTCTCGAGCACCGCGCCGATCCTGTGCCGGATCAGCGCCTCCGGCGACGGCTCGAGGTTGCCGGCACGCACCGCCGCGTACTGCGCCGGTAGATACTGGCTGAGCAGGGCGAGCGGGGTCGAGCGCCGCGAGAGGTTGCCCAAGAGTCTCTCCAGCGCGTCACGGACGTCCGGCCGGGGCCAGTAGTACCGGCAGCGGTCGCTGAAGCCGAAGGCGCGCGCGAAGGCGAGCTCGTCCTCGCCGCCGCGGTAGTAGGCGCGCCAGTGAGCGGGATCCTCGCGCATGGTGGCGTCGAGCGTCTCGCGCAGGCGCGACGGCTCGCCGCCGCCCGCCGTCCCAAGGCCGGTGGCCAGGGCCTCGCGCTCGATCAGTTCAAGGGCGAAGAGCGCCTCGCGGAAGGCGAACGTCAATGCGGGTCCTACCTTGAGGATGGCGAAGTGGTCGCGGACCAGCGCGCCCAGCGCCGCGGGCCGCTGGTAGTCGGTCGAGTGCGCCTCGTAGACGAGCGCCGGAAGGGTCGCGACCAGCGCCGACAGGTCGGCGGCCCGGCGCGGCTCGTAGTCGACGATGGTGTCGTCGCCGAACTCGGCGCCGGGCTGGACGACGACGGCGACCACCCGCTCCCAAGCCTCCGGCGCCAGGGATGCGAAAGCGGCGCGCGCGAGGTCGAGAAAGCGGCGCACGTCGCCGGCGCGAGTCACGGATGGGCCCTCGTCGCCGGCGCGCTCCCCCCCCGGCGCCGGCACCTCGGTGCCGATCACGTAGAGGGGCGCCGGCGAACCAGGCGGGAGCGTCGCCCAGGCGTCTTCGGCGGCGCGGCAGAGTTCGGACGTGCGCTGCGCGACGACCGTGGAGTCGAGCGTCGCAGGCGAGGCGCCGCCGACTGCGGTGCCGGCGCCGCCGGTCGCGTCTCGGGGGTCGCCG
>Ga0315281_10004577_pt1 | contig 20038 bp, 19 predicted proteins | sample YL17G07_0_MG_FD_204540 | JGI IMG/M metagenome (GOLD analysis project Ga0315281, IMG submission 204540) | Sediment microbial communities from Yellowstone Lake, YNP, Wyoming, USA - YL17G07_0 | ecosystem: Environmental > Aquatic > Freshwater > Lake > Sediment | place: USA: Wyoming | collected... | reverse complement strand
TGGGGTTGTTGTCAAAAAGCAGCCGGTAGCGTTCCTCGCTTGCACGGACCGCCTCCTGCATCTGCAGCCGCTCCTTGAGCATCTGCTGCCGCAACAGCACCTGGTCGATCACCGACGGCAGGAGATCGAGATATTTCATATCGGCATTCTTGACGATGTAATCCGCGGCCCCGAGCTTCAGCGCTTCGACCGCGACTTTTTCATTGCCTTCCCCGGTAACCATGATCGTCGGCGGCAGCATATTCTTTGTGGACAGCGTGCGTATGACATCGATCCCGCACAGAAACGGCATGTTATAATCGACGAGTAAAAGATCATATTGACCGGCATCGAGCATTTTGAGGCCGTCTTCACCATTGGTGGAGATATCGACGGCAAATCCGCGCCGCTCAAGGATCTTCTGTAGCAGGCGTGCGAGTCCCGGGTCATCTTCCATGTATAGTATGCGGGTGAGCGGTAGGTCGGCCACTGACGGCACTCCTTCACGTTGATCTGTTTCTAAGGAATGATATGGTTCGGCAAATCGTTAGGCTTAAATTGCGCATTGCACTGACAACGGTTTTACCACCATCTCCAGAGCGCGATAACAAATGTGATGACGAATACCAGGATGAGGTTCATATAAGCAAAGAAATAGAAGAGCTTCATATGGAAAGGCGGCTTCGGCTTTTCATCGGTTGTAAGCAGCCTTCCGACCCGGGGCATGGCCAGAAGCTTGTCCTCGCCATGGGGCGCAGCCTTGAGTATGTCCGTCAGATCGTTCCCCGCGGCATGTTTTGTCAGGTGCGAACCGTTCTTCCAGAGCCTGCTCTTTGTCACGTCATAAATGATCCCCTGGTAAGAGACATAGGCGGGACGTCCTTCTTTACCGTCAAACTGACAGAGTCCGTCAGGAGTGCAGGCGCCGTTCACGTCCATGACGGGAACAAGACTTTTCTGTTTTCTTAATTTGGGGCCGATATAGATCGTAACAACAACGGCGCTCGAAAGCATGAGCAGGTAAAGGCAAATCTTGATCCCCAAGAGGACGCCGAACCGGGTGGTAAAAAACAGCTCCCACGACGGAATCCGGGAAATGGTCAGGAGCGAGCCTGTTATCAGGAGAATGAGCATCGAGAGCCAGCCAAGCCTGAGTTCTCCCCTGGGCAGACCTTTTGAGGCGTATGCGGGCTTCAGGAGAATATGGACGTACATGATCGTGCCGAACCACATGATGGCGGCCATCATGTGGAGGTATCCGATGAAAAGGCGCATGATATGCTGGGTCATGGTCAACGGCCGATAGAGGCCTTTTGTTTTCATCTCGTCGAGAAAAATTTTCCCTTCCTGGGTAAGGGAACCTCCTCCGATCACATCAACATGACACTGCCTGCACTCGAACCCTGTTTGACGCGCATAATCCGGAGTGGCGAAAGCGTTCAGCGGGAAGAAAACGAGCATGCCACCAAGAAAAGCGAGGATAGCGCCAAATATTTGTGCAGATCGATGAATGGGTCGCATGGCCATAATCATGCATAAATCAAATTCCATTGTTCTCCTTAAAGATAAATTCGGAATATCACTCTTCATAAGCGTCAAACAACTGGTGCTGGAGAAGGGCTTGCGGCCTGAACATTCCTGTCCCGTTCCACGACAAGCGACACCCATTTTCCATCAGAATATTTTTCCCGAAATATGAGGCCAGCCTGCTTCATTGCCTCGATCACCTCGTCCTCCTGTCCAATGAGAATGCCGGAAAGAATTGCTATGCCTGCGGGATTCAAAAGCTCAAACAGTGCCGGTGCGATCAGGACCAGGACCCCGGAGATAAGGTTAGCCGCGATGACGTCGAAGGTTTCGTGAAGTTCGGAAGTGCTTCCTTGCCGGATTGCCACGTCCGGGACCTGATTGATGACGATGTTTTCCCGTGCGGCATCCACGGCAAGAATGTCAGTATCAATACCGACGACATGCCGGTAGCCGAGTTTTCTCGCGGCAATGGCGAGGATGCCGGTGCCTGTTCCGAGGTCGAGAAAGCGGTCAAGGGCGGCCTTCTGCGCATACTTTTCCATGAGCGCCAGGCAGGAGCGGGTGGTCTCGTGATGACCAGTGCCAAAGGCCATGGCAGGGTCGATGATCAGGTTGATACGGTCATTTCTTTTTTTCTCCCAGGGAGGAATCACGGTGAACCGCTCACCCGCATCAACTGACTTGAACTCTTTTTTCCAAGTCTCGTTCCAGTCCTTTTCAGGAATGAGCGCGTGTTCGCAGTTCAGTTCATTATTATATCCCGCTTTTTCAAGAAGTGTTTTGAGGAGCGCAAGATCTTTTTTGATGGCGTCCTTATCAAGTGTTTCAGGAAAATAGGCGACAAGTGCCCCGTCGTTCTCTATCATGCCGAGGCAGCCGCTTGCGGAAAGCTTTTGGACAAGCTGGTCTTTGAATACGTCCGATATATTAATGGTAAATTCATGATACGACATTGAAGAACCGGCCTTTCCTGTATATTCATTGTAACAGGCTGCCGGAGGTTCTGTCAAATTGCCTTATGAGAATTTCCGTAACCTGCTCCGGCCGAAACATTGCTTCGGAAAGGGCGCTTTCAGATTATTATATTCTGTTGCACTGGTGTTGTTTTTGCCGGGAAGGTGTTGCCTTGACATATAGGGGCGCACTATTTACGCTTGTGCGCTCGGAAAAACCCGGGCGAATGCCGCTTTTCATGGATTATTCTATTTTTTCCCTTGACAAGTCCATCAGTTACATGGTATTTTATGCGCTCTCAATAAGAGATGACTGAATGAGTTGTTCAAGGAGGATGTGGCATGTACGCTGTAATGATTACCGGTGGAAAACAGTACAAGGTTACTCCTGGCGATATCGTCAGGGTGGAGACCCTCGAAGGACAAAAAGGCGATATGGTGGAGATCAAGGATGTCTACATGATCGTCGATGGAGACAAGATGTCCATAGGCAAGCCCAAGCTCGATTCGGCGAAGATAACGGCCGAAGTAGTGGAACAGGGCAGGGGCGAGAAGCTTCTTATTTTCAAGCATCGGAGACGCAAGGGCTATCGCAGGACCAACGGCCACCGCCAGAATTATACGGCCATAAAAATCAAAGAGATTACAGCATAACAATTAAATCAAATCCGAAATCCTGAGCTCTAAATACTTTTGGATTTAGATGATATTGAGATTTTGAGATTGCATTCATCCGGAGGATTCAACAATGGCTCATAAAAAAGGCGTTGGCAGTTCAAGGAATGGAAGAGACAGCAAGCCGCAGTACCTCGGCGTAAAGCGGTATGATGGAGAAAAGGTTCTTTCAGGCACTATTATCGTGCGTCAGCGCGGGACCAAGGTCCACCCGGGGACGAACGTGGGCAAGGGCTGCGATGATACGCTTTTTGCCAAGGTCAACGGCGTGGTGAAGTTCGAGCGCTATGACAAGACCCGTAAGCAGGTGAGCGTGTACGCGGAAGCGTAATTCGCATGCGAAAAAATCTTTTTGAGAAGGCGGCAGGGAACTCTCTGCCGCCTTTTCTGTTCATGTGCCTCGTTCAAGCTTGCTTTTTCGGCCATGAAACGGTATAATGCATTGAAAATATTATTCAAATAACCCTTGCAAGGTTCGGAAGCAACAAGTTTTGCGTTGTTTCATTCCCGAGAAGGTGACAAGGGGTATCCAGAGAAACGCATGTCCAACTTCATAGACAGAGTCAAAATAGAGGTTATAGCTGGCCACGGCGGACCAGGCTGCGTGAGTTTCAGGCGCGAGGCCTATGTTCCGCGAGGCGGACCGAACGGCGGCAACGGCGGCAAAGGCGGCGATGTGATCATTCAGGCCGACAAGCAGCTGGGCACGCTCATTGATCTCAAATACCAGCAGCAATATCGCGCCAAAGACGGCGAGCGCGGCCACGGTAAGGACCAGTATGGCGCAGACGCTGAAAATGTCATTGTTCGCGTGCCTGTCGGCACGATCGTGAATGACGCGGAAACGCGCGCGCTGATCGTCGACCTTGATGAAGACGGCAAGTACTACATCATTGCCAAAGGCGGCAGGGGCGGCAAGGGAAATACCTTTTTCAAGTCAGCCACGAACCAGACGCCCCGCCATGCCCAGCCCGGTGAAGAGGGGGAAGAGCAGTGGTTGTACCTTGAGCTAAAGCTGCTGGCTGATGTGGGGCTCGTGGGACTGCCGAATGCGGGCAAGTCCACGCTCATATCGCGCATCTCGGCGGCCAAGCCAAAGATCGCCGATTATCCGTTCACCACCTTGTCGCCGGTACTTGGCGTGGTGAAGCCCGAGGGAAAGAGAGGCTTTGTTGTAGCCGACATCCCCGGGCTGATCGAGAACGCTCACAAGGGCGCCGGCCTAGGTTTCGAGTTCCTTCGCCACGTGGAACGGACGTCCATCCTTATTCACCTGGTCGATGTGTCCGGCCTTGTGCCGGGGGACCCGATCGAGAACTTCAAGAAGATCAATACAGAACTCGAGCTCTATAGCGACAAATTAAAAAATAAGTTTATGGCGGTCGCGGCGACCAAGTTAGACGCCGCTGATCAGGATATGCTGGCTTCCTTCACCGCCTATTGTCACGAAAACAACTATGCCTTTTTCCCCATTTCGGCTGTGAGCGGCGCGGGACTGGAGCCGCTTCTCAGATTCATAGCCGACCGCGTTGAAGGTGAACGCGAAGCGGGGGCGTCGGAAAAAAGCATCCAGGAAACAGCAGCCGATCGTTACTAGCCTGTACTCAGGAATGCGTCACAAGTACCGGTTCAGGCAGCCGCAGGCCCTCGCCTGCGCTCTCAGTGAGACCCATGAAGAATAGTCAGATACAGAGAAAAGCTATCTTTGCCAAATCACGCCGGATCGTGATCAAAGTCGGCAGCGCAGTGCTCACCTCGTCGGAGCAGGGCCTCGACCAGGGCCGTATTGATCGCCTTGCATCGGATATTGCTTCACTCACGACGCAGGGCCGCGAAGTGATTATCGTCTCCTCCGGCGCAATCGCTGCCGGACTCTCAAAACTCGGTTTAAAAAAGACGAAGAATATGCCATTGGCGCTTAAGCAGGCCGCCGCGGCAGTCGGTCAATCCGGCCTCATGTGGGCCTACGAAAAGACCTTTGCCGGGCATGATATCAAGGTTGCGCAGGTGCTTTTGACGCGTGAAGACTTGTCCAACAGGACACGTTTTTTGAATGCGAGGAACACGCTCCAGACGCTGCTTGATCACCGTGTCATCCCCATCATCAACGAGAACGACACGGTCTCCGTTGACGAGATAAAATTCGGCGACAACGACAATCTTTCCGGCATGGTCGTGCATCTGACCGATGCGGACCTTCTTGTTATTCTCTCTGACATAGACGGACTGTATACCGCCGATCCCAGGATCAACCCTGACGCGCGGCTTATTCCGGTTGTGGAGAAGATAACGGCGGAAGTTGAGCGGGGGGCCGGAGACGCGCAATCCGCGGTCGGCACGGGCGGCATGCGTTCAAAGATCATGACTGCGAAAAAAGTGGGGTCCTTCGGCGCGATCATGGTGATCGTGAACGGAAAAAAGAACGGGATCCTGCCCGCACTGTTCGAGGGCAATGACGTGGGCACGCTCTTTTTGCCGAAATCCGACAAACAGGACAGCCGAAAACACTGGATCGCCTATACGGTCAGGTCCACTGGTGTTGTCACGGTGGACGACGGCGCAAAGGACGCGCTGGTGAAGAAAGGCAAAAGCCTGTTGCCCGGCGGGATCGTGGGTGTCGATGGGAACTTCAAAATAGGCGATTGCGTGACCTGTGTGGACATCCTTGGCCGTGCCTTTGCCCGGGGTCTGGTCAAGTATGCCTCCGATGACCTTTCGCGCATCAAAGGCTTCAAAACATCGCAGATCGCCTCCATCCTCGGGCATAAGGATTATGATGAAGTCATCCATCGGGACGACATGGTGATATTGTGATCAGAGCAGTGATTCATTCGAATAAAAGCGCGGGAACGCGTGCTAAAATAGACGGAGGTTTTCATGGAGCTCAAACAATACGTTGCTGATAAGGCGAAGAAGGCAAAGGCCGCTTCGCGAAAGCTGGCGAATATTTCCACAGAGCTTAAAAATAATGCGCTCTTCAAGATGGCGGATGGTCTTGAGAAAGAATCGGACAAACTTATAAAGGAGAACAATGCGGACCTGGTCAATGCCAAAGTAAGCCTCTTGTCCGGTGCCATGATCGACCGGTTGACGTTGAATCCCGAACGTATCAAGGCCATGGCGGACGGCTTGCGGGAAGTGGCGGCATTGCCCGATCCCGTGGGCGAGGTGCTCCACATGCGGCGGAGACCGAACGGCATGGAAGTGGGGAAGATGCGCGTGCCCATCGGGCTGATCGGCATCATCTACGAATCCCGGCCCAATGTCACCGCTGACACCGCCGCGCTTTGCCTCAAGTCCGGAAACGGCGTGCTTTTGCGCGGCGGCTCCGAGGCGGTTCATTCCAATGCCGCGATCGTTGAAATTCTTTCCCGGGCCGCTGCGGAGGCGGGCATACCCGACGGCGCCATATCGTTCATCGAGAACCCCGACCGTGCCTGCGTGATGGAGATGCTGAAGCTGAACGGCATTGTCGATCTCATTATTCCGCGCGGCGGGGAAGGGCTGATTCGCATGGTTTCGGAGAACTCGACCATCCCGGTGATCAAGCACGACAAGGGTGTCTGTCACATCTATGTTGACAGCAAGGCCGACCTTGCCATGGCGGAAGAGATCTGCTTCAACGCCAAGGTACAGCGGCCGGGCACCTGTAATGCCATGGAGGCAATGCTGGTTCATCATGATGTGGCGAACTCGTTCCTGCCTGCGGTTATATCCAGGATGAAAAAAGCCGGCGTCGAAATCCGGGGCTGCGAGAAAACCAAGGCGGTTGTTCCCGATATCAAGGACGCGACAGCACAGGATTGGGACAGGGAGTACAATGAACTGATCCTGAACGTGAAAATCGTTGCTGACATGGACGAGGCGATGGAGCATATTGCCGCCCACGGGTCGCAGCATTCCGAGGCCATCGTGACGAGCGACTATCAGAATGCCCACCGGTTCCAGCGTGAAGTTGACGCTTCCGCCGTTTTTGTGAACGCATCGACGCGGTTGAACGACGGTTTTGAGTTCGGCCTGGGCGCCGAGATCGGGATATCCACCACGAGGATCCATGCACGGGGTCCGATGGGGCTGGAAGAGCTGACATCAACGAAATTCATCGTCTACGGAAATGGGCAGATAAGAAGATAAACGGGGGAAGTGAGCAGCTTGAATTGAGAAATGTGATGAGACTGCGTGCGTTACCCATCATGGACAGGGAGGTTTTTTGATTCAGAAACTCGGTATTCTGGGTGGAACATTCAACCCGATCCATTACGGCCACCTTGCCGCGGCTGAAGAGATTCGGGATCGGCTGAAGCTGGACCGCATCCTGTTCATTCCTTCTTCTCTTCCACCTCATAAGTATGAAAAGGACGTCCCCTCGGCGCTCCACCGCATGGAAATGGTTCGCCTTGCGACCTCAGGCAATCCTCATTTTGAACCGTCGGACATCGAGATCAAGCGCGGAGGCACATCGTATACCATCGATACGGTCGAGTCGCTTCGGCTGTCCTATCCCGGCCCTGAATTGTTTTTTATTACCGGACTGGATACCTTCCTCGAGATCAAGACCTGGCATGCGTGGCAGAAGCTTCTGAGCCTCTGCTGTTTTGTGGTACTGTCAAGGCCGGGATATTCTTTCGTTGACCTTATGAAGATTGATTTCATGAAGAGCGCGGAACGGGAAATGATCGACATGGACAGGGGAATTTTGAAACACGCAGTAATCAGGCCGGGAACATTTACCATCTCACTGGAAATGATCCCCCTATACGACATATCATCGACCGACATTCGCCGAAGGGTCAAGGAGGGAGAAAATATCAAATATCTCTTGCCTGACTCAGTTGAAGTCTATATAATAAAAAAGGGGTTATATGTTTAATTCATTGGAAACCGCACAACTTTGCGCAGAAGGCGCGGAGAGCAAAAAAGCACTCGATATCCTGATTCTCGATCTTCGAAAACTTAATACCATTGCCGATTTTTTCGTCATCTGCTCGGGGAACAATACCACACAGGTGGGCGCCATTGCGGACGGCATCGACCGGGACCTTGCGCAATCAGGCATCCGTTATTCCCATCTGGAAGGGACAACTGCGGCACAATGGGTGCTTATGGACTACGGTGATGTGGTAGTTCATGTCTTTGAAGAGCAAACCAGGGCCTATTACAGCCTTGAAAAACTCTGGGGAGATGTCCCCCGGATACCTGTTTTCAGTCGTCACAAGGAGTTGCTGGGCGCGGCTTCATGAGATTGACCATCCTCTGCATGGGGAAGACCAAAGAACGGTTCATACAGGACGGGCTCGCAAAATACGTCCGCTATATGAAGCCTTATGCCGCCACAGAGGTCAGGGAACTCAAAGAAGAGAAGATCCAGGACCTCAGGGAAGCCCCGATCATAAGGAAAAAAGAGGCTGACAGGATCTTCAAGGCAATTCCGGCAGGGGCGACGCTTGTTGCGCTCGATGAACGCGGCCAGGAGTACACGTCTCACGGTTTTGCCGAATTTATGAACACTGCACTCGAGTCCGGCGTCAGGGACATGGTTTTCGTGGTTGGCGGCGCCATGGGCCTGGATGAGAGCGTGACCGGGCGTGCAAACAAGACGATAGCCATGTCGCGCTGGACGCTGACCCATGAGATGGCGAGGCTGGTGCTGCTGGAGCAGCTGTATCGTGCATACACCATCCTCAAGGGGAAAACATATCATTATTGATCGCCGTGAAAAGCAGTCTGCAATTGAAGCTGTTAGCACAATCTGAGCCTTTGAAACCATAGAGAAAGGACCGCGGATGAGATTTTTTGTCACGCTTCTGTTAATCGCCGTTGTTGTCTTCGTAATGTTCCTGAGGGAACTCAACCAGGGGATGATGACGGTCAACCTTTTGCCGTCCCAGGCCTACGAACTGTCGAAATTCGGCTTTTTTCTGATCTCTTTGGCGATCGGTGCAGCCATTATCATTTTTCTATACCTGATGCGCGACGTCAAACGGTTCATCCGCGGACTTCGGGTACAGCGTGAGCAGAAAAAACGTCTTAAGGTCCAGGAGCTTTATACGAAAGGACTGAACTCGCTGCTTGCCAAACGCAATCCCGAGGCTATTCGCTTTTTTCAGAAAGTGCTTGCCATAGATCCAAATCACGTGGATACGCTCCTTCGCATGGGGATCAGTGAACTCCGCGAGAAAAACCCTCAGGAAGCCATCCTGCTCCATCAGAAGGCGCTGAGTCTGGAACGCGACAACCAGGAAGTCATGTTCTCCCTAGCCACGGATTTTGAGGAAGCAAAACGCTATGATGACGCTCTCGCGATGTACCAGAACATCCTCTCCAAGGACTCCTCCAACCTGACGGCACTTATCAAAATGCGCGATCTTTACCAGCGCATGAACCAGTGGAATGAGCTCTACGAGACGCAGCGCAGACTGGTTGCCAATCCGCTCACTCCATCGGAGCAGGAGATCGAGCATCGAAGGCTCGTTGGCTTCAAGTACGAGTTCGGCCGTTCGCTCCTTGAAAAGGGAGATCTGGAGCGGGGGAAGAAGATATTCCGCGGAGTGATCAAGCTTGACAAGGACTTTATTCCCGCCTACCTGGGTCTGGGCGAAGTCTACCTCGAGGAAAGCAAAGTCAAGGATGCGGACGAGTTGTGGGAAAAGGCATATAAAATGACATCATCCATCCTGTTGCTGCACCGGCTTGAGGACCTCTATCTGAAGCTGGGTGAGCCGGGCAGGGCCATCGAAATCTACACCCAGGCGGTGAGCTGGCGGCCTCAGGACATTACGCTTAAATTCTTTCTCGGAAAACTCTTTTACCGGCTAGAGATGATCGATGAGGCCTTCGATGTCCTTTCCTCTGTTGATTGGGGGGACAAAGAGTTTCCCGATGTGCATAAACTGCTCGGCAACATCTATCTGCGCCGCGGCTCTCTCGGCCTTGCGGCATCGGAGTTCAAAAAAGCCCTTGGTTTCAAAAAACAGGTCATCATTCCCTATGTGTGTTCGAGCTGCGCTCTCAGGACCAATGGCTGGTCAGGGCGGTGTCCGAACTGCGGCAAGTGGAACACTTTCGGGGTCAATCTTGAAAAAAACTGCTGAAACCGCACCACAACAAACACCAAACATCAGGATCTAAGCCTCAAATATCAAACAAATTTTTGTACCCAAGCTCCAATGCTCAAGCGTTTGAACTTTGCTGATTGGAACTTGAACTTTTTTTGTGATTTGCTAATCGTCATTTCATGTCTGAAGGAGTTTTCATGACCAACAAGCGGGTAGTACTGCTGGTCCTCGACGGATGGGGCGTAAATATGTGCTCGGAGGGAAACGCCATCGCCTCGGCGAAGCTCCCAGTCTATAGCGGGCTGATGAACGAGTATCCGCACACCGAACTTCAGGCATCGGGCGAAGCGGTCGGTCTTCCTGAGGGGCAGATGGGTAATTCCGAAGTCGGCCACCTGAACCTTGGTGCCGGCAGGATCGTGTATCAGGACTCGACGCGAATCAGCAAAGCGATCCGTGACAAAGAGTTTTTCAAAAACCCGGGATTGCAAACGGCGATGGAAAGCGTCAAACAATCGGGGGCGAACCTTCACCTTATGGGGCTCTTGTCCGACGGCGGTGTGCATAGTCGGCTCGACCATATTTTCGCCATGTTCGATATGGTAAAAACCCACAGGATAACGAACGTATATTTCCATGCTTTTTTGGACGGCAGGGATACGCCCCCATCCAGCGCAATCCAATATGTCAAGCAACTCGAGGACTATTGCGCAAAGATCGGCATCGGCAGGATCGCCACGGTGTCGGGACGGTACTACGCCATGGACCGGGATAAACGCTGGGAGCGGGTCCAAAAAGCCTATGAGGCGCTGGTCATGGGCGAAGGGATCAGAAAATATTCCGCTATCGACGCGATACAGCAGAGCTACGAAAACGACAGGACCGACGAATTCATGCTGCCGACAGTGCTGCTCGATCCAAAAACGAACAAACAGGTTGCCCTGATCCAGAATAACGATGCGGTTATTTTTTGTAATTTCCGGTCTGATCGGGCAAGGGAACTCACCCGGTCGCTTACAGATCGGGATTTCACCGGTTTCAAACGTCGGCTGGTCCCGTCGCTTTCATCCTTTGTTTGTCTTACGACTTATGATGAGACCTTTGATCTGCCCGTTGCTTTTGGTCCGCTGCGGCTTACCCATATTCTTGGTGAGGTATTGAACGCCCGGGGAGTGAGACAACTGCGCATTGCAGAGACCGAGAAGTATGCTCATGTAACCTTCTTTTTTAACGGAGGGGAAGAGCACCCCTTTTCCCTTGAAGAACGGGTGCTGGTGCCCTCGCCGCGCGATGTTGCCACATATGATAAAAAACCGGAAATGAGCGCGCGGAAGATCACCGGCAAGCTGATCGACCATATTACGTCGCGTCAGTATGGTTTTATCCTCGCGAACTTCGCAAATCCCGACATGGTGGGGCACACGGGCGTGATCAGCGCCGCAATCAAGGCGGTGGAAGTGATCGACGAGTGCCTCGGCCGTATTCTTATCGCGGCCCGTGAAGAGGGGATGACGGTGCTTATCACCGCAGACCACGGCAATGTAGAGGTTATGCTCGATTCTTCGACCGGCCAGCCGCATACGGCGCACACTACCGATCCGGTGCCGTTCATTGTCGCTCAAAAGAATCTTAAACTCAGGGCCGGTGGCATCCTCGCTGACGTTGCGCCGACCGTGCTCGATCTCATGGGGATTGAACAACCTTTGGAGATGACCGGCAAGACGCTCCTTATCAAGTAACAAATTATAAATAAGCTTCACTATTCAAATAGCAATAGCCAAACACTTTGAAATTTGCGATTTGAAATTTAATTGGTATTTGTTTTTGTTATTTGGAGTTTGAGAACCATGCATTTTTTCAGTCGAATTCTCGATTATATCCTGCCCACTTCCTGCTCCTTTTGCAATGATCCGGTTGGTGATTCCGGCATCCCTTTTTTTTGCTCCACCTGCTGGGCTGATTTCTCTCCGATGCAGGGGCCTGTGTGCCCGCGCTGCGGCAGACCTTTCGATTCCCCTGAAACATTAAGTCATAGTCCTGATCATGTGTGCCTTGCATGCAGAAAAGAGCCCCCCCGGTTCGACCAGGCATTGTCCGCAGGCTATTTTGAAGGCTCCCTGCGTGAAGCCGTGCACCAGTTCAAATACCGGCCATGCAGGTCTCTGGGAAAACCTCTAGGAGAATGGATGGCGACCAAAGTACGTCTGATTACTGACCTCGACCTTGTCATGCCGGTGCCGCTTCATGCGGGACGACTCAAAGAACGGGGCTTCAATCAGGCGCTTCTTCTCGCGCACCAGATGTGCGAAGCGCACCATATCCCGCTTTCCTGCGACAACCTGTACCGGACAAGGCCTACCCGGCCGCAGGTGGAACTGAGCGGTGCGGAACGGATCAGAAACGTAGCTGGTGCTTTTGCTCTCCGCCGTCCCGAAGAAGTGGCGAACAGACGCTTGGTCCTTGTTGACGATGTTTTCACCACCGGGGCAACCATGAATGAGTGCTCAGAGGTGCTCAAGAGGGCCGGAGCTGCGCAGGTGACGGCATTCACCCTTGCGAGGGCTCTCTAACCGGCCTGTCGCTGATTCGCGCAACATGCATCATCACACCCGACGCTAATGTGAATATTCCCTTGACTTGAAATACCAGATACTGCTATCCTCGTAGTTAAATATTAGTAGGAAACATCGAGCTTGAAATCAATTTTGCTTCAAAAAAGCATTCATAATTAAACAACTAACCAAACTAACCAAAGGAGGGATGATATGTTCGTAAAAAGATCAGCAGCCATTGTATTGATTGCCTTATCCATCTTCACTTTTACGGCAGGAAACACATCAGCACAGCTTATGGGTACAATCAAGGACGTAGAGCAGCCCGTGGGTTCATCAGGCAAGGTGGACTGGACCACCGGCGTGATCACGGCAGTCGGCATCGGCGCTCCGCCGGCACAGCCGGCAAACGCGGCCCAGGCACGGGCCATGGCTGAGCGGGCGGCTCAAGTTGTTGCGTACCGCAACCTGCTTGAAGCCTTGAAAGGCGTGCGGGTGGATTCGAACACGACTGTGGAGAACTTCATGGTCCAGAGCGATGTGATCAGGACGGAAGTAAGCGGATTCATCCAGGGCGCAATGATCATGGACAAAAAATACATGTCCGACGGTTCCGTCGAGGTTACGATCGGCATGAAGATATCGGGTGCTCTTGCCGAGGCCCTTCTCCCTAAATCGGCATCGCTTCCACCGTCAATTACTCCGCCTTCGGCCGGTTCCCAAGCGATAATGGGCCAGCTGTATACCGGTTTGATCGTTGATGCGCGCGGATTGGGCGTAAGGCCGGCCATGGCGCCGAAGATCCTGAATGAAGACGGCAAGGAAGTTTACGGATCTGCATGGATCAAGCGGGACTGGGCCGTGCGTGAAGGCATGGTCGGATACATGAAAGACCCGGCGGCCGCACAGGCAAACGACCGGGTGAAGGACAAGCCTCTCATGGTGAAAGCACTCAAGGTTTCGGGTGACGGGCGGGTGGACCTGGTGATCAGCAATGCAGATGCGGCTTCGCTCCAGAGCGCTTCGCAGAACCTGAGCATGCTCGAAAAGTGCAAAGTCATCATTCTGGTGGATTAGTTTTCTTTATCTGCCGTGTGACGACTTCGACGCTTCAGATACATTATGCATTCAATATTGACTAATAATCGGAGGTCGGTAATGTCTACACAGATGAAACGCATCATGGTGCTGGTTATGGCACTGGCCGTCGTCTTTTCCGGGTGCGGCAAAAAGATAGCCCAGCCCATTTCGGTCATGGAAACGCCTGAATACCATTATAAACAGGGACTCAGATATCTGGATAAAGATCAAAACGCCGATGCCATGAAGGAATTCGAGCGGGCAATAGCACTCGATCCCAAGTCGCCACTCGGGTATATCGGCAAGGGGCTGTCTCTCGGCAGAAAAGGCGACTATAAGCCTGCCCTGGAGAACATGTCAAAGGCCAAGGGGCTTGATAAGGGCATTGAGGCCCATATCGGCATGATCAGGCTTTACAGCATGCAGCGCGAAAAGGGCTGGTTGGCGGAGGCCGAAGATGAATTCAAGTCGGCTCAGAAGAAGGATGCTGACAGTCCGCCGCTCCACTACTACATGGGCATGGCCTATAAGGTCGCATTCGATTTTGACAAGGCCGCGGAAAGGTTCCGCAAGGTCATTGACCTGAACAAAGACTACACTGGCGAGGCAAATGCGGAATGGGCCGTGATCCAGAAGATCCAACGGGCCGCGCCGGGCACCGAGATCGGCAAGAAAATCGCCCTGATCGACAAAATCGACCGGGCTGATATTGCTGCGCTCTTTGACCAAGAAATGAACATCGAGAAGCTCTTCACCAAGCGCGGCGTCAAGAACTACGACACAAGCTTCAAGGCGCCGACCGAATCGAGCACGAAGATGACCACGGAAACGACGACAAAAATCGAGCCTGCTTCGGACATTACCGACCACTGGCTCAAGCCGAGCATGGATCTCGTGCTCAAGCTGCAGATCCGCGGTCTTGAAGCAGGACCTGACCACAAATTCGATCCAGACAAGCTCCTTACCAAGGGCGAGTTTGCGCTTATGCTCGAAGACATCCTGATCAAGGTGAGCGGTGATGAAAAAATGGCCACGAAGTTCCTCGGTACAACGTCTCCGTTCCCTGATGTGAGGAACGACCACTATGCATTTAATGCCATCATGATGGCTACCTCAAGAGGCTATCTCGAAGCAGACAAGGCAACGGGCGAGTTCAAGGCCCTGGATCCAGTATCCGGAGCTGATGCACTCCTGTCAATTCGTGAGTTCAAAAACCAGCTTAAGTTTTAACTTGGTACATTCCGCCCGCTCCGCATCGTCGGAGCGGGCTTTTTTCATGAAAATAATGAACAGCATATTTTCAGCCCTCATTCTCTTTCTCTGTTTTTTCACTCCGAACAGCGCCGATGCCGGGCTCAAGGTGCTTGAAGGAGAACATACCGTAATTTATGACATCGTGAATCCGCGCGGTGTTGCCTTTATTCCTGATTACTCCAATGAGTCGTTCGAGCAGAAAGTCACCAATCTGGACGAGTTCAGCAAGCGAGTCCAGGTTACCGTGAAGATGGGACCGCTGAAGACGAGAACACAGTTCCCGATCCCGGCACCGGCAATTCCTCCAGCTGTTTCAGGATACCTCGTTCCGGAGAGGGATCGCCAGTCCCAGGATCCGTCTATCATGCGCCTGGCAACAGACCTGACACGGGGAAGCAGGTATGCCCACGAAGCCGCAAACGCCATCCTTTCCTGGCTTGCGGACAACCTCACCTTTGATACGAGCATTACTGTTCCGAATGATGCGTCCTCAGCGCTCAAGCAGAGGAAAGCATACTGCGTCGGTTATTCCAACCTTGCCGTCGCCTTGCTGCGCGCGGCAGGCATTCCTGCACGAATAGCCCATGGATATCTGCCTCCGGGCTACGAATGGGGATTTTCAAAGGAATACTGGGGAGTAAAGGTGAATGACGGAGGATTCCATGCCTACTTGGAGATATTCTATCCGGATGCCGGCTGGGTATTCTCCGATGCCGAACATTCCCATAACTTCGTTGATCCTTTCCATGTCATTCTCAGGATCGATGGCATGGACATGCCAGGCGCATACAAGGGAGGATATCTTGATGTGGACAAGGCAACGTTCTATACCATCTTCAAAGAAGAAGACAAGACCGTCATGGTCGATGAACTGCCGCTCCCGAAAGAGAAACGGCTCGGACGCCGTTTGGACGAACGACAGCATTCCCCGCTCGTTACCGGACGGGTGACTGGCAAGCCTGGAGATGTTGTGAAAAAAGGGTCGGTCGTATTGTGGAAGGATGGCAAGGGTACACCAACACCTTTTTCAGACGGAAAATATTCAGCTGCTTTTTCGTCACCGGGAAAATACCGCGTGGAGCTCAGGGGGCCGGGGTTTGCCAAGTCCTCCCGTGAACTCCAGGTAGAACAGGGGCAGGTATACCGGATTGACTTTACTCTTCAGCCCGGCGGGGTGATTAAGGGCAAGGTCGTCGATGCGGGCGGCAGGCCTGTTCAGGACGGCGATGTGTTTTACAAGGACGGCACCGCAAGCTACGGCGTTTCAATCGACAGGGATGGGACGTACAAGATTGAGGGCCTTACTCCTGGTCAGTATAAAGTTTCCACAATGATCGGCGACAAGGAAATCTCGCGTACAGTGAAGGTCGAGGCTGGTGTGGATACTGTCGCGGACTTTACGTTAAAATAGATCGCGCCATGCGTGTTCACACTCCTGGGAGAACGACAAAAAATAAACGTTCATCTCATTATGTACTTCGGAGAAATAAAGTATGAATAAGTATATTGCTTTTCTTTTTGCTGTTTTTTGCCTTGCGCTTTCTTTTGATGGTATGGCGCAGTCCTATGACTCGGGAGATGCGATTGAAACGATAGTGTCAGGTAAGATCAATTGGACTGTGGGCGAGGTTTCAGCCACAGGGATCGGAGCGCCTCCGGCACAAGCGGTAAATGCTGCGCAGGCACGCGCGATGGCGGAGCGGGCTGCCTTTGTCGTAGCCCTCAGAAATCTTCTTGAAATCGTGAAAGGGGTCCGTGTTGATTCCGAATCGGTTGTAGAAAACTTCATGGTCAAAAATGAGGTGATCAGTACCCGGGTTAACGGGATTGTCAAAGGCGCAAGGATCGTCAAGAAGCAGTATATGTCTGATGGGTCGGTAGAGATACTGGTTGCCATGCCGCTCAAAGGAGCTTTTATGGATGCCCTTGTCCCAGAGACTTTTGGGAGACCTTTAACGCAGCAGCCATCAAGGCCCGGCTCTCAGCAGCGGCCTCCGGACACAAAACAACCACAGCAACCCAAACCAGCAGAACAGCCAAAACCAACGATTCCTGCGCCATCCGTTCCTGAAAAAAAACCGGAACCTGCCAAACCTTCTCTTCCGACTGTTGCAGCAACCCCGGAGAAAAAATCTGAACCCTCCGTTCCTGCTCCTTCAGCGCCCGGAGAAGCCACTACAGTTTTTAAAGGCGGAAAGGCCACTGGTCTCGTGATCGATGGAAGGGGACTCGGCCTCAGGCCAGCGCTTCTGCCCAGGATCGTAGATTCAGAGGGGCAGGAGATTTACGTGGGACAGGTGGCCACAAGGACGAACGCTGTGGAACAGGGCGTCGCAGGGTATGCCCGGGACGTGAATGCCGCGGCTAACAACTTCAGGGTGACGGACAATCCCGCGGTCATGAAGGGTTTGCGCGCATCAGGTTCAGCCAGGACCGATATCGTTGTAGGCCAGGCGGACGCCCGTATGCTGCGTCAGTTGGGCGGAAAGGGTGACTTCTTGCAGTACTGTAGGGTAATCATTGTATACTAATGAAATTTAAAGCATAACAAGCTTATAACTGACCACATCGGAGCACGGTGTAGCTCTTTTCCTGTTCAGTCCAATGGACAAATCATAAATGGTTTTTTCAAAAATGCCCTGTGCAGCCTGACTCTTAACTAACTTTTTTTATATGTTTTTTTTGGTTACGATTGTTTCTTGACAGGGGACGTGGATAATGATAAGTTTCCATAGTAAGGTCACAAGCGGTTATATGCAAAAACATACCATATAGGGAGGTAGCTATGAACAGGTTTTATCGGTTGTTTTCTTTGCTGGCAATGTCGGCGTTAGTATTTGGATTAACGTCCTGCGCGGAAGGCCCGAAAATTTCACGCGAGGCTGCTTCCGAGCAAATTGATCTGAGCGGTGATTGGAACGATACGGATTCACAGCTCGTGTCGGGCGAGATGGTCAAGGATTCATTGGCACGGCCATGGGTGGACGATTTTGTGGCGAATAAAAAAACCAAACCGCGGGTTATCGTCGGAACGGTGCTGAACAAAAGCCATGAACACATTAACACGGAGACCTTTGTGAAAGACCTGGAGCGTGAATTGACGAACTCCGGACGGGTGAAATTCGTGGCTTCGCGGGAGCAGCGTGATGAAGTCCGCAGTGAGCGTGCCGACCAGGCCAGGAATGCCAGCGTAGCGAGCATGAAAAGCGCAGGACAGGAAGCAGGAGCTGATTTCATGCTGAAGGGCCAGATCAACACCATCATGGACGAAGCTGGGAAAAAGGCCCTCAAGTATTACCAGATAGAACTGGAATTGATCGACATGGCCACAAGCGAGAAGGTTTGGATCGGCCAGAAGAAGATCAAAAAACTGGTTGAACGCAGCAGCCATAAATTCTAACTCTTGAACGAACCCCTTTATACCCCTGCTGCATAGTTGTGATGTTCACCTACTATGCAGCAGGGATCTGTAAAAAGTCATCCGATCGGATATCACTATGACAACGCTCATTCGGTACAAACAGTTCGCTTTAGCAGTCCTAGCGCTGGCCTTGCTTTCCTCCTGCGCAACGAAAACTGCTTATTACCATAATTTGAATGGTTTGGTGAGCCAGGAAAGATACCTTGACGCCGCGACATTAGTTGAGAAGTCAAAACAGGATGTGTATGGCGACAATAACGCTCTCCTGTTCTATCTGGACAAGGGGATGTTGCTTCATCTGGCCGGGAAATACTCGGAGAGCAACGACAGTTTCGAACGGGCCAAAAAACTTGCCCAGGATTATTTTACCAAGAGCGTAACAACGGAATCATCAACTTTTCTGATAAATGATAATATGCGGCCGTATTACGGTGAAGACTTCGAACGAGCGCTGATCAGCGTTTTCGGATCAATGAATTATGTTCTGATAGGAAACCCGACCGAAGCGCTCGTGGAAGCGCGCCAAGTGGACCATTTTTTGAAAACCCTGAAGACCAATTACGGGTACGACAATAAATATAAAGAAGACGCTTTTACCCGGTATCTGATGGGAATGCTCTATGAAAATCTAAATCAGACCAATGATGCGTATATATCCTACCGCCAGGCTCTAGACGCTTATAGTGACGGACTGAAAACCTATGGGATCCCCGTGCCACGTGCTCTGATCACTGATGCGCTCAGGACAGCCAGGCAACTCGGATTTACCGATGAAATTCAAGAAATATCCCGTAAGTGGGGTACTGGTACTGAGAAGGAAATGCCGGCTGCTTACGGAGAACTCGTGGTGCTCGACTATAACGGGTTTTCAGCGGAAAAAATAGAAAATTATTTTGAAATCGCATTCGGTAAGGCATGGGCCTACGTTGGAATGACTTCTCCCCAGGGAGAAGCCCGTCAACAGACGGAGCAAGCGGGCGCGATCGCCCGATCGATCGTGTTCGATGAACAGATTCGTCTGGCCTTCCCCAAATATGTGCGGGTACCTTATCGGATGATGCGGTTCAATGCCGCAGACGGAAGTTCCGATGTTCAAGGGTCCTCCGATGTTGTTAATGACATTAGTACGCTTGCTGAACAATCGCTGGACGATCGTATTACGCGCATACGCGTTCGCACCATCGCCAGGGCCGCCATTAAATATGCACTGATTCAACAAGTGTCCAAAAAGGTGGAAAAACAGTCAGGAAATGCGATGATCGGATGGGCCACCAAAAAAGCACTGAGCGCAGGTTCGACTGCTATGGAACACGCCGATATCCGCTCATGGAGGTCTTTGCCTGACAAAATATTGATGTCACGTCTTGCGCTGTCAGCCGGAACACATACTGTTATCATAAAAGGTTATGACAATAACGGTATTGAAGTCTACCGGGAAACCATTACAAACATAGTAATAAAGCCGGGCAAAAAATCATTTGCAATTGTTAGAACGGCGTTATAATCAGGAGATTCAGGATACTTATGGGAAGGGCAGGG
>Ga0315281_10004576_pt1 | contig 20038 bp, 18 predicted proteins | sample YL17G07_0_MG_FD_204540 | JGI IMG/M metagenome (GOLD analysis project Ga0315281, IMG submission 204540) | Sediment microbial communities from Yellowstone Lake, YNP, Wyoming, USA - YL17G07_0 | ecosystem: Environmental > Aquatic > Freshwater > Lake > Sediment | place: USA: Wyoming | collected... | reverse complement strand
AGCATATCGATGTATCCATGCAGCAATGCGTGGCGCACAGTTTGCAGTGGGTGCCTCAGATGTACGACCTCCAGAAGCGAATTATGGTCAGGTCAGGGCGTCTGGGAGTGCCTCTACAGGAATGTAAGGACGGCTGGACGAACTTCATTGCCCTGTTTGACTGGGACCTTCTTGTCGACTGGCTGAAGAGCGGTGGAGGATGTGCAGACCTCGATGATGATAAGTTTAAGGACATGGACTATCAGATCAGGCCTGAAGTGAGGCAACACATCAGTGAAGTTACCGATGCCTTCACCAAGTCACACGACAAGAGATGGGTCTGCGAAGAGGGCCAGAAGAGAGGCGTCATAGCTATACCCTGTAACAATGCCAAGGATGTGGTGGAGAACCCCCAACTCGTCCTGCGAAATTACTTCGTAGACGTAGCACATCCTGAACTAAACGATACCCTGAAGTACCCTGGCGCCCCGTATAGATTCGCTGAAACACCCTGGAAGATAAGGCGCCGCCCTCCTCTAATCGGCGAGCACAACAACGAGATTTACAAGAAGGAGCTGGGATTAACGTCCAAACAGATAGCTGCGCTCAAAGGGCAGGGGGTGATATAGAATGAAGACGAAGATAAACAAGAGATTACCGATGCAGGGCATAAGAGTCACCGATTTCTCCTGGTTCGGAGCAGGTCCTTATGTTACGAGGTTATTGGCCGCCTACGGGGCGGAGGTGATACGGATAGAAAGCAACACCAGAATAGATGGGATGAGGTGGCAGGCGCCCCGGAAGCCAGGCGTTCCCGAAACATATAACATCAGCGGAATGTTCAACAACTACAACCCGGGTAAGCTGGGGATAACCTTAAATCTGAACAATCCCAGGGGCATAGAAATCGCCAGGAAATTAGTTTCCGTCAGCGATATAGTTCTGGACAACTTCATCCCGGGAGCCATGGCAAAATGGGGGCTTATCTACGAAGAATTAGTCAAAATAAAGCCCAATATCATTGTGGCTACTATGCCTATCATGGGAATAACCGGCCCTTATACTTTTTGGCGCGGCTTTGGCACCACCATCAGAACCGCCGCAGGCATCGATTACATTACAGGTAATCCCGACCGGCCTCCGATAGGGACAGGGATGGCAGCCTTCCCTGATTTCACATGCAACCCATACCATGCAGCGACAGCTATCCTGGCAGCCATCCATTATCGGAATAGGACCGGCAAAGGACAGTTCATCGAGCTCGCTCAATTGGAGTCCACGGTCTGCTGGACCGAAACAGCCATCCTGGATTACACGGTCAACAAACATATTCAGACCAGTATGCGCAACCACCTGCCCAATGCTGCTCCTCACGGCGTCTACCGCTGCCTCGGAGAAGAGAAAGAGGTTGACTACTGTGCTATGCCTGAGTCTGAACCGGAACACAGGAAGAAGGATGAGCGATGGGTTGCTATCGCCGTATTTACCGAGGATGAGTGGAAAGCATTCTGCAAGGTCATAGGCAACCCGCCCTGGACTAAGGACAAGAAATTCGCCAATCTCAAAAGCAGGAAGAAAAACGAGGACGAGCTGGACAGATTGGTCGAAGAATGGACGATGAAGAAATCGCCGGAAAAGGTCATGATGCTGATGCAGAAGGCTGGCGTAGCGGCCGGGGTAGTTAATGACGGCGAGGACCTGCAGACCCGCGACCCCCAACTGAAGGCACGAGGCTTCTATGTTTATCTTGAACACCCCGAGGCAGGTCGAATCGCCCATGATGGGTTGACTTTTGCACTATCTGCGACCCCGGGCGAGATACGCCGCGCACCCCTTCTCGGCGAACATAACGAATATGTTTATAAAGAGATTTTAGGCTTCTCTGAGGAAGAAGTGAATCAACTAATCACCGATGGCGTATTGGAATAAAAAAGGTAAGCGTGAGGTAGTTTAACAACAGGGGAGTGCAGAGAGGCTTAGCTTTCCTTCCAAATTGCCCCCTTTTGTAAAGGGGGCTAGGGGGATTACAAAACCCCTCCGCTTGCTTTTCGGGTTTCGAAATTCGGATTTAGGATTTGAAGCTTGGGGTGTCCCCCAAACCTATAAATCCCCCAAGACTGGGGGATAAAGGGTGTTGATGTAGACTATTTCAGCAATCTCTCATTATTAGTCATAGAAAGAAGGTTTTATAAATGTCAGCAGCACTTGATGGCATTAGAATTTTAGACATGGCCTGGCAAGGACCTGGCACATTCTGCTCCACTATCCTGGGCGACCTGGGTGCCGAGGTGATAAAGATTTACGAAGCCCACCCCGAACGCCGTGGCGGGCCTCTGGTGTTTATGTACCCGGATTCTCCCATTTTCCCCGGCTGGCGGAACTGCAAGACCATGGGACTTAATCTGAAAAGCAAGGAAGGCCTCAGCATATTCCGCAAGCTGGCTAAGACTGCCGATATTATCATTGAGGGCTTCCGGCCCGGGACCACCAAGCGTCTGGGCGTTGACTACGATGCTATAAAAAAGGTTAATTCGCGAATAATATACGCCTCTTTGACTGGCTACGGCCAGGATGGCCCTTACCGCGATGTCGTAGGACACGATATAAACTACATCTCTATAGGTGGACTGCTGGGCACGACAAGGGGTTCCGATGGGGCTCCGGTAATACCCCGCACTGTTTTGGCTGACTTCGCCGCCGGCGGGATGGCCGCCGTTATTGGGATACTGGCTGCCCTCACCGCACGAGACAAGTCGGGCAAGGGCCAGTATGTGGACGTGTCTATGACCGACGCCATAGTGGGACTCATGATGCCGGTGTTATTGCCGGCTTTACTCGGTGAGACGATTTCCGAGCAGGGCGAAAATATAGCCACCGGAGAGGAGCAGCGTCCCTGGTACAATGCGTACAAAACGAAGGACGGGAAATATATCAGCGTGGGCAGCGTCGAGCCCTGGTTCTACGCCAACCTGTGCCGACTGCTAGGTCGTGAGGATTTCATCGAGCACCAATATGCCGAAGGTGAAAAACGAGATGAGATTCTCCAGTATTTCAAGCGTACCTTCTTGACCAAGACAAGAGACGAATGGCTGAAAATCCTGCGCCAGAAGGATACCTGTGTCGCTCCCGTCTATTCTCCAGGGGAGGTAATCTCCGACCCCCACTTAATAGCCCGCGAGATGTTTGTCAAAGTGCCTCATCCCACCATGGGCCAAGCCAGGCAAATTGGCCCTATTATCAAGCTATCTAAATCGCCGTTTAAGGCCAGGAACTGGGCTCAGCGATTCGGCCAACACACGGATGAGATAATGCTCGGACTTGGCTACAAGAAGGCGCGCATCAAGAGGCTGCATGAAGCTGAGATAATAGGCTGAGCCGTCACACGTTGTCTATCCCGGCTATGGCTGCACGAAATGGCTTATCGTGCAACTCTGTAAGTACATCCATGTGTACATCCATGTGTTCATCCCTATGTTCGTGACTTGGTGACCTCTGAAACGCTCTCGGAATGTGTAACGCTTTAAGTCAGCGGCCTCAATACCTCTGTTCATTTACCAACTACAACCGAGTAGACCCCCCCGATGCAAGCTATTGACTTCTAAACTCATGTATGGTAGTCTACCGAAAATTGTGCCTTGTACTTGAGTACAGGAGGCTCGGCATAGAGCCACTCCAAGTCGCCTCAATATTAATTGCTCCTACCCCGAGCTCCCGGGTGGCGGGGGTTTGGCGTATAATCGCCAGTTTTGTTATTCCGCTCCGCTTGCAGATGGTGACGACCAAAGCAGGTAGCGTTTCGTTTATTGATCCTAATTATTGCTTTCATCTGACTCGATAGCCCGGGTAAAGGAATAAAAATAAGTACTGCGATGGAGAGGAGTAAGATGAGAAAGTTATTGTATCTGACAGTGGCGGTATCTATGCTGCTCATGCTCATAGTGGGTGCGACACCGACAATGGCAGGCACCCCCATCTGCCAGACACCTACCACGCTCTTTATCAGCCCGACGAGCAAGAATGTGGGTGACGGCAACTTCACTCTTACGGTGAACGGCAACAACTTTGCCTCTGGAGCGGTGGTGCGCTTTAATGGGTCAGCCAGGACAACACCCTATGTAGGCTCCACCCAGTTGATAGCACTCATCCCTGCCAGCGACCTGCTCACGGCCGGGACCTTCAACATCACCGTCTTGAATCCGGGAATGGGCAGCTGCGAGTCCAATGCCCAGACCTTTACCGTGAACAACCCGGTGCCGACCACGACCAGCATCAGCCCGACGAGCAAGAATGTGGGTGGCGCTGGCTTCACTCTTACGGTGAACGGCACCAACTTTATCCTTGGTATCCATGGAACTTGGGTGCGCTTTAATGGGTTAGTCATGCCAACAACGTTTGTGAGCCCGACCGAGTTGAGGGCAGACATCCCTGCCAGCGACCTGACCGCGGCCGGGACCTTCAACATCACGGTCTACACTCCAGGACCGGGCGGCGGCGAGTCCAATGGCCAGACCTTTACCGTGAACAACCCGAACCCGGTGCCTACCACGACCTTCATCAGCCCGACGAGCAAGAATGTGGGTGACGGTACCTTCACTCTTACGGTGAACGGCACCAACTTTGTCCCTGCATCGGTGGTGCGCTTTAACGGGTTAGACAGGCAAACAACGTTTGTGAACTCCACCCAGTTGACGGCAACCATCCTCGACACTGACCTGGGCTGGGCCGGGACCTTAAACATCACGGTCTTCAATCCGGCACCGGGCGGCGGCACTTCCAATGCCCAGACCTTTACCGTGAACCCGGTGCCTATCACGAACAACCCGGTGCCTACCACGACCTTCATCAGCCCGACGAGCAAGAATGTGGGTGACGGTACCTTCACTCTTACGGTGAACGGCACCAACTTTGTCCCTGCATCGGTGGTGCGCTTTAACGGGTTAGACAGGCAAACAACGTTTGTGAACTCCACCCAGTTGACGGCAACCATCCTCGACACTGACCTGGGCTGGGCCGGGACCTTAAACATCACGGTCTTCAATCCGGCACCGGGCGGCGGCACTTCCAATGCCCAGACCTTTACCGTGAACCCGGTGCCTATCACGAACAACCCGGTGCCTACCACGACCTTCATCAGCCCGACGAGCAAGAATGTGGGTGACGCTGGCTTCACTCTTACGGTGAACGGCGCCAACTTTATCTCTACATCGGCGGTGCGCTTTAACGGGTCAGACAGGACAACAACCTATTTTAGCTCCACCCAGTTGACGGCAAGCATCCCTGCCAGCGACCTGACCGCGGCCGGCACCTTCAACATCACGGTCTTCAATCCCGCACCGGGCGGCGGCACTTCCAATGCCCAGACCTTTACCGTGAACCCGGCGCCTGTCACGAACAACCCGCTGCCTGCCACGACCGGCATCAGCCCGGCGAGCAAGAATGTGGGTGACGGTACCTTCACCCTTACAGTGAACGGCACCAACTTTGTCCCTGCATCGGTGGTGCGCTTTAACGGGTTAGACAGGCAAACAACGTTTGTGAACTCCACCCAGTTGACGGCAACCATCTATGACACCGACCTGGGCTGGGCCAAGACATTCAACATCACGGTCTTCAATCCCGCACCGGTCGGTGGTACTTCCAATGCCCAGACCTTTACTGTGAACCCGGTGCCTATCACGAACAACCCGCTGCCTGCCACGACCGGCATCAGCCCGAGGAGCAAGAATTTGGGTGACCCTGGCTTCACTCTTACGGTGAACGGGACCAACTTTGTCCCTGCATCGGTGGTGCGCTTTAATGGGTCAGACAGCCATACAACCTATCTTAGCTCCACCCAGTTGGAGGCAACCATCTATGACACCGACCTGACCGCGGCCGGGACCTACGATATCACAGTCTTCAATCCGGCACCGGGCGGCGGCACTTCCAATGCCCAGACCTTTACCTTGAATAACCTGGCGACTGTGGCGAGTGGCAAGACGAACATAGGGGTGATTGTTGGCCCCATCGTTGCGGTGATTGTGCTAGTGCTGGCGGCGTACTGGTTCCTGAGGATAAGGAAGCCACCGACGCCGAAGGAAGGGCCAAAGAAGACTTAAGCGAAGTTTTTTGAGGTTATCACAGCGGGGTTCAGCCAAAAACTGAGCCCCGCTGTTTTATTTGTGTCTATTTGTTAAGTAGTGGTTGCGGAGCATCTGGCCTAGTGTTATTGGGTTTCGAAGATAGTAAAACCTTATCAAAGACGAGGCAAGCACTCAACCGAATGTTCCGTGCATCCAGAAACTAGGTCACAGCTATACTTATGAGTTAACAGTAATGCCCATGTTTGTCCACTGCGAAACAGGATGAGGCATTTCTGCTTCCGGCTTCTACATATGAAGGATCAGAGCATTCTGATGGGTTCTTTTCAGAGTGCAGTCGTGTAATGCGGAAGTGATAGGCTGAGCCATCTTCCCGGTCTCAGGCTTTACGGGCTTTACAAATTTCAGTATATAGTTCGGGTCTCCTGTCACGTATCAGGTCCATTTCGAACTCACCCGCCTTAAATACGACGTGTTTCTCTCGTGCTTCGGCTAGGTTTGCTTCACCGTAAAGGATTTGTTCATCGTCACTACTGGCTTCAGCAAGTATATCTCCCCAAGCGTTGATGATTTTGCTTAGGCCGATGAACTTAGTGCCGCGCTCGCTACCAACACGATTCGCAGCTACAAAATGCACCTTATTCTCATAGGCTCGGGCGATAACTACATATTTAGCAACCTTCCCCCGCCCTTCCGGCCAATTGGTGGGAAGAGCCAGGATATCCGCCCCCAATAACATCATAATTCGGGCACTCTCGGGAAAGTTGCAATCATAACAAATATGAATGCCGATATTACCTATTGGAGTCTTATATACCGTGAAAGGCCTATCACCAGGGTCGAGAAAGCGATCGATACCCAAGAAGGGGAGATGATTCTTTCTATATTTTCCAACTAATCCTTCAGGTCCCATCAAAACTGCTGCATTGAAGCACTTGGCATCATCTATTTCCAGAAGACCAACGATGGCATGAACGCCGAGCTCTCGACAGCAGGATGCTAGCTTGTCTGTACTAGGGCCGGGAATAGTCTCCATGTATGGCATGGCCTCCTTGCGGCTAGCGAAGACATATCCGGTTAGGGCGCACTCGGGAAAAACTATCAGGTCAGCACCACCGTGAGCGGCGGTTCTTGTTTTAAGCAGTATATTGTCAAGATTCTCGCTGTTTCGCATTATCCTAGGCTCCATCTGAACCGCTGCTATCTTTACTTTATCATGCATATTTCTGCCCCCGCTTATTATTGATAACTGTCACTGTGCTTCACTATAGGTTACTTTGTAGTTGCCGCTCCAGCATGGTAAGATTTTAGTCTCTTCTCATGCAAATGACAAAATAGCTAATAGCTTTAAAAGATATCATGGAGTTGTAGCAGGGCGATATCCCCACCCAATAAGTGCACCTAATTAACAAGCTCAGCAGGGAAAATCAAGTGAAGCAGAATTACCAGACGGTGCAGGCCTTGTCAGGCCTCTCTTGTAGGCAAACCCAGCCACGAAAGCGGTAGTTCATTGAATTTGTAGTGACAGTTTACGCTATGTATGTAATCTAATACATCTTTGTATCCTGGTTGCTTGAACCAGTCATTCAACACATAGACATATTCGACTTTTAATCCCAACGGTGCCACCAATTTTAAGTATTGCTTTCGCTTGAAGTCGCACGTCTGTAATTTCCTGTATACATATTCCGCAACCTGCTGGTGCTTGACTTCAATTATGAACAAGGTTTCACGAACAATAACAAGCAGAGCATCATAAGGTAAGAGCTCGTTTGAAAGCACCTGCTTCCAATCTATCCCTGATTCGGATAAAAAGTCATAGAAATCATATTTTCTGAAGCATCTCGCAACCAGCACATCCTCAAAAAATATACCCATCCCGGCTTTATCGGGGTCTTTTCTGACACTGTAGCCGGAAATGGAACCAACCAGTTTTTGAAAATCCACCTTTCGCTCAAATCTTAAACTGCTCATAATGTCTTCACCACACAAACCATCCAGCAAAAAAGTTCCCCGTTGAACTCGGTTTATGCCTCAGGAGGGCTATTCAAATCTTCCCAGTAGAAATCCTTAACCAAACGTTCTGCAATCATCAATTGCCTTTTCCCCAAGTTCAAATCAATTAGATAATCCTTATCAACCAAATTCCTTCCTGCATCTAATGCTATTAAAAATGATGTTTGACCATCAATGCCAGCCTCATATAATTTCCCAGCTAATACTTCCCTTGGATCAAAATTTTTCTTTTTCATAGCTTTATCGTCTTCTGTAATTCTACAATTTCAATAGTTTTTGTATGCAGATTCGAGATATAATCATAATCTACGAATTGGACTCTACTTTTAATCTCCTTAAAGATATCAATCTCAATAATGTCCTCAAATCTTCGCTTCTTTTCAATCGGACAAACCAAGAAGAATTTGGAATTGAAATCTTGCAAATCTGCATATTTACCCAACGAGTTTTGAAAATCAGTTGAATGCTCAACCTCAAAAAAAGCATAGGGCAATTTTCTGTGATTGAACCAAATCACGTCAATAGTACTTGCCCGTTTTACAATAGTTGGATAAGAAAACTCGTAGATATTTTGAAGGCTACTTACTTCTTTCAAAGGCCTTTCTAGAAATAGTTTATTCTTATCTTGATTTGGTACGTGAGTCTCGAAATTTTTTAAGTTGCCGATTTCAACAATTAATCCCTGATAGTATGTATGGTTAAAAAGATTTTCCTGCTTGTTTTCGCCTGTTGATAAATCAAATTTCTCTAAAACCTCTTCTCTGTAATCATTTAATGCCCATAAGCCTGGCCTAATTTTAAAGAAAAACCTGCTATCCTGCACAATGCGCCTTATTGAAGCGAAAGGAGTTTTAGTTTTCCAATCTTTCACATCAACATTTTGATACAGGTATCCCAATGTGGCATAGCCACCATTATTTTCCATCACCCTTATGACCTGTTCGCTTTGTTTCAAATGATCAACATTCCTCAATTATTGCTCAATTTTACAATTGCAATCGGGATAATGCCCTTTTACCATTTCCGGCTCCAGAATATCCTTGTAGTTCGTAGCAATAAGGTCAAGACATTCTACTACGATTTGTATTCTACCACAGAAGTCCATAGATCATGAAGAGTAGGCAAAACAAGATGGACTCCACCTGCCCTACCGATCCTGACGTGGTGGTCGTGGTGGCAGCGGTCGCTGGCCCTCAGCATAGCGGCGCAGCGCTTCGGCCATGTCGGGATCCGACAGGCTGGCCTGATGAAGCTGCTGCTCAAGCCTCAGCCCTTCGGGCAGGGGTAGTGACATGCCCTGGTAAACACTCTGCCGGTCATTGCGGAGGCTGGCCTGAGGGTACGCGGAGATAGCTTGGGCAAGCTCGAGGGCGCGTGCCAGCACTTGCCCTTGTGGCACAATCTCCTGCACCAGCCCGATGCGGAGTGCGTGATCGGCGTCAATGAGCACGCCTGTCTCAATCAGATAGAGGGCGTTGCCCAGGCCGACGATTTTGGGCAGCCGTTGGGTGCCCCCGTCTACCAGGGGTACACCCCAGCGGCGGTTGAGCACACCGAACTGCACGTTGCGGGACGCAACACGAAAGTCACACCAGCAGGCCAACTCCAGACCGCCAGCCAGACAGTAACCGTTCACAGCCGCTATGGTCGGCTTGTGGAGGTTTGTGATGTGGCTGATACCCATCGGGCCCGATTCCTTAGCGCCTCGGCGAGTCGCAAGGCCACCGATGTCCTTAAGGTCAGCCCCTGCGCAGAAAGAGACCTCGCCAGCGCCAGTGAGAATGAGTACGTCGAGGTCATCATCCTGCCGGAATGCCTCGACCGACTCGAAAAGCAACCCTGCGGTCTCTGCGTCAACCGCGTTGCGAACCTCAGGGCGGTTGATTGTGACGATGAAGGATCGACCCTTGCGTTCAGACTCAATCTTGAGCATGGCAGCACCCTATTGGTCGCCTCTCATGAATCCATTGCATTTCTTGGTCTGTCCTCTATTCTACGCTCGGGGGTGCCTTTTAGCAGTGTTCAGCGGGCGAAATCTGGGTACTCTTAATAATCCGTTTCCCTAAATTTCTTTTCTAATCGGACTTTCCCACCAGTATTTTGCCTGTACCTTTACAGTAGAGGCATTTCTCTTTCAATATGGGATGGTCATCGCAGTAAGGACAAGTGATTCTCAATCTGCTCGCATCTTCCATACCAAAGTCTTTAACTTTCCATGATAAATCACTATCCGACCGAATCTGGCCTCCCCCGACGTTGGTGACCAATTTACAGCCGATTTTGCGACAGGTATTTGTTTCAGGAATATTCTCCGGTCCCGTCCTGTCGCCGCCTTTGGCAAAGATGTCGGGCTTCAGCAGTTTCAGAGTCTTACGTACAGTCTGGTCTTCATCTATTGAAGCAATGACCTCATCAACTCCTTTGACGCTTTCCAGAATCTCTTTTCTGTCCTCAAATGGCCTGAACACGAACCCCTTTTTTCTAAGCAGGAAATCGTCGCCATTCAAAATTACCACCAGTCTATCGCCAAGTTTAGCCGCTTCGCGAATGTACCGAACATGGCCAACATGCATAGGATCGAAAGCTCCACTTATGGCAACTGTGACAAGTCTCTTTTTCATTCCACCGCTCCTCCGATTTTAGATAACCACTCTAGATACATTGTAAGTATAATGATAAATTGCCGCAAGTTATAGCGGGGGCCTCCTTTACGAAAGGAGGAATATGGGCGAGGGAAACTCGCCCATACGGGTTGTACAGGCCGGGGAGCCTGTCCTACCACATCAAATCTGCTGCTTTAAAAGAGCGGAGAGGGCGGGTTTGGAAACCCGCCCTACGGATTGTCGGAGCTGTAACTCAAGGCAGGAATGACATTGAAGCCTTATCTGAGAAGGTCGTCCTTCTCTAGAGTACGGGCAACATCCTTCAGGCCCAGTTCCTCCAGCTTGGCTTTTCTCTGGAGGCCGGAGGGGACGTCCCAGCCCCGAATTCGGTAGAACTCGCCTTTCATCTGCTCGAACTGCTCGCGGTCCACCACAATGTCTTTTCGGGAGAAAAGCTCGCCATCCTTGCCCGGGACTATGCAGTCGGGGTTGCCGAAGTCACTCTTCAAGGGAGTATTGAAGTTGTATTCATCTATGACGTCATATTCCCTGCCCTGGTGCCCCTCCCTGGCCAGGATAGCCCTTTGCAGGTTGCAAATCCTTTCCCCTACTTTGTAGAGACCCGCCTCATCTACTTCCCTTCCCGTTACTGCAGCACAAATCTGGCTCTCGAGGCTAGGGTCTCCTACCCCGTCCGGGGAGGACTCTGAAAAGTAGATGGGCCAGAAAAGGTCACACAGAATGAGGCTCTCTTTGGCGTACTCGCGGTCTTGAATCCTGGCTGCAGCCAGAGCCTTCCCATCGTACGTGGAGAAGTCCACCGCCAGCTCGCTGCCGAAGAACCGTTTGGCCATAGCACGCAATACCTCAGTGGTGACCGGCACCTCTTTCAGGCCCTTCTGCCGGGCTCCCCACAGCATCACCGGCACACTCACCTCGTGAAGCTCCTGGATAGGTAATCTCGGCTCCATAGCCCAGAAGATGCCTGTAGTAATATATAAACGCGGGCCGTATAGCTCGTTGTCGCCGGTCTTGGCCATGTAATCCTTGATCAGCTTCTGCGCATCGCTCCCTAGACTCCTGGCCGCTTTGTGGGTGCCGTTGGCCAGCGTGTCGCCGAAACCTTCGCGATGGGCTATCTTCCGCAGCAGCGTCTCGATGAATTCGTAGCTCCCTATTTTGGATAGTGGTATCCCGGTCCGCTCATCCGTCAATATCCCTGACTTGTGGCACCTGCTCAGCCACATAATCATGGTCTCTGTGGCACGGGTATCCAGCCCATAGTCGTCGCAGAGCTCCGTGGCTTTGAGTGCGGCATCGGTGTTTCCATAGTAGCGCCGGGCTCGAGTTTCATAGAACATGGCCGCCTGACACATGAACTTCCTCTCGGAGCCATCGGCATTGCGGTGGGTAGCACGCACGCATCCCGTGGGGCAGCCCTGGCAGAAGCTCTTCTTGAGCTTGTCCCGGGGCGTCAACATCCCCATTGCCAGCAGCGCCTCGGTATAGCCCGAGCTCAACTCGCGTATCCTGCTTCTGAGCTTAGAAACCCCCTCGGGATTGGCTACCTTAGACTTCTTATCTCCCCTTACGGCAATGGCCTTCAAGTTCTTGGAGCCCATCACTCCAGCCAGCCCGCCTGCACCTACCGAGTCGTCAGAAGCCAGGAAGGTGGCAAAGCTGACCATGTTATCGCCCGCAGGGCCGACAGTCAGCACGCGGACGGAATCGCCCATTTCATCCTTTACGATTTTTTCGCGCTGGAACGCGCTCTTGCCTTCGAGATGAGATGCATCCCTTATTTCCACCCTGTCACCATCGACACGGAGATACACAGGCTTCTCCGCTTTACCGCAGACCACCACGCCATCGTAACCGGCTGTCTTGAGATGAGCGCCCCAGGAGCCGCCCATATTGCAGAAAGAGAACTGGTTGGTGGCAACGGATTTCCCGCAAACCTGGAAGCGGCTGGCAAAGCCGGGCACGCCGCACAACGGGCCAGTCATGAAAATCAGCCTGTTCTCAGGGTCAGAGGCATTGATTTTGGGAGGAACCTCATCCCAGTAGATTCTGGCGGCTATCCCTCTGCCGCCGAGGAAGAGGTCTGCGTAATCGCTCGTTGGCACAGAGGCTATCTTCCCTGTGGATAAATCCACCTTAAGGATCTTTCCGGCGTATCCATTTTGTGCAGTCACTCTAAACCCCTTTACGATAGTTAGGGATAAACCGCTAGCATGTCTAGCCCCATGGTCTCGGGGAAGCCCAGCATAAGATTCATGTTCTGGATTGCCTGGCCTGCCCCCCCTTTGACCAGGTTATCGATGCAGCTTATCACGATGAGCCTATTTGTCCTTATGTCAACTGTGGGATAGAGCAAACAGAGGTTGCTCCCCAAAGTCTGCTTGGTCTGAGGCGGCACGTTGACCACTTTGACGAAAGGCTCACCACGATAGAAATCATGATACAGCTTCCTTATCTCCTGCTTGCCCTTATCCCCCCCGGCTATTTTCCCTGCTTTCAACGTAGCATAGCAGGAAGTAAGTATACCCCTGGTCATCGGTATCAAATGAGGCAGGAAAGTAACCGACAGTTTAGATTTCGGAGCTAATTTTTGCAGTTCCTGCACTATCTCGGGCAGATGGCGGTGTCCATCGAGCGCGTAGGCGGAGACGTTCTCGTTAGCCTCAGCGAAATGGGTATTCAGAGTCAGAGTCCTGCCCGCGCCGGAGATACCGGACTTGCTATCAAAGATAATGTCGGGCTCGATTAGTCCCTCTTTGAGCGCAGGCGCCAGTGCCAAAATGGCGCCGGTGGGATAGCAGCCCGGGTTGGCCACCAGCCGAGCTTTAGCGACCTGCTCGCGATTCAACTCGGTCAGGCCGTAAACCGCCTCTTTTAAATATTTCGGCGCAGGATGCGCTATTTTATACCACTTCTGGTATTCCGCAGCATCCTTGAGCCTGAAGTCGGCGCTGAGGTCAACTGCCTTAGCGCCCTTCTTTAGCGCAGCTACTATCGGAGCCACGTTCTCGCCGTGGGGCAAGGTGGAGAAGACAAAGTCAACCTTATCGAGGTCGGCTTCTATAGTGAGGTCGATGCCGCTCAGGTGAGGCAAGAACTCGCCTAACTTCTGCCCTTTGGCGCTGCGTCCGGTAACCGTGGCTATCTTAACCTTAGGATGCTGGTACAGCAGCCGTGCCACCTCCATGCCGATATAGCCTGTGACGTTTATGATACCTACCTTCACCTTTGCCATTGGAGCACCTCTCAAGCTACATATTGGGCGTTCGGCCGAACGCCCCTACATTTGGCAATTTTCACTCTTCCCTTTTAATTCCGGGCGTCTGCAGCGACTTGCGCTCGCCTACTGGACATACTACCACACATCTATCGCATATCGCCAGTTCACTGCGGCGCTCTCCAGATATGGCTGCCAGACAGCGGTAGGTATCAGCTAAGCGATATGGCTGTAATATTCTGACAGGACAGGACTCGATGCACTTCTGGCAAGCTTTGCAGTCAGGATTTTCTTCCTTGGCATATATCTCGGGGCCAGTAAGGCCCAAAGGTGCGTTTGTCCTGACAGCCATAAACCTCAGCCAGGGGCCGAAACGTGGGTTGATGACCAGGGTATTCTTGCCCTGCCTGCCCAGCCCGGCGGCTACGGCCAGATGTTTGAGGTTAGGCCTACCACTAGGAGAATAGCCCAGCTTGCCCACAAGCTCAGCAGAGAATCCCCGCTTTCGAATGAACTCAAGCAAGGCATCTAGTTTGGGTTTAGCGTGGAGAACGAAGCCGCGCCAGAACGATTCCCTGCTGCCTTTCACCTGCTGAAGCACAAAATCATCCAGGTCCCTCTCGGGTGTGGTTACCAGCCCCAGAACCAAAATAGTGTCTACGGTCGACTGGTCCCGAGCCACGCCCACCACATCGAAAAGAGTACCGGCATAGGCGATTATCTCTTCACCTTTATTCACATCTCTGCCTCAAGCAACGCTTGACCAGTAGGGCAAACCTTCAGCAGCACACACTCCCGACATCGGGGCCGTTGCGCCTTACACACCCTTCGTCCATGCTCAATCATGTGGATATGAAACTGGTAAACACACCTGGATGGAACCATCTCGCCCAGAACCTCGTGTGCTTTCTCCGCCGAGACCCTGGAGTCGATAAGCCCCAATCTCTTTGCAACTCGTAAAATGTGGGTATCCACAGGCAGCACGGGCTTCCCCAGAGAGAACAGCAGCACACAGGCAGCAGTCTTGGGGCCAACCCCCGGCAGGCTGCGTAACCAGGTCTTAGCCTCAACGACAGGCATCTTGTTAAGGAACTTGAGGTCGAGCGAGCCACGTTGCGCCTTAATTTGCTCAAGTATCTGCTTAATCCGGGGCGCCTTGACCTGCGCCAGCCCGCCGAGTTTTATAGCCTCAGCTATATCCTCCACGCTGCCTTCAGCCACAGCCTCCCAGCTTCCAAACCTGGTGAGCAGAGAATCGAAGGCACGCCTCGAATTATGGTCCGAGGTATTCTGAGAGAGGATGGTCATTATCAGTTCGGAGAGCGGGTCGGTACGAGAGCGCCAGGTAATGCTGCCGTATTCCTCTGCCAGCAAATCTATTATCTCGGTGATGCTCACGGGGCTCATCCTGCAGCCAGGGTCTTAAGATGGCAGGTGTCGTTGACCAGCGTCACCAGGGGGGTGCTGTCTCTCAGTTCAAAGATGTTTATGCCATTCACATCCTGCCTCACCTGCCAGAAATGGGAGTTATCCAAGCCCAGCATGGCACACATGAGTACCTGGCAGACCACCTTATGAGAAACCAGTATCACGGTCTGGTCCTTGTGCCTGGCGGCAAGCTCGTCGACCGCAGCCAGCACCCTCTGGCGCACAATATCTAAACTCTCCCCCCTGGGGAAACGCACTAGATGGGGACGCTCCAGCCATGTAGTATACAGCTTATTATCCTGCTGCGCTGCCTCCTCGGGAGAAAGGCCCTGCCAGCTGCCGAAGTCTAAGTCGATAAGCCCCTCCAGGGGCTGCACAGAAATATTTAGTTGCTTGGCAATGATGCCGGCTGTTTCGAGAGCGCGCTTGAGCGGGCTGGAGTAGATGGCCGCTACATGCTCGCTCTTCAGCCTGATAGCTGCAGCCTCGGCCTGTCTCCTCCCGGTATCGTCCAATGATAAATCGGCCCTGCCGCGGAACCTCTCCACCTGGTTCCATTCCGTCTGCCCATGCCTCACCAGAATAAAACGAGTCAGCCTGACCTCCTGGTCGCTTTCTTGGGAGCAACTGAGCCGTGGCGCAACAGCCAGTACTCCAGGCTATCAGCTAGGGCTATCCAGCTCGCCTCGATGATATTGGTGGAACTGCCCACGGTGCGCCAATCTTGCTCGCCATCGCTGGACTCTATAAGCACCCTCACCTTGGACCTGGTACCGTCGCTCTCCTCCAGTATGCGCACCTTGTAGTCCATCAGCTTCACCGCTGACAGGCTGGGGTAGAACTGGAGCAACGCCTTGCGCAGCGCCGCGTCAAGCGCGTTAACCGGGCCATTGCCCTCAGCGGCAGTGTGAATAACATCTCCACCTACCCTGACCTTGACCATAGCTTCCGATAGCATATCCTCCAGCCGGTCTGAGACAATGGGGGTGCGGCGATGCTTCTCGACCACAACCATGAAATCCACAAGTTCGAAGGGAGGCTGGTAGTCAGGCAAGGTGCGCTTTATCAAGAGCTCAAATGAAGCCTCAGCGCCTTCGTATTGAAAGCCCTGCTTCTCCAGAGCCTTTATCTGTTCCAGCACTGTCTTTGCCCGCTCGCCCTTGGGAATATCCAGCCCCAGTTCCTTAGCCTTATAGGTTATATTGCTTATGCCTGAGAGTTCTGAGACCAAGACCTGTCTTCGGTTGCCCACAAGGTCGGGGTTAATATGCTGATAGCTTTCCTCATGTCTCATCATCCCCGAGACATGAAGCCCCGCTTTGTGGGTGAAGGCGCTGGCCCCCACATAGGGAAGATGCGGGTCGGGGATGATATTGGCAAGCTCGCTTACGTAGCGAGAGACATCCGTCAGCCTGGCCAGATTCTCATCACTGATGCAATTGATGCTCATCTTGAGCTTGAGCGCAGGGATGATGGAGCAAAGGTTGGCATTGCCACTGCGTTCCCCATAGCCATTTATGGTGCCCTGAACTTGGATAACCCCGGCCTGAACTGCCGCCAGGGTATTCGCTACCGCCAGCTCACCGTCGTTATGGACGTGGATGCCCAGAGAGATTCTGACCTTTTTCGCCGCCTTGACTGCGGCAGCTACTTCGTCGGGCAAGGCACCGCCATTGGTGTCGCAGAGCACGATGCAGTCTGCCCCAGCCTCAGCGGCAGCCTCAATAGTAAGCAGAGCGTACTTGGAATTCCTCTTATATCCGTCGAAGAAGTGCTCGGCATCGAAGAAAACAGACTGCCCGCCCGATTTAAGATAACGGATGGAATCAGCGATCATCCTAAGGTTTTCTTCGAGGGTGGTTTTGAGCACCTCAGTGACATGCAAGTTCCAGGACTTGCCCACCAGGGTGACAACCTTCGTCCCAGATTCCTTCAAGGCGCGCAGGTTATCGTCGTCTGCTGCTTTGATACCGGCGCGGCGTGTGCTGCCGAAGGCGACCAACGTAGCACGCTTCAGGTCGAGAGTTCGAGTCCGAGCGAAGAACTCCGCATCTTTGGGATTGGAACCCGGCCAGCCGCCTTCGATGAAATGTATGCCTATCTCGGCAAGGCGCTTTGCTATCTTAAACTTGTCCTCCACGGAGAAAGATATACCGGCGCGCTGCGCACCATCGCGGAGCGTGGTATCATACAATTGAATCCTAGTTCTCTTATCCACCTTGTCCCTAGCTCCACCTAGTGATTTGTCATAAAGTATATCATAGTTAGATTCAGTTTCACAATTTCAATAGGCTCGATGCTAGCCCCAATTTCGCACTTGACGCAACGGCGAGCGCTGATATAATACAGGATTGTTGGCACGATAATGATGAGGGTGATTGCAGGCAAGGCCAAAGGACATCACCTGAAGTCAGCTAAAATATCGGGATTGCGTCCCACATCTGACCTGTTACGAGGAGCAATTTTCAATATGCTGGAATCTACAGCCACTGATTGGTCCAGGGTGCTTGACCTGTATGCCGGTACAGGTGCCCTCGGTATCGAAGCATTAAGTCGCGGCGCGGATGGGGCTGATTTTGTGGAGAGGAACCCCAGGCTCTGCAACCTTATAAAAGAGAATTTGAAACACGCCGGGTTCGCCGAGCAAGGCTCTGTCTATTGCATGAGCGCCGATAAAGCCTTATCGGTATTGAACGGGGCATATGGCATACTGCTCCTGGACCCTCCCTACGCTGACGCAACTGTTACCAAGACTGCAGAAAAGTTATCCTGCTCACGCTTAGTGGGCGAGGATTCAACCATAGTCATCGAGCATTCCAAGCGTGTTCCGCTCCAAGAAAGATACGGTAACTTCAAGCAGATAAAGAATCTACGTCACGGCGATAGCTGCGTCTCCGTGTATCAATACGCTGGGGGTGAACCTTGACCAATGCTATCTACCCTGGTAGTTTCGACCCCGTAACTAACGGGCATCTGGATATAGCCAATAGAGCAGCGGCCCTTTTCGACAAGTTGATCATCGGTGTGTACGATAGGCCATCCAAACACCTGATGTTCAGCACTGAGGAAAGAGTAAACCTGGTTAAGAAGGCGGTTACCCATCTGCCGAATGTGAGAGTGACGGCCTACGACGAGCTAACCGTTGATTTCGCCTGCAAGATGAAAGCCAAGGTCATAGTGCGGGGACTGAGGATGAGCTCCGACTTCGAGCGTGAGTTCGAGATGGCATTGATGAATAAGCAACTGAACCGCGATATAGAGCTTGTCTGTCTCATGACCAGCCTTGAGTATCAATTTCTCAGCTCCAGCTTACTTAAGGAGGCTTGTGAACTGGGTGGAGATATCACCAGCCTAGTTCCCAGGCACGTTGCCATTGCCCTGAAAAAGAAATTCCAGCAAGCCCGAAAACAGGTTAGAAAATAAAAACGCGGCCAAGAACATTTATTTAGGAGGGAAAAGAGATGGCCTACAAGATTACCGACGAGTGCATCAGCTGCGGCGCCTGCGAGCCCGAATGCCCGAACCAGGCAATCAGCGAAGGGGAGAAAATCTACGTTATCGACCCCAAGAGATGCACTGAGTGCGTGGGCGCCCATGAAGCATCCAAATGCAAAGAGGTCTGCCCGGTAGATTCTTGCGTCCCCGACGACGCCCATAAAGAGGACAAGAAGCAATTGTTGGAAAAGTGGCAGAAGCTGCATCCCGGCGAGAAACCAGCCCCAGGCACTTTCTAGTCAACAGCCACCAGTATTCCGCAATGAGACGGGGGCGACGAGCGTGTCGCCCCCAGAAAATTCGCCATAGCGAAATGGTAGATATTGGCTTTGCCTAGCTTTGCAGCTTTTCCAGCGCACTCTGTGTCCTGGCTAGCCAGTAGTCCATGCCCATGTCCTGGAACATCCCGTGAGCTTTCTTTAGGATTTCCAGCGCTCTTTCTTTCTGACCCGTATCTGCATAGAGTTCGCCAAGTGCGAGGTAACCCTCAGCCAGATAGGGCTTGACCTTAAGTTCCTCGATCATCTTGATCCCTTGCAGAATGTACTCTTCCGCCCTGGCGCTTTGTGATGGCTCGGCCTTGCCCACTAGGCTTCCCAAGGCAACTGTCGCTGGCCCCGCATACATCCTATCGCCGTCTCTCTGAGACACCGTCAGAGTTTCCTCGATATTGCTCCGGGCATTTTTTAGGTCGCCGCAGTCCAGATACACCATAGCCAGGCCACAGTAATTAAAGGATAAGAACCAAGCGTATTCAGTGCTGCGGTAATTCTCAAGACGTCTCTCGAACTGCTCGCGGGCGGCATCCAAGTCGCCCAGGAGATAGTAAGCATGCCCCAAGAATGTAGTGGCCATCCATAGCAAAGCCAGTTGCTGAGCCTGCTCGGCGTATCTGATCATCTTTTCGATGTGTTCCAGCGCGTGTTTCCCGTCCCCTTTGGCGATGAGCAATCCCATATAACCACCCTCCGCAAAAGCCGAGGCGGGCATATTGCCAATCTCCTCCGCAAAATGACAGGCTCTTTCACACATGGCTTGTCCTCTATCGAAGTCGCCCAGATACGCCAGGGCTAGGCCATACCATGCAAGTATGCCGGAATACAGATTGAAGTTGAGGTACTTCCCCAGGTCGCACCGCCTCTGCATCTGCGCCTTTTCCACAAGCTCCAGAATTCTGGGTGCGACTTCAACTACCCGGC
>Ga0315281_10004575_pt1 | contig 20039 bp, 18 predicted proteins | sample YL17G07_0_MG_FD_204540 | JGI IMG/M metagenome (GOLD analysis project Ga0315281, IMG submission 204540) | Sediment microbial communities from Yellowstone Lake, YNP, Wyoming, USA - YL17G07_0 | ecosystem: Environmental > Aquatic > Freshwater > Lake > Sediment | place: USA: Wyoming | collected... | reverse complement strand
GGCGGTGGGGTGCTCGGCCATCTGGGACTCCTCCCGGCAACCCGGGGACGCTGGGGTCGGTGCGCAGGATGCGAAATCGGGTATCTCGATATCGCGGTGTGCCTATATACTCTCGCGCCAACCGGCATGTCAATGCGTGATCCGCAGGATTGCGACTCGGACGCGTCGGGCGAAGGTGAAGATGCCGTCCTACGCCTGGGTCATCGACCAGACGACATGCATCGGGTGCCATGCCTGCACGACCGCGTGCAAGTCCGAGAACGACGTTCCGCTCGGGGTCAACCGGACCTGGGTCAAGTACGTCGAGACCGGGACCTTCCCCCAGACCAGCCGGCAGATGGCGGTCCTCCGATGTAACCATTGCGCCGATGCGCCGTGCGTCGAGATCTGCCCGACCGCCGCGATGTACCAGCGGCCGGACGGAATCGTCGACTTTGACGCCTCCCGCTGCATCGGGTGCAAGGCCTGCCTGCAGGCCTGTCCGTACGACGCGATCTTCATCGATCCGGGCGACCACACCGCCGAGAAGTGCAACTTCTGCTCACACCGGGTGGACCAGGGCCTCCTGCCATCCTGCGTGGTGATCTGCCCGACCGAATCACTCACCTTCGGCGACCTCGACGATCCGTCGAGCCGGGCCTCGCGGCTCGTGGCGGCGCAGCCGACGACCGTCCGGCGACCCGAACAGGGGACCCGCCCGAAGGCCTTCTACATCGGTGCCTCCGAGGCCGTGCTCGATCCACTCGCCGCGCGCCACGAGGGACGGTACGTCTGGAGCGACCGGCGGACGGGCGGCGCGAAGGACTACACCGCCGAACTGGCGACCTGGGGCTGGCCAGCCGCGGAGACAAGGGTCGGGATGGCGCTCCCCGTGCTGCCGAGCCCCGCTGCCGGAGCTGCCCCCGGGCTCGGCTCCATGCGCGTCCCCGTGGGGCCTGCGCCGGCGTCGACAGCACCTGCTCACGCGGCCGGGATGCCGGTGGCCCTCTCCATCGCGCCGCAGCCCCTCGTGGCCCGGGTTGCCTACGACACCTACCATCCCCGCCCCTGGGGCTGGCCGGTCGCGCTCTACCTGTGGACCAAGGGCCTCGGGGCCGGTGCGTTCGGTGTCTTCTTCCTCGCGCTTGCCCTGGGCGGCGCGGCCGCGGAGGCGAGCGTCCGGCTCGCGGCGGCATTCGTCGCCCTTGCTGGTACCGGGGTCACGGCCGTCCTCCTGGCGGGCGACCTCAAGCGGCCCGAACGCTTCTGGACCATCCTCGTGCGGGCGCAGCGGAGAAGCTGGCTCGCGATCGGAGCGTTCATCCTCATCGGCTACTCGGGGTCGCTCGGGCTCTGGTTCCTCGGGACCCTCGCCGGTGTCGGGGACGGGCTGCTGACGCCCCTGGGATGGGTCACCTTCGTGCTCGGCTTCTGGACGGCCCTGTACACGGCATTCCTGCTCGCCCAGTGCGAGGGCAGGGACCTCTGGCAGAACCCGGTCACCGGCGTGGTGCTGATTGCCCAGGCGACGATCCTGGGCGCGGCCGCGCTGCTCGTGATCGCGGTCGTGTTCGGCGTGACCGGCGAGCTGGCCGATCTCGCCCGGCTGGCTCTCGCCATCGGCGCAGCGCTCAATCTTGGCGCGCTCGTCTTCGGCGAGGCGGTGGCGCACCATCCCACCGCCAACGCCCGGGCCGCCGCACATCTGCTGACCCGCGGCCCGTGGAGGTTCGGCTTCTGGCTCGGTGGCGTCGGGCTCGCCGGCGTCGTTCCGCTGCTGGCGGTCGTCCTCTTTCCTGGGCTCGTCTCCCTGCTCGCCGCGGCCGGCATCGCGGCGGCCGCCGGGCTCCTCTGGTACGAGCAGGGCTTCATCGCGGCCGGCCAGGCCGTCCCGATCAGTTGAGCGACGAGGAGGCCGCGGCAATGGGCGACAAGGGTTCCCGGCGCAGACCAGGACACCCGGCCGGGGACGGCGCCATGCAGCAGGGGATCGAGCCGTTCCCGTCGCCGGATCGCTGGCATGACTGGACGGAGGTGGACGTCCGCGACGGGAAGGCTCACCGGTACGCCCTGGTTCCCACGACCTGCTTCAACTGCGAGGCCGCCTGCGGCCTCCTCGCCTACGTGGACAAGGATTCCGGCGAGATCCGGAAGTTCGAGGGGAATCCGCTCCACCCGGGCTCGCGCGGGCGGAACTGCGCGAAGGGCCCGGCGACCAAGACCCAGGCGGAGGACCCGGAGCGGATCCTGACGCCACTCCGGCGGACGGGCGAGCGCGGGACGGGCGGCTGGGCGCCGTGCTCCTGGGATGAAGCGCTTGACGACATCGCGGCGCGCATCCGGGCGGCCCTCGTCCGGGGTGAGCCGGAGAAGGTCATGTACCACGTCGGGCGGCCCGGCGAGGACGGCTTCACCGAGCGCGTCCTGGCGGCCTGGGGGGTGGACGGCCATAACAGTCACACCAACATCTGCTCGGCCGGTGGCCGTGCCGGCTACGCCTTCTGGATGGGCTACGACCGACCGTCGCCGGACTACGAGAACGCCCAGGTCATCTTCCTCATCAGCGCCCACCTCGAGAGCGGTCACTACTTCAACCCGCACGCCCAGCGGATCATGGAGGCGAAGAAGCGCGGGGCGAAGCTCATCGTTCTCGACCCGCGCCTGTCCAACACCGCGACCCAGGCGGACCACTGGCTGCCGGTCTGGCCCGGCTCCGAGCCCGCGCTGCTCCTCGCGATCGCCCGGCACCTGATCGTCGAGCGCCGGTTGGACGTCCGGTTCGTGGAGCGCTGGGTCAACTGGGCCGACTACCTGGCGGCCGAGCGCCCCGACCTGCCGGTGACCTTCGACGCCTTCCTGGGCGCCCTCGAGGACCTCTACGGCGGCTACACCTTTGAGTACGCCGAGGGGGAGTCGGGCGTACCCGCGGCCGACATCCAAGCAGTCGCCGAGCTCGTCGCCGGCGCCGGAACCGCGTTCGCCGCGCACAACTGGCGCGCGTCATCGGCCGGGGTCCTGGGCGGTTGGCAGACCGCTCGCTGCCTCTTCTTCCTCAACGTCCTGACCGGCTCCATCGGGACGCCGGGCGGCACCAGCCCCAACGCCTGGGACAAGTGGGTGCCGCGCCCGCCCTACATGCCGCCCCACCCGAAACACTGGAACGATCTCACCTGGCCCGCCGAGTACCCGCTCGCGTTCTTCGAGATGAGCTTCCTGCTGCCCCACTTCCTGCTGGAGGGTCGCGGCTCGCTCGACGTCTACTTCACCCGTGTCTACAACCCGATCTGGACGAACCCGGACGGCCTGGTCTGGCGGCAGGCGCTGACCGACGAATCGAAGGTCGGGCTCCACGTCGCCATGACGCCGACCTGGAGCGAGACGGCCTGGTACGCGGATTACGTCCTGCCGATGGGCCTCGGTGGCGAGCGCCATGACCTTCACAGCTACGAGACCCACGCCGGGAGCTGGATCGGCTTCCGCCAGCCGGTACGACGGATCGCCGCGGCCTGGGCAGGGCATCCCGTCGACGACACGCGGGAGGCGAACCCGGGCGAGGTCTGGGAGGAGAACGAGTTCTGGATCGAGCTCTCGTGGCGGATCGACCCCGACGGTTCGCTCGGCATCCGCCGCTGGTTCGAGGCGCCCGGCCGCCCGGGCGAGAAGATGACGGTCGACGACTATTACGGCTGGATCTTCGACCACACCGTGCCCGGCCTTCCCGAAGCCGCCGCGGCCGAGGGGATGGCGCCCCTCGAGTACATGCGGCGCTACGGCTCGTTCGAGGTGGAGCGCGCGGTCTACGGACGACACGAGGACCCGATCGACCTGGGGGCGGAGGACGTCTCGGTCGAGGCGGGGACGGGACTGGTCTTCGGAGCGGCACCCGGTGAGCCGGCGATGAACATCGTCCCGGTGCCGCTGACGCCCGGTGACGGCCCGGGCCGGGCGCGCCTTGGGATCACCGTCGGTGAGAACGATGCTCGAAAGGGCTTCCCGACACCGTCCGGCAAGCTCGAGTTCTGGTCCCCCACGCTCCGTGACTGGGGCTGGCCTGAGCTCGCCATCCCGGCCTACGTCACCAGCCAGGTGGCACAGGAGCTCCTGACCGGCCCGAACGATTTCGCGCTCATCCCGACCTTCCGCCTGCCGGTCCTGATCCACACCCGCAGCGCGAACGCGAAGTGGCTGACCGAGATCGCCCACGGCAATCCGGTCTGGATCCACCCGGACGACGCCTCCCGAATCGGTGTCCGGACAGGCGAGTTCGTACGGGTCGCGACGGAGACGGGTCACCTGGTCAACGAGGCCTGGGTCACCGAGGGGATCCGGCCGGGCGTCGTCGCGATGTCGCACCACATGGGCCGCTGGCGCCTCGGCGAGGATGCCGGCACCGACCGCTGGGCCAGCGCCAGGGTGGAGCTCGAGGAGACGGCGACCGGTCGGTTCCGGATGCGCCGTCTCGAGGGGGTGAAGCCGTTCGAATCGGTCGACCCCGACTCGTCCCGGATCTGGTGGCGGGACGCCGGCGTCCACCAGAACCTGATCTTCCCGGTCCACCCGGACCCGGTCTCGGGAGCGCACGCCTGGCACCAGAAGGTGAGCGTCACCGCGGCCCAGGCCGGCGACCGACTGGGCGACATCGTGGTCGACACCGGCGAGTCTCGCCGGGTCTATCGGGAATGGCTGGCACTCGCGCGACCAGGACCCGGTCCCGGCGGCATGCGGCGTCCACGATGGCTGCTGCGGCCGCTCCGCCCGACCGCGGACGCATACCTCGCGCCTGTCCCGGCCGGGCCGGCGACCGGTGACAAGCCTGCCGATGGGAAAGTAGAGTAGGAAGATGGAGACCGCCGTTCATACGCTTGACCGCATAGACGAGGAGACCCTCGGGCATGCCGCGCACGTCATCCGCGTGCTGGGCCACCCGCTCCGCCTCCGGATCCTGGAGACCCTCGAGGACGGACCTCGCCCGGTGATGGAGCTCGTCCGCGCGGTCGGCGCGACGCAGTCGATGGTGAGCCAGCAACTCGCAATCCTGCGCGGCGCGGGCGTCGTCGGTGCACGACGTGACGGACCGCGCGTCTACTACCAGATCATCGAGCCGAAGGTCGGACGAATCCTCGCCTGCATCCGCGAGTGCGATGTTCCTGAGATGGCCTCGCCGGGAAGCGGGACGCTGACGGTCGTCGTGGGCGCGCTCGCTGCCGGCGGGTCCACCAGCCACCGCGCCGACGGGTCCAGCTAGGTCCGCCGGGGTGGCGGACCTCCACCAGTTCGGGGCCCTCCTCGCGCTGACGCTCTCCCTTCTCGCCCTGCCCTGGGCGGCGGTCGCCTTCATCGTGCGACGCGACCCGGGGAGGTTCTTCATCGCCAACCTCGCATGGATCGTCGTCGCGCTCGGGGCGACGGCCCTCGTCGGGATCACTGTCCTGTTTTCGGGCAAGGGTCCGAAGGACCCGTTGCACCTCGTCTACGGGGCGCTCGCGACGGCCGCCTGGCCGACCGCGGGTCTCGTCGCTGTCGGCCGCTCGCCCAGGGATCGCCTCCTCGTGATGACCATCGCCGCGGCGGTCGTCGTCATCCTCGTCGCCCGACTCTTCCAGACCGGCGGATGAGCCCCGACCTCGCCCTGCTCCTGGTGACCCTGGGCTTCGGGGGGTCGTTCCTGGCCGGCCTGGTGGGGATCGGCGGGGCGATCGTCATGATCCCGCTCCTGCTCTACGTCCCGCCGATCCTCGGCTTTGCGACCCTCGGAATTCGGACCGTCGCCGGGATCACGATCGTCCAGGTCGTTGCCGGCTCGCTTGCCGGGCTCGCCGGTCACGCTCGCTCGGGCGCGGTTGATCGAGGCCTCGTACTCTGGCTGGGCGGGAGCATGGTCGTGGGATCGGCGGCCGGTGCCATCGCCTCGGCATCCGTCCCCGCACGGGCCCTCGAGATCGTCTTCGCGACCGTGGCCCTCGCCGCCGCCGCGCTTACCCTGGCCCGCCGGGACCACCTGCCCGCCGAGGACGCGACCCGGACCGCACCGCCGCGCCTCCTGACCGTCGCGATCGGCGGGGGGGTCGGCACGATCGCGGGGATGCTCGGCGCCGGTGGCGCCTTCCTGCTCGTGCCGCTCATGCTCCACGTCCTGCGGATCCCCATGCGGACGGTGGTCGGCTCCTCCCTCGGGATCGTGGTCGTCTCCTCGATCGCCGGGCTCGCCGGGAAGGCGCTCACCGGCCAGGTGGACTGGTCGCTGGCCGTCTTCCTGGTCCTCGGCGCGGTGCCCGGCGGTCTTCTCGGGGCCCGCGTCTCGCGGCGTACCAGACCCCGCCGGCTCGCGCTCATCCTGGGCGTCGCGATCGCCCTCGTCGCCCTCCGGATGTGGGCCGACGTCCTCTTCGGCGCAAAGGTGTGATGCCCCCGACCGCGTCCCGGCGCCCGGGCGCGGTATCCTCGAATTGATGGCTCGCCAGCTCTCGCGTTCGATCCCCCTCGCCGAGCTCCACTGCCACCTCGGGGCGGCGGTCACGCCCGCGATCATGTGGTCGATCGCGCACGCCCAGGGGATCAAGCTCCCGACCCGCGACTACTGGGACTTCCGCGAGCTCATCACCGTCAACCCGCGGGCCACGAAGTCGTTCGAGACCTACCTCCAGCTCTTCCACTGGACTGAGTTGATCCAGAGCTCGCCGCTCGCCGTCGAACGGAGCGTCTACGAGGTCGTGGGCGGGGCGTACCGCAAGAACAACGTGACCACGATGGAGCTCCGCTTCAACCCCATGAAGCGCAACCGGAGCGGCGAGCAGGACCTCGACCACATCATCGCCGCGGCGGTCCGGGGGATGGATCGCGCGACCCTGGAGTACCCGGTCAAGCCGGGCCTGATCTTCTGCCTCGACCGTGCCTTCCCGTACGAGCTGAACGAGATCCTCGTGGAGAAGGCCATTCTGTGGCGCGACCGCGGCGTGGTGGGCGTCGACATCGCCGGCCCGGAATCGGCCACCTTCCGCGTGGCCGATTACCGCAAGCTGCTCCGTCGGGCCCGCCAGTACGGACTCGGGATCACCATCCACACCGGAGAGGCCGGCCCCGTCGAGGAGGTGGCCCGGGTGGTGGAGCTCCTGGAGCCGGACCGGATCGGACACGGCGTCAAGGCTGCCTACGATCCACGGGCGATGGCGATGATCCGCGAGCGCGGGATCGTCCTCGAGATCTGCCCGACCTCCAACCTGAACACGAGGGTCGTCTCGGGGTGGGACGAGTTCCGCTGGATCTTCGACACGCTCCGGCGCAACGAGGTCCGCTTCACGATCTCGACCGACGGGCCGGAGATGCTCAAGACGTACATCCGTGACGAGCTCGCGACGCTCGGCCGGCTCGGGATCCTGTCGGTCGAGGAGCAGGAGCAGGCGGCCGCGACATCCATGGCCGCCTCGTTCGTCCGGAACGTCTCGGACGTGCCGCTGCCTGCGCGTCAGCCCGCGACGCGCGAAGCCGTGGAGCGCGAGGAGGCGTAGGGCGCACCGGCGCCCGACGGGACGCGTCCCCCGGCGCGCGCCCACCGGATCCGTTTCAGTCGCCCGCGCGCGGCTCCAGCCGGTAGGTGCAGCTCCGTTCGCCGGCCGCGATGTGCGTCTCCCGGGTCACCTCGACGTCGAGCACGTCGCGGAAGAGCGCCATCTCGGCCTTGCAGCAGGCGCCCTCCTCGCGGGCGACGTGGAAGATGGCGCAGTTGTGCTGGCGCAGCCGGATCGTGCCGTCGTTCCCGACGATCGCCTCCGCGAGGTAGCCGGCGCCGTTCTGGAGGACCGCCAACTCGCGCACGCGATCCGCGAGCGGCGCGTCAGGCGCGACTCGTTCGGCGAGCCGGGTTCGGAGGCGGTCCCCGAGCTGCTGCCGGCGCGCCGTAAAGACCTCCTCGAGAAGCGAATCACCGCCGACCGCGGCGATGGCGTCGAGCAGTCCGTTCGCAAAACCGTCGTAGTCCGCCGGGAAGAGGTCCTGCGCATCGGGCGTCACGTCGTAGCGATGGCGCGGCCGCCCGACGCCATGCCGCTCAACCTGGTGGGTGACGAGCCCGGCCTCCTCGAGCGCGTGAAGCTGCTGGAGGACGCCGGTCCGGCTCGCGCCGAGGTGGACCGCCACGGCGTCAGGTGACATCGGCCCGCGCTGGCGCAGGTTGACGAGGATCGCGCGACGCAAGGATGAGGGCAACGCGATTGCCGACCCGGCTCCGTTGCCCGGGACATGGCCGAACGCAGAGACGGCGACGGTCTCGGGGAGCTCCTGGTCGGTGTGCGGGACGGGCTCCGACATGGCGAGAGGCTAGCGGAAACTGCGAATCCTCGTTCGAAACGACAGCCGACCGGTGCTACGCTCGCCGTCTGACGCAAAAGGGTGATCCGATGGACCTCGATCTCTCGCCCGAGCACGAGCTCCTCCGTTCCACGATCCGCGAGTTCATGGAGCGCGAGGTCGCGCCGGTCGTCGAGCAGCACGAACGCGAGCGCCGGTTTCCGGGCGAGGTCGTCCGCCGCCTCGGCGAGATGGGCTGGCTCGGGATCCCCATCCCGGAGGCGGAGGGGGGTGCCGGGCTCGACACCCTTGCCTATGCCATCGCCGTGGAGGAGATCGGGCGAGTGTGGGGGTCGCTCGGGCTGATCGTCGCGGCTCACACGTCGCTCGGCTGCGGTCCGCTGCATCTCGTGGGCACGCCGGAGCAGCAGCAGCGCTACCTCGTCCCGCTGGCGAGCGGCCGGGTCATCGGCGGGTACGGGCTCACGGAGCCCGGAGCCGGCTCGGACGCCGGCGGGACCCTCACGACCGCACGCCACGAGGACGGTCCCGATGGTGGGGCCTGGGTGATCGACGGCGCGAAGCGGTTCATCACCAACGCCGGGCAGGCAGGTACCTACATCGTCACCGCACGGACCGGCCAGACGGCCGGCGGGACGGCCGAGATCAGCGCCTTCATCGTCCCGGCGGATACTCCTGGGTTTCGCGTCGGGCGGCTCGAGGACAAGATGGGGCTCCACGCGTCGGCGACCGGCGAGCTCTTCTTTGACGGCTGTCGAATCCCGGCGGCGAACCTGCTCGGCGGTCGCGGCGAGGGGTTCCGGACCTTTTTGAAGGTCCTTGACGGCGGACGAATCAGCATCGCCGCCCTCGCCGTCGGTCTTGCCCAGGCCGCCCTCGATGCCGCCGTCCCGTATGCCCGGACGCGCGAGCAGTTCGGCCGGCCGATCGGCTCCTTCCAGGGCGTTGCGTTCATGATCGCCGACATGGCCACAGAGATCGAAGCCGCCCGCGCTCTCGTCTGGAAGGCCGCCTGGCTCAAGGACCAGGGTCGCGACTACGCGCTCGCCGCCGCCCAGGCGAAGCTGTTTGCCTCGGAGGTCTCCAGCCGCGTCACGAATGCCGCGATCCAGGTTCACGGCGGGTATGGCTACGTCACCGATTACCCGGTCGAGCGGTACCTGCGGGACGCGAAGTTGACGGAGATCGGGGAGGGGACGAGCCAGATCCAGCGGCTCGTGATTGCCCGGAAGATCCTCGGCCTGCGGATCGTCTAGCGGGGTTCGGATCCGCGCCGATCCGCGGGGGCGGCCCCGTCCGGCGATCCCTCGAGGGTCAGCCGCCGTTACCCGCCGCGGCCGTCAGGGCGCTCCGCAGGGCGGCCTTGAACGCCTCCGGCCAGGGCCCCTGGCCGGCCAGCACGAACGGGCGGGCGTCGATGAACTCGACCGTCGCCGGATCGGTCGCCCAGGCGGCGACGCACGGCTCGACATCGGGTCGCCGGCGGTCGTAGGTGTCGCCGGTCCGGAAGATGTAGATCCGGAGGCGGACGGGGCTGACGATGCCGAGTCCGCTGGCGTTGAAGCCGATCGCCGTCGGGGTCAGCGCGCCGTCGTGGCAACCGGCATCGCCCGACGTGATCTCCTCGATGACGATCCCGCGCTGGGCGATCTCGCCGGCGATGGACGGGAAGTCCATCGGGGTCGGCTCCGGCGATGCCTGGAGGACGGCGCTGCATCCCGCGAGCGCCAGCGACGCGGTGACGAGGGCCAGGCCGGCTGTGATGCGCCGCAGGCGCGGGAGGACGTGCATAGCGGGCAGGCTAGCCGAATGCCGCGCGACCCGCCGCCGGCGCCTCCCGCGGCTCCGACGGCGAATGGATCGGCTGCGGCGCCCGGCGGGCCCCTGCTAGCATCGGCCCGTGGCCGCACCCGATCCGACCTGGCCGATCTTCGGACGGGATGTTCCCGATGCCGCGTGGCGACCCTCGCCGGCGGATCTGACCGAGAGCCGCCTCGCGCGATTCATCCGGGCCACCAGCCTGCCCGACCTGGATGCGCTCCAGGCGCGGGCGGCGTTCGATCCCGCCTGGTTCTGGGGCGCCGCCGCCGACGACCTGGCCCTTCCATGGCAGCGTCGCCCGGACGCCGTCATGGACGCGAGTCGCGGGATCGCCTGGACCCGCTGGTGGACCGGCGCGGCGTTCAACCACGCCGCCGCGGCGATCGATCCCCGTGCGGCGCGCGACCCCGACGGCGAGGTGCTGACCTGGGAGGGCGAGGACGGGGAGGTCCGGCGGTTCAGCGCCGAGGAACTGCGGACCGCGGTCGACCGGGCCGCCACGATGCTGGCGGGGGAGGGGATCGGCCCCGGCGTTCGTGTCGGCATCCTCCTGCCGATGCTCCCCGAGACGGTTATCGCCGTCCTGGCGCTCGGCCTGTTGCGCGCGATCTTCACCCCGATCTTCTCGGGTTATGGACCTGCGGCGATCGCCTCCCGGCTGGCCGACTGTGAAGCGCGGATGCTGATCACGGCCGACGGGTTCCTCCGACGGTGCACGATCGTGCCGCTCAAGGCGGCCGCCGATGAGGCCGCGGATCTTGTGCCCTCGGTGCGCCGCGTGCTGGTCGTCCGGCGGCTTGGCGATCGCGCTCCGGAGACCTCGTGGAACTCCGCCCGGGACCGCTGGTGGGACGAGGCGCTCGCGGGCGTCGGCCGCGACGTCCAGATCACGCGCGAGCCGACCGATCCCGAAACCCCGTACATGGTGATCTACACGTCGGGCACCACGGGCCGTCCGAAGGGCGCCGTCCATGTCCACGGCGGGTTTCCGATCAAGGCCGCCCAGGACCTGGCCCACTGCTTCGACCTCGAGCCGGGCGACGCGCTGTTCTGGTTCACGGACCTTGGCTGGATGATGGGTCCGTGGGCCATCTCCGGATCCCTCATCCTGGGCGCCCGGCTCGTGATCTACGAGGGAACCCCGGACCATCCTGGTCCGGATCGGCTCTGGTCGATCGTGGCCCGGCATCGAGTGACCCATCTTGGGTTGAGCCCGACGGTGATCCGGGCGCTGATCCCGCACGGGACGGAGCCGGTCCGCGGCCACGACCGCTCGTCGCTCCGGGTCCTGGGCTCCACCGGGGAGCCGTGGAACCCGGATCCGTGGTGGTGGTACTTCCGCGAGGTCGGCGAGGGCCGCTGTCCGGTCGTCAACTACAGCGGCGGGACCGAGGTCTCGGGCGGGATCGTCGCCGGCAACCTCCTGACGCCGGTCCGCCCGATCTCCTTCGCCGGACCGAACATCGGCGTCGCGGCGGACGTCGTGGACGCCTTCGGCAACCCCGTCCGGGGCGAGGTCGGCGAGCTCGTGATCCGTCAGCCGCTGCCGGGGATGACGCGCGGCTTCTGGAACGACCCGGATCGCTATCTCGAGAGCTACTGGTCGCGGATCCCGGGGGTCTGGGTTCACGGCGACTGGGCGCGCATCGATCCCGACGGCTACTGGTACATCCAGGGACGCTCGGACGACACACTCAAGGTCGCCGGCAAGCGGGTCGGGCCGGCCGAGGTGGAGAGTGCCGCGGTCGCTCATCCCGCGGTGATCGAGGCCGCCGCGGTGGGGATTCCGCATGCCGTGAAGGGCGAGGCCATCGCGGTCTTCTGCGTCCTGGCGCGGGATATCGCGGACACGCCGGCCGTCCGTACCGAGATCGCGGCGATGGTCGCCCGCGAGCTCGGGAAGGCGCTCAAGCCCGACCTCGTCGTCGCGGTGCCGGCCCTCCCCAAGACCCGGTCGGGCAAGGTGATGCGGCGGGTCGTCCGCGCGGCGTTCCTCGGCGCGGACCCGGGCGACCTCTCCGCTCTCGACGATCCGGCCAGCGTGGCTGTGATCCGCGCCCTCGGCGCTGCGCGCGCCTGACGAAGGCTCCTATCGTAGGATCCGGGTGGCACCGCCGATCCCGTCAATGAATCCCTGGAAGGTCCCGCATGCCCGATACGACCCCGGACGACATTCTCGCCCGCGCGCAGACCCCTTCGGTCAACGGACGGCCGGTCCGCAAGGACGAGATCGAGTTGACCGATCGCGGCATCTACGTGGAATCCTGGCTGCCCGAGCGGCGCTCACGGCGAAAGCCGCTCCTGTTCATCCACGGCGAACTCGGCGGATCCTGGGTCTTCGAGCGCTATCTCGGCTACTTCGCCGGGCGCGGCTGGGAGGGTCACGCGCTCAACCTGCGAAACCACCACTGGAGCCAGACCGCCGACCCGGCGGAGCTCTCGTTCGAGTCGTACGTCGAGGACGTCGCGTCGGTCATGCGCCGGCTTGGGTCGGGAGTCGTGCTGGTCGGCCACGGGCTGGGCGGCCTCCTCGCGCTGAAGGCCGCCGAACGGGAGCCGCTGTCCGGCCTCGTCCTCGTCGCCTCCGAGGTCCCGGGGGACCTGCGTCTCGCGGCGCACCAGCACGAGCTGCGGGAGATCCCCGAGCTGTACGGCAAGGCCGCCATCGGCTGGGAGACCTTGCCGGAGCGCCTCCAGCGCGATCATCGCGACCTCACGATCGGGGACATCCTCCGGATCCAGCACCTGATGGGCCAGAAGGCGCACGAATCGGGCCGCGCCCGACGCGCCGTCATGCGCGGGATCCGGGTCGACCGGTCGGCCTTCGAGGCGGTTCCACGCCTGGTCATCGGGGCCGGGCTGGACAGCCATATCCCGGTCGAATCGGCGGAGCGCCTGGCGGACTGGCTCGGGGCGCCGTACGAGCCGTTCGGCGCGCATTCGCACTACGGGCTGGTGGTCGGGGAGACGAGCTTCCAGCAGGTCGCCGACGCGATCCGCTCGTTTCTCGAGGCCAACCGGCTCTAGCGGAGGAGCGGCTCGGAGCACGGGCCGGAGCCCAGGCGAGCGACCTTTGGTATCATCCGCCGGCTCGCGCGTCGCGTTGCGAGTCCGTGCCGCATTCGTCTAGAGGCCCAGGACACCGCCCTCTCAAGGCGGAGACCACCGGTTCGAATCCGGTATGCGGTACCAACCTTGACTATCCGACGCCCACGGCTCGCCCGGGGGCGTCGCTCGTTTCCCGGGGCCGGGTCCCGTACACTCCGGAGCCATGACCGCCATCGACCCACGCCGCTTGGTCATCCTCACCGAAGGGCAGTTCCGCGCCCATAACGCCAAGACGGCGATGGGCGTCATCCGCTATGGAACGGATCAGATCGTCGGGCTCCTCGATTCGTCGATTGCCGGACGAAACGTGAACGAGTGGCTCCCCGGCCACGACATCCCGGCCTTCGCGACCCTCGACGAGGTGCTGGCCCTGCCGGTCCCGCCCGACACCCTCTTGATCGGGATCGCGCCGACCGGCGGTCGGCTCCCTGTCGACTGGCGCTCCATCATCGTCGCCGCGCTGCGCGCCGGGCTCGACGTCCACTCGGGGCTCCACACCTTCCTCGGCGATGACCCGGAATTCGCAGCCGAGGCCGCCGGGTCGGGCGCGCGGGTCGTGGACTACCGCCGCCCGCCCGAGCGCAAGGAGACGGCGGTCGGGCGCCGCCACCGACCGGGCTCGCGGGTCATCCTCACCGTCGGCACGGACTGTGCCATCGGCAAGATGTCGGTCGCTCTCGAACTCCGCAAATCGGCCCTCAAGGCCGGCGACCGCGCCGTCTTTGTCCCGACGGGCCAGACCGGCATGATGATCGACGGCTGGGGTGTCGCCGTCGACCGGGTGATCAGCGACTTCGTCCAGGGGACGGTCGAATGGATGATGGGCGAGGCCGAATCGCGCGGCGACTGGGTCATCGTCGAGGGACAGGGTTCGCTGGACCACCCGGCGTACTCCTCGGTCACGCTCGGGCTGATCCACGGGTCAACCCCGCACGCGATGGTCATGGTTCACAAGCCGGGGATGGCGGTCCACGACTTCGACCACCTGCCCGACGTCTCGTTTCCGATCGCGAAGCTCAACCCGTTCATCGCACTGCACGAGGCGGTGGCCGGGATGATCGCGCCGTCGAAGGTCGTGGCGATCGCGGTGAACACCTCGCTCTTCGCGGACGAGGCGGAAGCCCGCCGCGTGGTCGAGGAGATCGCGCGCGAGACCGGCCTGCCGGCCGCCGACCCGGTCCGCTTTGGCGGCGACGGACTGTGGGCCGCGATCCACGGGGCCGTCGAGGTCCTGCCGTGGGTGGGCGAGAACGACGCGCGGGACGCGGCGTGACGCTCCGGATCCGCCACGAGACGCTGACCCTCCACCTTCGCGAGCCATTTCTGATCGCGCGTGCCGAGCATGGCGCCGGGCGCCTCGTGACGACCGTCATCGTCGAGTTGGAGGACGACCGCTTCCCGGGGATCGTCGGGATTGGCGAGGGATACCCGGACCGCTTCTACGGCGACACGCCGGAGACCATGGCGGCGGTCTTCCCGCTGCTCCTTGACGCGATCGGAGAACCCGACCCGTCGCCAGAGGGCCTGCGCGCCGCAGGCGACGCGATGCGCGCGATCATCCGCTGGAACGGCGGCGCGAAGTGCGCGGTCGATTCTGCCCTGTACGACCTCGTCGGAAAGGTGACGGGCCGCCCGGTCTGGGACCTCCTGGGCCTCTCGCCCGAGATCCCGCCGACCGACTTCACGCTCGGTCTCGACGCTCCGGCCGTGGTGGCCGAGCGAGCCCGTCGGGCCGCCCACTTCCCGGCCCTCAAGATCAAGTGCGGCGGTCCCGCCGACGTGGCGACGCTGCGCGCCGTCCGCGAGGTCTTCGACGGCCCCATCCGCGTCGACGCAAACACGGGTTGGACGCCAGACGTCGCTCGCCAACTCCTGCCCGACCTGGTGGCGCTGGGCGTCGAGCTGATCGAACAGCCGTTCCCGGCCCGCCGGCTCGACTGGATGGCGGACCTGCAGCAGCACTCGACCCTGCCGATCGTTGCCGACGAGTCGTGTGTCACCGACGAGGACCTCGATGGTCTCGTGGGGGTCGTGGCCGGCGTGAACGTCAAGCTCGCGAAGGTCGGCGGGCCCGGCCCCGCGGCGCGGATGCTCGCACGGGCTCGCGACCTCGGTTTCCGACGCTTCCTCGGTTGCATGGAGGAGACCTCGGTCGTGATCGCAGCTTCGGCCGCATGTGCCTCGCTCACCGACTGGGCGGATCTCGACGGCTGCCTGCTCCTCGCGGACGATCCATTCGAGGGACTCGAGCTGGGCACCGACCACCGCTGGCAGCTCGGGAATCGGCCGGGGCTGGGGGTATCGCGCCGGGCTTCCTGAGACGGCGCCCTCGCTGTCCACACCGGTCGCGGCGGGCTTGTGGATAACTTGGTGGAAGAAAAGGTGGAGAACACCCCTTCCGGCCCGACCCTCCCCGGACGTACCATCGGGATGTCGGTTGCGGCCTTCCGGGGGAAGGGCCAACGACCATCCAGGAGAACCCGGTCGCGGGTCACGGTCCACTTCGCCGTGGCTCGCACCTGAGTCGCCGTGCCCGCCGGGGCCTGCCATGCCCGATGAACCGTGTCGTGCCTGATGAAAGTGGAGGAGAGGGATTGATGGTTGCGCGCCCAGCGCCCGCCCGCGTGCTCTCGGCGGAGGCCGCCGAGTTCGTCCGGTTCTGCTACCAGCGCCGCAAGGTCGGGTGGCCGGAGCTCTACGACGAGATGTGCGGCGTGGCCGGACGCGGACTCTTCCGTGGCTGGAGCTCGGAGGACCTCGCGGAGCACGGTGTCGCCTTCACGCTTGACGCGATGCCGGCGCTGGCCGCGCTCGTGACCGAGATCGTGACCGAGGATCGGGCGCGGGCCCAGGCGCGGGTCCGGCTCGAGGCTGCCGCAGGCGCCTGAGGCTTCGAGCGGACTGCGCCGCCGCGGTCTGCACCGCCGCGGTCTGCACCGCCGCGGTCGCCGGCCGCCGCAGGTCAGGCGCGGATTCGCCGCCTCGCCATCTCGCCCTCGATCTGGCGCTCCGCCTCGACGTACCGGTCGATCTGCTCGCGGAGCTGGTTGGCCTCCGGCGTGTACAGGTGGACCTGCTGTTGAAGGATGTAGCTGAGGCGCCGGCTCGTCATGCGAACGTGGTCCAGGTTCTTCATGAGCACGAGCGGGTCCATCGACGCGATGTCGGAGGGGTGGTACATCTGCTGCATGGCCGCATTCTAGCGGCCGTTGGGCGGCCCCTACAGGACGCGCAACCGCGGGGGCCAGGTCCACTCCACCGGGAGGGTGGCCGACGAGAGCGCCCGTCGTCGCCCGAGCTCTGTTGCGCCCAGGACGAGGATCCGGTCGAGCTGGGTCGCACGGCCCGCCTCCGCGCCCCACAGCTTGGTCATCTTCCGGCCGGCATCGACCTCGTCGAGTGCCACGCCGGCGAGCCGGTAGCCCTCGGGCGCGGCTGCCTCGGCCCAGACTTGCTCAGCGAGCCCGACCCCGCTCTGGATCTTGCGGCCCCGGTCGGTTGCCACGTCGCCGATGACCAGGACGATCACGGCGTCGTCGGTGAGTGCGCGCCGGAGGCCATGGAGGACCTCGCGGAGGAAGACGAGGTATGGGGCGCGGTGGTGGGCGTCGTCGAGCGAGGCGTCGATCGCGCGCGCATCGAAGCCGAGGAACCAGGTCCGCAGCCAGTTGTAGTAGCCGTACTTCACCACGCGCAGATAGGGCGGCGACGTCACGACCAGGCGGGCCTGCTCCGGCAATCCGCGGGCGCGCAGGGCCATCGCGGCGCGCGCACCGGCATCGCGCGCGTCGCCGAGCAATGACAGCCCTGTGGTCGCGGGGAGCGGCGCGCGATAGAGCCGATCCAGCTTCGCCCCGAGGCAGGCGAAGACGTCGCGCTCGCCGGCGACGAACTCCGTTCGCGCTGCGAAGTCGCGGACGTAGCGCGGAGCCATGCTGAAGGTGTTCGGCATGAGGTCGGAGAGGTAGGACGCGCTCTTGCCGTGCAGGATCCCGGTAACCGCCGCCGCGAGGAAGCGGTCGACACGATCCTCGAGATTCAGCGCGTCGCGCAGGTACAGGAGCTGAGCGAAGGTCGTCGGGTGGAAGGCGAGCGCCACCTCGACCGGCACGGGCTCGGGGCCGCCTCCCGCCGGGTTCTCCTGGATGACTGCCGCCAGGGCACGCCAGCCCGGAGCCGCCGCTGGCCACGCGAGTCGCAGGCGGGCCAGCCGGGTTCTCGCTTCGGCCGGCGTCGCCGGCTCGACCTTGGCCGCGGTGAGCAGGTGGGCGAAGGGATTGAGGTCGTTCCCGACCCCGATCCGCCCTTCAGCCGACGCCTGGAGCGGGGTCGTGCCACGCCCGGAGAATGGATCGAAGATCACGTCGCCCGGACGGCTGTAGCGGGCGATGAAGGCATGGACCAGGGCCGCCGGGAAGCTCGCGAGATACGAGCACATGGGGTGGAATGAATGACCCCACAGGCGCTGCTGGGCCTTCCACTCGGGTTCGATCGCGAGGCGCGGCAGTTCGGTGGCGAGCTCGAGCGCGAGCTGGGTCGTGGCGCCGGATGCGCCGGGGGCGGTTGACATCTGGCGGTCTGGGCTCCCGTCACCCGCGAACGCGATCAGTTGCGTTCGTCGGGGTCGGTGACGATAGGCCCCCCCTCCCCCGGGTTGTCAATAGGTTGAACGGCGGAGATCATCCTCGCGCGATGAGGGCGATCAGTCCGATGCCTCCAACGACTGCGGCAACCACCTGAGGCAAGTCAGAAACGGGCCACGGCGTCGGTGGGAGTCCACCAAGAAACACTCCTGGATGGAAGGAATACGCGGTCCCGGAGGCCGTAACCCCAAACACGCCGCTGCTCCGATCGCCCATCGTCCAGGTCACGCCCCACACCAGCACGTACGCCAACGCGAGCAAGCCAAGGTCCCGAATGGCGCTGCGCATGGCCCGATCCTGGCGCGTCAGTCGAGCAGTGCGACGATCTCTTCACACGTCCGGGCGTGATCGGCGAGGCCCACTGCCGTCGCGCGGGCCCCTACCCTGCCTTTCCTGGCTAACGCGCTCCGGGGGAGCACTAACCAGATCCGGCCCCGGATTCCGGGCGGAGACGGCGCCGCCGAACATCCAATCAGCCCCGAACCACGCTCGGCCATGCTCGCGGACCGATCCGCGGCCCGCCGCAGGCGACCGCGGATCGACGACCTACCTGCACAGTGCTCCGGGGGAGGTCATAAGCCAGGATTCGGCGCCGCGGCGGCGGACACCAGGTGCCGAGCGCGTCGCCGCGGCCGGGTGCGGGGCCGCCGCGGCGGCGGACACCAGGTGCCGGGTGCGGGGCCGCCGTGTGCGCCGCGGATCCCGAACGCGCCGCGTGGCCCGGATGCGCTGTTACTGACCCCCGTTACTCATGCTCGGTGAGCAGCTCATCGAGGATCTCGATGAATCGGTCCACGTCCGCGGGCTCGATCACGAGCGGAGGCTTGATCTTCAGCACGTCGTGACCCGGGCCGTCGGCGCTCAGGAGGATCCCGCGGACCTTCGCGCCCTCGACGAGTGCCGCCGCGAGCTCGGTCGCAGGTTCGCGGCTCGTCCGGTCGCGCACGAGAACGACCCCGATGAAGAGTCCGAGCCCGCGGACGTCGCCGATCGCCTCGTGGCGCCCGGCAAGTCCGCGGAGGCCGGCCAGGAAGCGGTTGCCGAGCGTGACCGCACGATCCCGCAGGCCCTCCTCCTCGATGACATCGAGGACGGCCAGGCCCACGGCCGCCGAGACGGGATTGCCGCCGAAGGTGTTGAAGTACTCCATCCCGTTCGCGAAGGCATCGGCAACGGCGTGTGTCGTGGCGACCGCCCCGAGCGGGTGGCCGTTCCCGAGGGGCTTTCCCATCGTCACGATGTCCGGCACGGCGCCATCGACCTCGAACGCCCACCAGTGCGAGCCGACCCGCCCGAGACCCACCTGGACCTCGTCGGCGATCGCCACAGCGCCGGCCGCCCGGACCGCCTCGAAGGCGCCCCGGAGGTACCCGGGTGGCGGGATGACCTGGCCGGCGGAGCCGGGCGCGGATTCCACGATGAAGGCACCGACCGGATGGCCGGTCGCGGCCGTCTCGCCCAGTACGTCCGCGAGGTCCGCGACGTACGCCGCTCCGGCCGTCGCGGTCATTCCGCGATACCGCCCGCGGTACGGGTCGGGGAGGGGAGCGACGTGGGTGGTCGATGGCCGTCCCGACCCGCCCGGGCCGTCGAACTTGTACGGGCTGATGTCGATGAGTCCGGTCGTGTTGCCGTGATAGCCGACCTCCACCACCGCGACGTCACGGCGACCCGTGGCGGCCCTGGCCATCCGGAGCGCGAGCTCGTTGGCCTCGCTGCCCGAGTTGACGAGGTGGACCACCTCCAGGCCGGCCGGGAGCGTCCCGACCAGTCGGTCCGCGTAGTCGAGGATCGTCGGGTGGAGGTAGCGCGTGTTCGTCTCGAGGAGCGCCTTCTGGCGAGCCGCCGCCTCGACGACCCGCGGGTGGGCATGCCCGACCTGGGCGACGTTGTTGACCAGGTCCAGGTATGCGCGGCCATCGGCGTCATACAGGTAGGCGCCCCGGCCGCGGACGATCGTCAGCGGCTCGCGGTAGCTGAGCGAGAGGCTGCGCCCGAGGCGCTCGCGGCGGCGAGCCAGCAGGTCGTCGTCATTCATGACGTTCAGGTTACCGGCCCACGGCGTCGCGGATGGCGTCGCGCATGGCGGCCGGTCCAAGGGCCTCGAGCCGGGCGATGAGCGCCCAGGCCGGCGCCTCCGAGACGCGGAGGTACGGGTCGGGATCCAGGCGCGCCTGGTGGGCG
>Ga0315281_10004574_pt1 | contig 20039 bp, 18 predicted proteins | sample YL17G07_0_MG_FD_204540 | JGI IMG/M metagenome (GOLD analysis project Ga0315281, IMG submission 204540) | Sediment microbial communities from Yellowstone Lake, YNP, Wyoming, USA - YL17G07_0 | ecosystem: Environmental > Aquatic > Freshwater > Lake > Sediment | place: USA: Wyoming | collected... | reverse complement strand
CTAACCATTCGGTCTTAGGGTTGCCAGAAAATTGTCCGTTTGCCATGTCTATTCTCCTGAGTAAAAAATTAAAATTAACTATTGCGGTTGATTCTTGAATCTGTCTTGCATAAAGGAGATTCGGTGAGGCTTGTGGCCTTATGAGCTTCCCCCTTTAAGTTTTCTTCATTACTCCACTTCTTCCCTCTACTCCACCACCCTCACCGTCCAAAAGTCATCGCACAAATTCGCGTCAAGCAGATAGGCATAGGGGAAGGTGCAATAGCCCTTGATGGCCCAGCCTGCTCCCCAGGAATTTCTGACGATGAAACGTTGCGTGGCTTCGTCATATCCCACGGCGAGTACGGCGTGACCGCCGAGTTGTTTTTCGGTGCTGCCGTCCGGCATGGGGATTTTTCCGGTGCGGGTAACGGTTTCTGATTCGAAGCTTTCATATACCGAGAAGCCGAACACGAAGGGGTAGCCAGCGGCGAGGCAGCCTTTGAGTTGCGATAGGACGGGTGTCAGGCGCTGGTAGCTCAGGGCCTGGTTTTTCAGGCCTGCGTCGTAGCATTTCTTCGGCGGTTTGGTGGCGAATTTGGTGATGACGTAGGGCCATGTGGTTTCGGGTGCGGCGCCTTGTTTGACGAGGCTCTTGATGCCGTCGCGGATCATCGCGCCGGGGTCTTCCTTGACGGTGCCTTCGATTTCGCGCTCGTTGTAGTAGATGAATAGCCGCGACGGGGTGAATGCCGTGGGTTTGTTCTGCTTCATCTGGTCGAACTGGTGTGCCGCAGCTATCGCATTGGCGGTGCAACTGCCCAGCTCGCCCTGGTTGAAGACGGGTGGGCACTTGGGACGCAGGTCTACTTTTTTTGGCAGCTTCGCCAGCACGGGTTGCGGCGCGGCGTAGAGGTGGTCACGATGATCGGGCAGGTCGGGTATCCAGCCATATTTTTTGATTTTGCGGCTCATGGCGCGGCCATCCAAGCGAATGCCGGTTGGCGCTGTACGGCGCTGATTGCAGGCGTTGTAGGTGACATGTGATTTCCCTTTGAACAAGTACTGCTACTGGCGATTGCTCCCGTCTATGCATGCGGGAATCAATTGTGAGGCGGGAAAATTTTCCACGCTTCACTTCATCTCGTTTGAGATGAGCTTGCGCCAGCTCCTGTTCTGGGGGTTCCGCCGGTTGCCCCGTACCGTGCTTGCGGTATGGTGTGCGTCGTAGCGGATATGCAAGGGAAAAGAACTCTATTGAGTTATTGAGTCAATGTCAATGGGCGCCTGTTTGCCGAGCATGGAACGGCGGCTTTGCGGTGTCTCAAGGCTGATGCGGCCCAGCGTGCCGGTGCGGTAATCCTGCAGCAGCATGAGCGCGGCTTTTTCCAGGTCGGGTTCGTTGCCCTTGAGGAGGTAGCCGCGACGTTTGGCGATGGCTGCGATGACGGTTGCGCCATCCAATTTTTCACCCTCTCTGATGAAACTACTAGCCATCTGACTAGGCTGTCCAACACCGACAGCCAAGTCATTGGTTACCCAGCCCTCTGACAATTCCACACGCGTCGCGTAGTGGGTTGCGTACTTTTAGTGCTCCCTCGCAGGGAGAGGGGGTTAATGTGCCACAGGGTGATTTAATCCGGGGTAGCGCAATGCTCTCTAGCGATGCTCGGCTTCCCAACCCTTGCAGGCCAGTGCAATGTAGTGCGGAACGGGTCGGGTGCCGGTTCCGTATGCGCTCATGGTGCGTGGCGTCATGCCCAGCGCTCGCGCAGCATCAGTCAATGACAGGCCATGACGCACCCGCCAGGCAAGGAATGTACGAGTATCTTCGTCGGTGGCGGCTTGTTGCATTGCTTCCAGCCACAAGGTATCGGCTCCGATCTGAATATCAAAGTCTGCCCATTCGACTGTCCACCCTTCGCCGGGCACGATCCGAGCCTTGGCAAAGGCTGCCGGGTCACGCAAGGGTGCCAAGCCAGGCTTGGCAAAAATAGCCTCCCGCTTATCCACGGTCAGCGTATCGCCGTTTATGAAGGTCATTTTCAGGCGATAGTTCGACAAGGGTTTAACCGCTGACAGGCGGGGGCGCTTCATGGATGCCATTTTTTCCACTCCTCATAACCAGCGGCTTGCCGATGTTGTTTATCGGCTTAGCCGAATGGCTAGTAGTTTCATCAATCAATTCAACGCGGTTTGCCTTGACCCACGCCATTACCTCATCGCGTAAGCCGCGTGGGAAAGCGCCTATACAGCTCAGAGTTTGCAAATCAATCAATACATCAATACTGCCTCCGACCAGGTGAGCGTGCATCGGCGGATGGTCGTCCTCTCGTATTTCAAGCCGGTATTTATTACGAAAGCGTTGCTTTGTTGTCATGCTATTGATCCGGCCAGGTTATGTTTGAAGTCCGTTCGCATTGAGCTTGTCGAAATGTGAATGGATTCACAGCCTTCGACAGGCTCAGGCCGAACGGGGTTAATACTTCACCGTGCCGGATCAATAGCATCGTATAGAAATTATTTCAATACACCAAAGCCAAGCATGGCGCGGCGGCTTTGCGGCGTCTCAAGGCTGATGCGGCCTAGCGCGCCGGTGCGGTAATCCTGCAGCAGCATGAGCGCGGCTTTTTCCAGGTCGGGTTCGTTGCCCTTGAGGAGATAGCCGCGACGTTTGGCGATGGCTGCGATGACGTTTGCGCCATCCAATTGTCCACCCTCTCCCCAGCCCTCCCCCTCAATGGGGGAGGGAGTGGGCATGGGTATGCCGTAGCGTTTAGAAAGCAGGGCAGGGTAGCGGGCAAGCAGGAGGTCGGCGAGGAAGGTGGCGACTTCTTCGTCTATGATGGCGTTGCGTCCGATGGCGTGGCTCGCGGCCAGCATGAGGCCATCGCTCGGGTGCTCGATTTTCGGCCACATCAGGCCGGGGGTATCGATGAGCGTCATCTGTTCGTTCAGGTCGAAGCTCTGCTGGTTTTTGGTGATGGCCGGTTCGTCGCCCACCGCTGCCACGCGGCGCTTCAACAGCGCATTCATCAGGGTGGATTTGCCGACGTTGGGGATGCCCATGATCATCATGCGCAGGTGCTTCAGGTTGGTGCCGCGATGCGGCGCGAGTGCTAAGCACAGGCCGGGTATTTTCGCGGCATCGCCCGGTTTCTTGCACGACAGCGCGACGGCCTTGACGTTTTTTTGCCCGTTGTAGAAGTTGATCCAGGCCTTGGTGGCGGCGGGGTCGGCGAGGTCGGCCTTGTTGAGAATTTTCAGGCAGGGGCGCTGGCGGTGCAGGCGCAGTTCGTTGATCATCGGGTTGCAGCTTGCCTCAGGCAGGCGCGCATCCAGCACTTCGATTACGACATCGATCCGTTCCATCGTCTCGGCTGCTTTCTTGCGCGCCGAGGTCATGTGGCCAGGGTACCATTGGATGGACATTCGTAATCAATTACTCATCTTAAAGGCGCATTCTACCTTCTTCGTCATTTTGGCGATGGAGGGAATCCAGAACGTAGGTTGGGCAAAGCGCAGCGTGCCCAACGAATGAAGTCGCCTTTATCAATGTTGGGCACGCTGCGCTTTGCCCAACCTACGGAAAGGCGGGAGAGGGGATTTGTGTTGCTACCGCATGTCAAACATCACCCGCCGTTTCCTCCAGAACCTTCAGGAATGCATCCCCGTAGCGCGCCAGTTTGGCTTGCCCCACTCCGCTGATGCGGCCTAGTTCGGTGAGGCTGGCGGGGCGCCGGTTGATGAATTCCAGCAGGGTGCTGTCGTGGAAAATGACGTAAGGCGGCACGCCTTGTTCGCGGGCAAGCTCCATGCGTTTTGCCTTGAGGGCGAGCCATAGCCGCTCTTCTTTTGTTCCTGTAAAAGGTTTGGGCGCTTTATCACCGCGCTCGGCGCGTTTGGTTTTGCGTTTGACTGGCTCGGCATCGCGCCGCAGCCATACCGCTTGTTCGCCGCGCAGCACCGGGCGCGCGGCTTCGGTGAGTTTCAGGCCGCCGTAGGCTTCCATGTCTGCTTCCAGGTATCCGCCCGCCACCAGTTGGCGGAATACGCTGCTCCATTGCGTGGCGGCGAGCGCCTGGCCGATGGCGAAGGTGGAGAGTTGCTGGTGGCGGAATTTTTCGACTTGTGCGGTGGTTTTGCCGAGCAGTATGTCAACCAGATGGCCGACGCCAAAGCGTTGCCCGGTGCGGTACGCGCAGGACAGCGCCATCTGTGCGGCCTCGGTGGCGTCCCAGGTGTCCACCGGCTCCAGGCAGTTGTCGCATTCGCCGCAATTGCCCGGATGTTCTTCGCCGAAATAGCGCAGCAGGGTTTGATGGCGGCAGGTGGTGGATTCGCAATAGCCCAGCAGCGCGTCGAGTTTTTGCCGTTCCACGCGCTTGCGTTCTTCGGGCGCATCGCCGGAATTGATCATTTGGCGCATGGAGACTACATCGCCCAGGCCGTAAGCCAGCCACGCATTGGTGGGCAAGCCGTCGCGCCCGGCGCGCCCGGTTTCCTGATAATAGCCTTCCATGCTTTTGGGCAGGTCGAGATGCGCGACAAAGCGCACGTTGGGTTTGTCGATGCCCATGCCGAACGCCACGGTGGCGACCATCACCACGCCTTCTTCGCGCAGGAAGCGCTTTTGGTTGGCGGTGCGCGTGGCGGTATTCATTCCGGCGTGGTAAGGCAGCGCGTCCCAGCCGCGCTCTTTCAGCCAGGCCGCAGTTTCTTCCACGCGCTTGCGCGACAGGCAATACACGATGCCCGCATCGTTCGGGTGTTCGCTTTCCAGAAATGCCTGCAATTGCTGGCGCGCGTTATTTTTCTGCGCCACGCGATAACGGATATTGGGGCGGTCGAAGCTGGAGACGAACTGGCGCGCCTGCTCCAGCCCGAGCCGTTCCACAATTTCGCGCCGCGTCGGCGCATCCGCCGTGGCCGTCAGGGCGATGCGCGGCACATCGGGAAAACGCTGGTGCAGGATGGTCAATTCGCGGTACTCGGGGCGGAAGTCGTGCCCCCACTGCGAGACGCAATGCGCCTCATCAATGGCGAACAATGCCAGCCCATGCTCTGACTGCACCCGCTCCAGCAGGTTGAGAAAATTTTCGTTCAGCAGCCGTTCCGGCGCCACATACAGCAGATCAAGTTTGCCTTGCAGCAACTGCTGCTGCACCGCGCGCGCGGCATCGGCGGCGAGGCTGGAATTAAGGAAGGCGGCCTGCACGCCGAGTTGGCGCAGCGCATCCACCTGATCCTGCATCAGCGCAATCAGCGGCGACACCACGATGCCGACCCCGCGCCGCAGCAGCGCGGGTATCTGGAAGCACAACGATTTGCCGCCGCCCGTGGGCATCAGCACCAGCGCATCCCCGCCCGCCGCGACGTGTTCAACGACGGCCTGCTGCTCGCCGCGAAAAGCGGCATAGCCGAAGACGTCTTGTAAAATTTGTGGGGCGGTGGCAGGCATGGGCGGTTGGGAGAGTGGTGCGCTATTTTATACAATACAGGAAAGCGGGTTGGTTATTTGGCACTTCCCCGCAAAGCAGCGCCGGAGTAGCATCGTAAACAAGCTAACTCACTTTGGTTTATTGGCACACCTAAGGAAAAACACAATGGGGTTGTTCGGGCAATTGTTTGGTCATGGTCGGGAGAAGGACACGCCCGAGTTGCTGTCGGCCATCGAACGGGCTGTCTCTGCGGTTGAGCCTCTGCTCAAGCAGGCAAGAGGGTATCCCGGAAGTTACCGCAAACCCGTCACAGCCGCGCTGGAATATGCCCGCAGCCTGGCGGCCAGCGTGCCCGGCCCGGTGGTGGCCAATCGGGAATCCTATACCAGGGATGCCTTTGTGCATGCCCTGTTTCCGTCCGCAGATTCTGTCATGGAGGCATTTTTTGCCAGCCGCGCATTGCAGGACTATTACCGCGAATTTCCCACCACCGATGAGCTATACGCCCTGATGGGCATGCGACGCTTTGAAAAAACCATGGTTGGGGTGGAGTTGTCCGGCGAGGTGATACAGCGCGACGTGGTCCAGAAAGTGGTCTATTTCACCAGCCATACCATTGAGAACCCTGCGCCCAGCGAGAAACAATCCAGGGATCAGGCAGCCTGGAGTTTTTTCGACAGCCTGGTGGGCAATGTGAAAAAACGGATGGAGGCGCGCAAGCAGGAAAAGCAGTCGTTGCTGCTGGAGAAGGATTTGCTGGTAGCCAAGATGCGCACGGCTGATGCCCAGGAACGACCTGCCCTGGAAGAAGAATTATCCAAATTGATGACCCGCATTCAGGCCACCACCAGCTCACTGGAATTGCGCAATTACATGGAAGACTTCGATGCCGTGCTGCTGAATCCGGAGCAGCATCTCCGGCTGGAAAAGATACCTATGGTTCTGGACAGCATGGGCATCAGGAGGGAGAGTGACAATGCCAACCAGGAGGGGGCGATTGTATTCAACGAGCTGATTGGTTTTGACCGCCGGAATTGGGTTCTAACCATTGTGCATTGCAGCAACATGCAAAGCGAATCATTTGCTACGAGGCTGGATAATGCATACCGCAAGCTGGCCATATAATTCCACTTCACAAGCCGGACAAACCAGAACCAATCATAGGAAGCTGTCTTCTCGTAGATTGGGCAAAGCGCAGCGTGCCCAACATTGATAATGATACTTTCGTTCGTTGGGCACGCTGCGCTTTGCCCAACCTACATACCGCCCAAGCCAGGTCAATGCTCCTTGCCATCAACCCGTGGCTGCATGAGGAAGGGAATATACCGCCATGCGAGCATCGCAAAACAGGCAAACCAGCATGCCGCCGCAAGGTTAATCCAGAGTGTGTAGCCTGCCGGGTAAACCTGCGGTGCAATGATGCGGAACACAAAAGCCAGGATCATCACCTGGAGAGCCAATTTGTCGAGTGTGTCGAAAACCACTTTTCTGCCCGTGTGCCCCTTCGATATTCTGATCAGCATGGCAGGAATAATCAGGCCCATCACGCCGAAGGTGAAGACATGAACGGACACGGAAGAAGTCCATTCGGGGTAGATTGTGTGCCTGAGAAACTCGATCAGCAGTTGGGCGATGAGCGCGAGCTGACCCAGGTACATGATCCCGATATCGAGCCGCCGCATGGCCAGTTGCGGCTTCCAGAAAATGAAGCGGCCTGCCAGCAGAAGCGCAAGCAGCAGGGCGATCCAGCCTGACACTTGCGGCGGCATCAGGCTTTCGAATACCAGAAACAGTCCGAGAATCTTGATCGCCTTGTTCAGCACGGGGTTGCTCAGGATCGAAACATTGAAGGCGCCCTTCATGAACTGGGTCAGCGTTCGCTCAAGCATCACCAGAAAGGCCATCCGGAAAAGCCCCACGGCCATGCTCCAGCCGACCTGGAAATAATCGTGGCTCAGCATCAGGTTTTTCGTTACCAGAAAAACCGGGAGTATCAGGAGGAAAAAGTAGTTGTCGCGATAGGAGTCGTCCTTGCGGTTTCGAATCAGCGTCCACAGCAGCATCGCAACAATTGAACCCAGAAACAGGTTGTTTGAAAGCCGGAACAACAGTGGAGGCCAAGCGCTTTCAAACCACATGCCGAGCCGTTCGAAAATCCAGGCGGCAACGAGGAACATCAGCGGGTAACCATGATAGCCGCGAATCTTCACCCAGTTCTTGGTCGAGGTCAGCAGGAAGCCGCCGAGAACAGCCCAGCCGAAGCCAAAAAACATCTCATGGGCGTGCCACTGGGTCATGGAAAATGATGTAGCTGGCGCCGAAATAGTATTTAAAAAGGTCAAGGCCCACAAAACCGGCAGGCTCAATCCAGATAAAAACGCCAATCCAAAAAACGGACGGAAGCCAACCAGCCAGAGTGGGTGTACCGGCGGCTTCATCCTGATTTCCGGCTGTGTTGATGCTTGCCGTGAATTAAGCGGGCTTGAGTTTTCTGCGCATTACTCTTGATCATGATCTGGCTGATAAAAAGACAATAAGAGTAAGGCTTGCGGAGTGTCATTGTTTGATCGGCCTGCATTTGGACTGACGAGGGCTGGCTCTACCTGGCTGTCGTTCTCAATCTGTTCAACAGGGAAGTTGTGGGTTGGTCGATCAAGCCGGGAATGGCGCACACTCCGTTCGTGCCGAGTGCCTTGCACAGCAAGGCGTATCGAAGCAAGAACGGAATAGCAACCGTCGGATTCAGGGCCGTTGCTTATTTCAGCTTTTCAATACCCATCATTTTGAGGAGGCTCTTTTCATAGAATGGATCTGAAGAGCCTTTCTTTATCTTGCGAATGAAATATTTTTCAAATGCAACTTTGGCAAAATGCACCCACTTCCCCTCCGAAAACCAGTTTACGTTGCGCGGCGGAATCTGCGGCATTGCCACAAACGCGATTCCGGTATCGCCGAAATCCGCCAGGCAAACCGCGTTCCAGGTCGCCTTGTGATCCGCCGGGTTGCCGTTTAATTCAGCCTGAATATTGTGCACGGTTGCCGACACCATGGATTCAATCATATAGCCGGTCTTGGGTGTGCCGACTGGCACGGGGGTGGCTTCTACCGGCGGAATGGCCACGCATACGCCCACCGCAAAGATATTCTTGTACTTGGGGTTACGCTGGTGTTCGTCCACGATGATGAAGCCGCGCGCCTGGGTCAGCCCCTCGATGCCGAATACCGCATCCACACCCTTGAAAGCGGGCAGCATCATGCTGTAGGCAAACGGCAGCTCATGTTTCTTCTTCTCGTTGCCCGCTTCGTCAACTTCCGTGACGTACATCTTGCCCGCTTCGACCTTGGTGACCTTGGCGTTGCAAATCCATTTGATGTGCTTGTCGCGCATTTCAGATTCGAGCATTCCTTTGGAATCGCCCACGCCGCCCAATCCAAGATGGCCGATATAGGGCTCTGCGGTCACGAAAGTCATCGGCACCTTGTTGCGTATCTTGCGGCGGCGCAAATCGGTTTCCATGATTAATGCATATTCGTAAGCGGGGCCGAAGCAGGAAGCGCCTTGCACCGCACCGACCACGATGGGACCGGGGCTCTTGCAGAAATGCTCCCATTCGTCGTGTGATTTCATGGCGTGATCGACATGGCAAACGGAATAGGTAAAGCCGCCATTTGGCCCCAGTCCCTCGATTTCTTCGAAGGCCAGCTTGGGTCCGGTGGCAATCACCAGATAATCGTAATCAACCAGCTTCCCGTCGCCGAGTTCAACCTGATTTTTTTCCGGATGCACGCGCTTTACCCCTGTCGGAATAAAGCTGATGCCTTTGCGCTCCAGATAGGCCCGTACCGGGAACTCGATATCTTTGCGGGTGCGCCATTTCACGGCTACCCAAGGATTTGACGGCGTAAAATGAAAAGTTTCACTGTTGGAAATAACAGTGACCTTGTCGCCACTGCGGATTTTTTCCTGCATTTCGTAGGCCGTCGGCATACCGCCGATCCCTGCACCCATGATTACAATATGCGCCATGTTGCAACTCCTTGCTTGGTTGATTTACGGAATTACTTACCCCTTGTGCTGCATGTAACGATTCTGTTTCACACTGACTATCAACCGCTGTTTTAATAGCGTGGCGGCGCATCATCGCTACTGGAAGTGTTTTGTTCGGTTGTAAACAAAACCGCTGCTTTAACCCGTGAAGACAAATTCAGCTTGTTCAAAATATGACGAACATGCTGTTTTACGGTGTCATAACTGATCGACAGAGTTTGGGCGATGGCTTTATTGCTTTCTCCGCGCGACAGCAATTGCAGTATTTCACGTTCGCGTTCGGTGAGCAACTTGAGGGAATTTTTCGGTTCTTGTTCCCTTTGGTCGCCGCGCAACATCTCGATCATTTTGATGGTCATGGTGGGGGCGACGACCAGTTCGCCTGCCGCAACCCGCCGGATGGCATCCACGACATCTTCCGGCGCCATATCCTTGAGCAGATAGCCGCGTACGCCCGCGCGTATCGCGTTTGTCAGGTCAATCTCGGAATCGCTCATGGTCAAAATAACAGCGGGGATAGTGCAGCCTTCTTTGCGAATTTGTTCGAGCATCGCCAAACCATCCAGCGGTTTCATGCGCAAGTCCATAATCAACAAATCGGGTTGTTCACGCAGCAGCAGGCGCAGCCCATCAAAATCACCTGTTGCGCCGAGGACAGCAAAACCATAGCAATTACCCAGCAGCTCGCTTAACCCGGTCCGGCACAGGTTTTGATCGTCAACCAGAATAATTTTTATTTTCTCATTCATTAATCGCTCTCCAATCTGCCCCTGGCGCAGGGAAGAATAATTGCACGCGTGTACCGAACTCTTTCGAGCTTTCCATTTGTATTTCGCCGCCGATGCGATGTGCGCGTTCGCGCATGATCATAATCCCATAGTGCCCTTCGATCGGCGTAAAAGTGCATCCGCCGCTGCCATTATCCTCGATAGTGAAAATATAGGCGCCACCGGTGCAATCAGCAATCAGGCGGGTATGGGTTGCGCCGGAATGAGTGGCAATATTGGTCAGCGCTTCCTTCACAATGTGGTACACCTGAATTTCGTGTTCGAGGGGTAACTCGAGATCGGTAGCCCGATTGATGTATTCGAGCGCAATGTTATTTCGGTGGCAAAATTGCTCGGTCAGGGTTTGCAGGGCATGCAACAACCCCGATGGATCCATTGTGCAACGGAAGTCAGTAATTAATTCACGCGCCGTTTTTTGACCAAGTTCCAGAGCTCCATCAATATCACGCGCATATTTAGCGGACATGATTCCATTGCGATCCCGTATGGATTCGATCAAAAGGCTCGTGCGCATCCGTGCATATGCCAGCGTTTGTGCCAATGAGTCATGAATTTCATTGGCGATCGACTGCCGTTCGGCAATCAGATCAATACGTTTGGTTTCGCGATTCAATTTGTTATTTTCAATGATGGCATCAAGCAGACTGGCAAATACCAGGACAGTTTTTGAGGCTCGATTGGATACTTCCAGTGGCGTATTGAAAAACAAGGTAAGAATTCCAATTGGATTTTCAGGAGAACTGGGGCTTTCGAGCGGGACGGCAATCGTCGACTTAAACTGGCAGTTCAAATTACGGCAACCTTGCCGCGTCATGCACTCGCTGATGTCCGATAAATAAATGCCGCGCCCGATGGCCGCTTTGCCGCGCACTTCACAATCCAGATCGACGATACTCCCGGCCTCAAGCATTTCGGCAGGCAATCCGACGGAGCTTATTATTTGAAGGGTTTGGCCATAGGGAGGCAATATCCGGACCACTCCGGCTGCAGCTATTACAGTGCCGATGACGGTCTCAAGGAATTTCTCCAATAAAGGTTTAAGGTCGCCACCCCGTGAGGCAGCAGGCACAAGCAGTTTGCATGTTGCCGCACTTTCGGTTTTCTCAGGGGGAGTAAAACCGGGATCCCCCGCCGACGAAAACTCCGCGTGAACTGGATTCTTCACTGAGCTTGTTTTTATACTCATAAATTTAACAAAGCGATTTGTTACATTACGCTTATTTAGAAAAATTTTCCCAAGTGGGAGAATGCAGGATTGACAACTTGTTCGCGGGGGTATGAAACCTGCTGAAACAGGTTCTAACTCCCAAGCAAACGCGCGGAAAGTATACCCCCATTCGGGTTATATTGTTGCACCCCCGTTGTGGCTATAGACACAAAAACCACCAATTGGGCTTAATGTGAGCATTGCAGGCTGACCATAACAGCCAGCACCGGATACTCATGGAACACAACAATACAAATGAAGATATGCATCGTCTCCGACAGCCATGATCGTGCAGAGCCGCTCGCAGCGGCGGTAGCCGAGGCGCAGACAGCCGGGGCGCAAGCTGTCATCCATTGTGGCGACCTGATCGGCGCGAACACCCTGCGCAGTTCCCTCAAGCTCGGGATGCCGCTGCACGTGGTGCATGGCAACAATCTCGGCGACCCGATGGCGATGCATAAACTGATGGCAAAATCCGCCGGATTGCTCACCTATCATGGGCAGGATGCGGAGCTGGAGCTTGGCGGCCGGTGCATCTTCGCAACCCACTATCCCCACTATGGCCGCGCGCTGGCCTGCACCGGAGATTACGATCTGGTTTGCTGCGGGCACAGCCATATTGCGGAGATTATCCGGCAACCCAACATCAAGGGCGGGCAGACCTTGCTGGTCAACCCCGGCTCCGTTTCCGGCATCGGAGCGCCCGACGCGGAAGAGGCGTTCACCTGGATATTGGGCGATCTGACCAGCATGGTTTTTGAAATCCGCATGCTGGAACACTGATCATGCGCCTGGCTTGCACAGTTCAGCACCACAGCGATCATTTACAACGGGGGCTCGCGTGACGGATTCAATCGCAACCAACCAGACCATCCTCGTCGTGGGTGGCGGGATAAGCGGCATGACGGCGGCGCTGGAAGCCGCCGAATGCGGCAAACAGGTGATACTCGTCGAGCGCAATGCAACCCTGGGCGGGCGCACCGCGCGGATGAACCGCTATTTCCCCAAGATGTGCCCTCCGACCTGCGGACTGGAGATCAACCTGCGCCGTTTGAAAGGCAACCGCAACGTGCGCGTGCTGACCATGGCCGAAGTGAGCAGCGTGACCGGGCAGCGCGGCGACTACACGGTGACGCTAAAACTGGCGCCGCGCTATGTCAACGCAAACTGCACCGCCTGCGGTGACTGCGCCGCTGCGGTCGGGGCGGAAATTCCGAACCCTTACGAATACGGTCTGAGCAACACGCGTGTGGCTTACCTGCCGCACGCGATGGCGTATCCGATGCACTATGTGCTTGACCCTTCGATCATCGGCACAGCGGATGCGGAGAAGGCCAAGGCGGCCTGCAAATACGACGCTATTGACCTGTTCATGCAGCCCGATACAGTCGAGCTGAAGGCGGGCGCCATCGTCTGGGCGACCGGCTGGAAGCCTTACGATGCGGCGAAAATCCAGCCTTATGGATATGATCGTTTCGCCAACGTGATCACCAGTCTGGAATTCGAGCGGCTCGCCGACCCGCACGGCCCGACCGGCGGCAAATTGCTGCGTCCCTCCGATGGCAAGGAAGCGAAGAACATCGCCTTCATCCAATGCGCCGGTTCGCGCGATGAAAACCACCTGCGCCATTGCTCGCGCATCTGCTGCATGGCTTCGCTCAAACAGACGCATTACGTGCGCGAGGCTCACGGCGAATCCGGAAAATCGACGATTTACTACATCGACATCCGCGTCATAGACCGCCTCGAAGATTTTTACCAGAAAGTGCAGCAGGATCCGACGGTCAGTTTCGTTAAATCCAAAGTTGCCAAAATAGTCGAGGACAAGGAGGGCAACCCGGTACTGCATGGCGTGGATACCGAAGGCTATCACCGCTACGCCACGGCTCATGACCTGGTCGTGCTGGCGGTCGGCATGGAGCCGGAGACCAACGGCATCAAGTTGCCGGAAGACATGCTGCTCGATTCGTCGGGTTTTATCGAAGGGTCGAATGCCCCGGCGGGTGATGAAGGCATGTTTGGGGCAGGTGCCGCAACCAGTCCTCTCGACGTGAATCGCTCGGTGCAAAGCGCCACAGCGGCGGCGCTGCGCGCGATCCAGGTGGTGCACAAGACTGCCGCTGCCGAAGGAGGACGGTCTTGAGCGAGCGTCAAATAAATATGCTCTGCGCCTATCCCCGCAGCAAGACTGCGAGGAATACAAGTCGAATTCCGTCATTCCCGCGCATAACCAGCGACTTTGCTGGCGTTTTTTGCCAGCTTAGTCGAATGGCTAGTTGTTTCATCAGGCGGGAATCCAGCGGTTTTATTCAAAATGCCTTTAGGTTTTGCCCCCGCTTTGCGGGGAGATTTTTCATTGACTGGATTCCCGCCTGCGCGGGAATGACGAGCTCTAAGGAATGGCCATGAGTGAAATGAAAACCGCCGCATACATCTGTTCAGGCTGTGGCCTGGGCGACAAGCTGGACATCCCGCAACTGGGCAAAATCGCGCTGAAGGAGGGCAAGATGGCGCTGGTGCGCGACCATGCCTTCCTGTGCAACAGCGAGGGTGTGCAGATGATCCGCGACGACATCGAGAAAGAAGGCGTTACGCATATCTGCATTGCGGCCTGTTCGCGCCGCGCCAAGACCGAGGCTTTTCATTTTCAGACGGTGGCGATGACCCGCGCCAATCTGCGCGAAGGCGTCATCTGGGTGGTCGCCGAAGGCAGCGAACATGACGAAGTGCGCCAGGAAATGGCCGACGACTATGTGCGCATGGGCTGCGCCGAACTGAAAAAGGTCAAGCTGCCACAGGGCAATCCGAACACGACTCTGCAAAAACGCATCCTCGTTGTCGGCGGCGGCATGTCCGGTCTGACCGCCGCATTCGAGGCCGCCGAGGCCGGCTACGAAGTGGTCATCGTCGAGAAGCAGGCGCGGCTCGGCGGATGGGCAAACAAGTTGTGGAAGCGCGTGCCGTTCAAGGCTCCCTATGCCGAGCCGCAGGCTACCGGCGTTGCCGGGCTGGCCGCCAAAGTGAGTGCGCATCCGCGCATCAAGGTGCACCTCAATTCGATCGTGGCAGAAACAGCCGGTGCGCCGGGACGCTTCACCGTCAAGGTGGCGCAGGAATCCGGCGCGGTCACGGAAGAAGCGATCGGCGCCATTGTTCAGGCGACCGGTTTCACCACTTACGATATCGCCAAATTGCCCGAACTGGGCGGCGGTCAGGCCAACGTCGTGGATCAGGCGGGTCTCGAAGCTTTGGCAAAAGCTGCCAATGGCGGTGCTCTCAAGCGCGCCGACGGCAAGGAAATAAAATCCGTGGTGTTCCTGCAATGCGCCGGGCAGCGCGACGAAACCGGCAAGCATCTCGCCTACTGTTCCGGCCACTGCTGCGCTACCAGCATCAAGCAGGCGATGTATTTCAAGGATGCCAACCCCGAAACGGACACTGCGGTGATGTACACCGATCTGCGCGTGCCGGGCATGGGCGAGGATTTTTACCGCAGCGCCCAGAAAAAGGGTGTCATTTTCACCAAGGGCAAGGCCACTGGTGTTGAGTCTGCCGGCAGCGGCTGCAAGGTAAGCTTCAAGGACATGATTCTCGATGAAGACACTTCGCTCGATGCCGATCTCGTCGTGCTGGCGACCGGCCAGGTGCCGAGTGCCGGGGTGGATCTCGATGCCTGGAACAAAGTCGTCAGCGAAGCAGAAGGCGGCTCGGAAGCGGCAAAGCAGAAAAAATCTGAAATGCAGAAAATTTCCATATTGAATCTGTCTTACCGGCAGGGCCCGGACATGCCGCAGTTCAAATACGGGTTTGCCGATTCGCATTTCATCTGCTTCCCTTACGAAACGCGCCGCACCGGCATCTATGCAGCCGGGCCGGTGCGCCGCCCGATGGACATGTTGCAGGCGACCGAGGATGCCACCGGCGCCGCGCTCAAGGCCATTCAGGCCGTCGAGAACGCCAGTCTCGGGCGTGCCGCCCATCCGCGCGTTGGCGACCTTTCTTACCCGATGGTGCGGCTGGAAGGCTGCACCCAGTGCAAGCGCTGCACGGTGGAATGCCCGTTCGGCGCGATAGACGAGGACGAACGGCGTTTCCCGGTATTCAACGAACAGCGCTGCCGCCGCTGCGGCACCTGCATGGGCGCCTGCCCGGTGCGCGTAATCTCGTTCGAGAATTATTCGGTAGACACCGTCGGCAGCCAGCTCAAGGCGGTGGAAATCCCGGATGAGTTTTCGGAGAAACCGCGCGTCCTGATATTGGCCTGTGAAAATGATGCTTACCCGGCGCTCGACATGGCTGGGCTGTCGCGCATCGTCTATTCGGCGTTCGTGCGCGTCATTCCGGTGCGCTGCCTCGGATCGGTGAACACCATCTGGATCACCGACGCGCTCAATTCCGGTTACGACGGCGTGATGATGATGGGCTGCAAGAAGGGCGACGACTACCAGTGCCATTTCGTCAAGGGATCGGAGCTCGCCGGCTACCGCATGGGCAAGATCGGCGACACGCTGTCCGGGATGGGACTGGAGCCCGAGCGCGTGACCACTTATGAAGTGGCTATTACCGATAACGAGCGCGTCGCAAAGTTTATCAACGACTATGTTGCGCAGTTAGTGGAGATGGGACCGTCACCGATGAAGGGATTTGGTTAAGGATAACCATGTAGGTCGGGCTTAACCAGCGACTTGCCGCTTGCGGCTTAGTCGATTGGCTATGCAAAGCCCGCCCGACCACTTCGACAAGCTCAGGACAGGCATGGCGGGTAGAACCCGCCCCACGCGAGGAGTAAACAACGATGAATGATTTGAATAAGCAAGCCACAGTTCCTTATCACAACAACTTCCTGAGGGAAGTCGAAGAGCACGTCGAGGATGGCGAGTGGGTCAAGATGTGCATGCAATGCGGCGTGTGCGCCGGTTCATGCCCGCTTGGCAATGCGTGGAAACATACCCCGCAAAAACTGTTCATGATGATCCGCGCCGGCAAGCGCGATGAGGTGCTTTCCACCGATTCGATGTGGATGTGCACGTCCTGCTATAACTGCATCGTGCGTTGCCCGAGGAAATTACCGATCACCCACATCATGCACGGCCTGGCGCATTACGCCCACCGGCTGGGCATCGCGCCGAAAGGCCAGCCGACGCGCGAGGTTGCCCGGCTGTTCTGGGTCAATCTGGCCAAGACCGGCCGGGTCAACGAGCTCAAGTTTTCACTGGCGATGTATTTCAAGGACGGCTTCGTGCAGGGCATCAAGAATGCGCTGGCCATGCAGGGGGTCGGCATCGGATTGATGAAAGCCAAGCGCCTCAATCCGATGGAGATTCTGGGCGGGCATAAATGCAAGGACAAGGATGGCATCCGCAAGATGATTGCCAAGGCGCGCGAAATCGAAGCCCGCAAACTGGGTAATGCTTCCTGATTGGGCGAGTGAGAGGCACCGACATGACCAAGAAAAATTACGCGTTCTACCCCGGATGCTCCTCACAGAAGGGTGCGTCGGCATCGAATTTCGCCACCTCCATCGGAGTGATGTGCGAGAAACTGGGCATCCAGCTCAACGAGATTCCTGACTGGAACTGCTGCGGCGCATCCATCGGTTACGGGGAGGGCGGCTTGTTGCCGCGCCTGGCGATCAGCGCCCGCAATCTGGCGCTGACCGAACAGCATCTGCCGGGACAGGATCTGGTTTCCGGCTGTCCGGCCTGCTGGCTGTCCACCCGCGAGACGGCAGAAAAACTGCATGACTCCGGCAGCCTGATGGCCGAGACTAACGAAGCGCTCAAGGAAGTTGATCTTAATTTCAAAGGCACCGTCAAGGCGCGCCACATAGTCGAGGTGCTGGTCGAGGACGTGGGTTTTGCAGGCATGAAAGCACAGGTAGTCAAACCGCTGGAAGGCATGAAAATCGCGGGCTATGTAGGCTGCCAGACCAATCGTCCGTTCGGCATCGCGGGCGAATCGTTCGAGAACCCGCAATACCTCGACAAGATAGTGGAAGCCGTAGGAGCAGAACCCATCTCCGGCTACGACCAGAAAGTCACCTGCTGCGGCGGCGCGCTGGCCTTTTCCGAGCCGGACAAATCGCAGAAACAAATTCGCGACATCGTCGAATCGGCCTACGACCACGGTGCGGAAATGATCGTCACGCCCTGCCAGTTATGCCAGGCCAACGTCGAAATTTACCAATCCGAGATCAACAAAAAACAGGGCACCCGGTTTGCCATGCCGGTGGTGTATTACTCGCAATTGATGAGCGTGGCATACGGCGGCAGCGCCAAGCAAGCCGGGTTGGGCGGGCACGTCATCCAGCCGAAAAGATTGCAGGATATCGCAGGAAAGTAACCCGGCAACCCCTTCGCTCTGAGGTATGGAATGACGGGGTGCACGGTGCGCTATAATTCTCATCCAGCAGAGATCAACAAGGAGAACGACCATGCAACACCTTACCCCCAAAGAAGCATACGACTTCCTGCAAGCCAACCCGGAAGCGGTGTTTATTGACGTGCGCAGCGAGATGGAATACATGTTCGTCGGCCATCCGCACGGCTCCATCCTTATCCCCTGGGTGGACGGCCCGGACTGGGAGGTCAACCCCCTGTTCGTCTCGCATGTGCGCAAGGCTTCCAGCGTTAATCGCCCCGTCGTCCTGATTTGCCGCTCCGGGCGCCGTTCAGCCGATGCAGGGCTGGCATTGGAAAAAGCCGGGATGCAGGAAGTTTACAACGTCGCGCATGGTTTCGAAGGCGACCTCGACGCACAGCACCACCGCAACTCGCACAACGGCTGGCGCTTCGACGGCCTGTCCTGGGCGCAGACATGAGCCAGACTTGAAAATTTCGCCCTATAACATGCGCCGTATAAATAACGCGCGCAAATATTGGACATCGTTACACCTTGAGTTTTTGGTCTCTTTCGAATAACCCTAAACCTGCGAGAACCCCATGATCCAAACAAAAATCCTGCTGGACGAATCCGACATCCCCACCCACTGGTACAACGTCGTTGCCGATATGCCCAATCCACCCGCGCCGCCGCTGGGGCCGGACGGCAAGCCGATCGGGCCGGATGCGCTCACCGCCATTTTTCCGATGAGCCTGATCGAGCAGGAAATGTCCGCCCAGCGCTGGATTGAGATTCCGCAGAAGGTGCGCGAAATTTATCAATTGTGGCGGCCCTCGCCGATGTACCGTGCCCATCGGCTGGAAGCGGCGCTCGGCACACCGGCGAAGATTTACTACAAATACGAGGGCGTTTCACCGGCGGGTTCGCACAAGCCCAACACCGCCATCGCTCAGGCTTATTACAACAAGGAGGCCGGCATCAAGCGCATCGCCACCGAAACCGGCGCCGGGCAATGGGGTTCTTCGATGGCGCTGGCGGGGCAGATGTTCGGGTTGGAGGTGCGCGTGTACATGGTAAAGGTGAGCTACCACCAGAAACCTTACCGCCGCTCCATGATGCAAACCTGGGGTGCGGAAGTGTTCGCCAGCCCGAGCATGGAAACCAATTCAGGGCGCGCCGCGCTGGCAGAAAATCCGGACAACCAGGGTTCGCTCGGGCTGGCGATTTCCGAGGCGGTGGAAGATGCCGCGACGCGCGCCGACACCAATTATGCGCTTGGCTCAGTGCTGAACCATGTGCTGCTGCATCAGACCGTAATCGGGCTTGAGGCCAAGAAACAGTTCGAGAAGGTCGGCGATTATCCGGACATGATTTTTGCGCCATGCGGCGGAGGCTCCAATTTTGGCGGCGTGGCTTTCCCGTTCTTTGCAGACAAGGCGGCGGGCAAGAACGTGCGGATGGTGGCGGTCGAGCCGACTTCCTGCCCGACGCTGACGCGCGGCCATTACGCCTATGATTTCGGCGATACCGCCAAGCTTACCCCGATGATGCTGATGTACACCCTCGGCCATGATTTCATGCCGCCCGGCATCCACGCAGGCGGCTTACGCTACCACGGCGATTCGGCGCTGGTGTCGCAGCTCTACCACGAGAAGTTGATCGAGGCAGTGGCGGTGCCGCAACTCGCCACCTTCAAGGCCGGCGTAACCTTCGCCCGCTCCGAAGGCATCATTCCTGCGCCGGAATCCAACCACGCCATTGCCGCCTGTATCGACGAGGCGTTGCGCTGCAAGGAAAGCGGCGAAAAGAAAACGCTATTCTTCAACCTCTCCGGCCACGGCCATTTCGACATGGGCGCCTACGACAGCTATTTCAGCGGCAAACTGGAGGATTTCGCCCATCCGGAAGAGGCCATTAAAGCCGCGCTAGAGCGACTGCCCAAGTTGGCTTAACAAAAATTCAACGGGGGCGAATGCCCCAGTTGTTATTTAATCCTGAAAAAGCAGTTGAAGCCTGTAGCGGGCCATGCCCGCGATCAAGTGACTCGCGGGCATGGCCCGCTCCTATCAAATTACTAATTACATTTCCGGATAGAAAGGCCAATAATCCTAAGCCGGACGAGCCGGAACCAAAAAAGTTAAAATCCGCGTAGCCCACCTTTCGAGGAGACGCTGATCATGAAACCCCTGACCGAACGTTATCAAGCAGACCTGCTCGGCGTGCTTTCCTGCTAC
>Ga0315281_10004573_pt1 | contig 20040 bp, 16 predicted proteins | sample YL17G07_0_MG_FD_204540 | JGI IMG/M metagenome (GOLD analysis project Ga0315281, IMG submission 204540) | Sediment microbial communities from Yellowstone Lake, YNP, Wyoming, USA - YL17G07_0 | ecosystem: Environmental > Aquatic > Freshwater > Lake > Sediment | place: USA: Wyoming | collected... | reverse complement strand
GACATGGATGGAGTCCTCGCCGATGTGGAGAGCTCGTGGGTCCATGTCCACAAGAGGTTCGGGGTGAACAACGACCATTCCCTCTATGCCTATCTCAGAGGGGAGATCACCGATCTTGAGTTCATCCGTAGGGACATTCAACTCTGGAAGGACAAGGATCCCCACGTGAGCGCCGCCAAGATCATGAAGATCCTGGACGAGGTTCCGATGATGCCTGGAGCCGGAGAGACCGTCCGCGAGCTCAGGAAAAGGGGATTCAAGACTGCGATAGTGTCGGCTGGGATAGACCTTCTCGCAGATCTGGTCGCGGAGAAGCTCCCATTCGACGCTCACCTCGCGAACGGGTTCGAGACGGACGACCGGGGGAGGCTCACGGGCAAGGGGATCCTCAATGTCAAGCTGATGGACAAGGGGGAGGCCGTCAGGCGGGTCGCGGAGAAGCTGGGAGCCACCAAGGAGGATACGATAAGCGTCGGGAACTCCAGCTACGACGTGTCGATGTTCAATGAATCGAGCCTCGGCATCGCGTTCTGTCCGGAAGACGACATAGTCAGACAGAAGGCGGATGCGGTCGTGGACAAGAAGAACCTGACTGGAATTCTCGAGTTCATCTAGGCAGGATCAGTGTCCATATTCGCCAAGGAGCGGCACGAACACGCAGCCGCCGAGATTCTCCTTCTCTAGCTTGGCGCCCTTTCTAGTGACCTTGATAAGGTCTTGGTACCACCTGGTGCCCACGGGGACAAGGAGCTTGCCTCCGTGTGCAAGCTGGGCCGTAAGCGGAGAAGGCACGTCCGGGGCTCCGGCTGCAACAAATACCCTGTCATAGGGGGCGTGGTCGGGGAGCCCTTTCGACCCGTCGCCAAGGATGACAGTCACCAGCTTCGCGTACCCCGTCCTTTTGAGATTGTCCCTTGCGAACGAAGCCAGGGAGGTGATCCTCTCAATCGAGTATATGTGGCCGTCCGGAGCGATGACCTCAGCGCACACGGCAGCGTGATACCCGGAGCCAGTTCCAACCTCCAGTATCTTCTGGCCCGGCTCCAGGTCGAGGTTCTCGGCCATTATGGCGACCATGTGAGGAGCGGATATCGTCTGCCCCTCCCCTATCGGAAGAGGCGAGTCGACGTAGGCCTCCTCCCTCAGCTCGGCAGGCAGGAACTCTTCGCGAGGCACCCTCCTCATGGCATCCTCGACCGCCTTGCTCGTGACGTAGCCCCTCGTTTTCAGGTCGTCAACGAGGCGGTTCCGCTCGTGTTCGAGATCGATCATCGCAACTTGATGCGCGGTGCTAGGCTAAATGTTTCTGGCGTCGCCATCCGTTCAGGAGCTGGTTCTTCTGACGACGTTCGCGTAGACCCTCACGATGTCGCGAGCTAGCGCACCGCCCGTCCTCAACGACCTGTCCTCGACCTTGATGGAGTGGATGACCACCTCGTGCTTCCCCACCTTGAGCACGTCCCCCACGAAGAACTCCTCATCTGGCACCGCCAGGACGTGGTCGGAGACGCTCTTCGCCCTCTGGCTAATAGAGAAAGGCACCCTGACCTTGTCGAACTTTCTGGCCCACACTGTCTGGATGTTTCGTGCCTTGGCTCTCCTCACCCGCGCACCCTTGGACTCGATCGAGGTGATCTGCACGTTTTCGTCCCCGCACATGATCTCATCCTCGATGGACAGGGCGTCATCTGGCCCTACCACTATGGTCGATTTCTTTGAGTCCTTGAGCCAACTCACGATGATCGGGACTTCGATCGGCTTCTCAACCTTGAGAATGATCTGATGGACCTGGCTGCACTCCTTGCATCTGACCGTGGATTCGAACACGGCCTGCGCCTTGCCGCCTATCTTGCCATGAAGGACCTCATGAAGCGTTTCGGACCTGCAGATGGGGCATTCGACCATGATACTTGAAGGGACTGTCATTTCACTATCACCCGTGCATTGAGCTAATCCATCATATTACTTCTATCTTGCGACCTCGAATGGCGCCTCGTGACCTGGGACTATCACGTCAGCCGACGCCTCCAGGGAGTCCATGCTCTTGAGCGCGAGCCGTGGATTGATGTTAATCGAAGGTGGAACGTGATTCTCGACGTTCGCCTTTGTAGGTATCGCATCCCCGCAGATCGCGTACCGTCTATCTGCATGCACCAGGACCGAGATGCTCCCTGCCGTGTGGCCGGGGGTCAGAACGACCTCCACACCCGGCAGAAGCTCGAACCCCTCTGACACCCGGACCGTGCCCAGAGGAGGGGACTCGAGCCTGTGGGCGTAGAACCTCGCATTTGTGAAGAGGCTGTTCCCACCGATGTGGTCCAGGTGAAGGTGCGTGTTGATGACCATGTCCACTTCGCTGGGTCTTACCGATGCTGCGCGAAGGGCTTTCTGGAGCAGCTTCATGTCCGTCGGAGACCCCGTGTCCACAATCACTTTCTTCTCCGCCGACACGACCAGGGAGACAGTCGACGAAGCCTCGAGTATCGTGTTGCCGCTCCTTACCAGCCGTCCGTCCAATACCGACCTGACGCTCGTCGCGCGGCCGCCCGAATCTCGGATCATATGAGATGCCCCTTCTCGCATCGAATGGTCCCCTTGCCGGGGATGAGGGGAGCGCCGCACTGCGGGCACCTGGCCTTCGAGATGAAATGGTCGATCCAAGCCAGCTTCACGTCAGGAACGGTTTCGTCCTCGATCCTCTTCAGCATAGTTTGGAGCTCGGGCGTTGTGGCGAGCTTGCGCAAGTTCGGTGCTGCTGCGAGCACCTTCACCTTCCCCTGAGAAGCAGGCAACTTCACAACGAGCGGCGCCAACAGGATCCCAGCGATAAGCCCGCCTATGTGGGCCTCGACGGCGACCCCGCTGGAGGGGGATACCAACAGCAACTGTAGCACAAGATAACCGGCCACGATGCCCCAGATCGGCAGCGCCACCGGGAAGAGAAAGAACATGAACCTCTCCCTCGGGAAGAGTCTCGCGAATCCTCCCAGGATGCCGAATATGGCACCCGATGCGCCTACGGCGATTACTTCGGGCCCTGTCCACCTGAAGGCCGCGAACGCAAGACTACCGAATACGCCCGAGAGGATGTAGAGCAGGATGTATGGTCTCGTGCCGATCTTCTGCTCGAACACGACCCCTATGAGTATGAGCCCGAGCAGGTTCATGAATAGATGTACCATGCCATCATGCGCATACATCGACGTCAGGATGGTGTATGCCCGACTGGGGTCCACCAAATCGTGCGGTGAGAAGCCTAATTCATAGTTGATTCCTGATGGGGGCGCCGCGAGGTATGACACGATGACTGTGAACACGCACGCGATGCTGGCTATGATGGAGAAGTTGTATTGCTTCCAGGCTGAGATGGCGATGCTGATGATGATTGCCGCCAGCACGACCCAAACCCCTACATTCATCGCGATCTCCCCTTCCCCTGCCTCTGCTGAATCCCAATGACAAGTCGTGATATCAAGAACACTAATCAAGATTGTCCCATCAAATCCTTAAGCATTATCGACGTTCCACTCCAGCATGCAGCTGGACCGATTGATCGATATCGACACGGCCGACGAGGTGTACAACCCGAACGACGACTCCTATATGCTTCTTAAGATAGTGGATGTCGCACGAGATGAGGCATTCCTCGAGATCGGAGCAGGCACAGGCTTGATTGCCATCCATGCAGCGAAAATGGGTGCAAAGGTGACGGCCACGGACGTGAATCCCCACGCGGTCGAGCTCACAAGGAGGAACGCCATCAGGAACCAAGTGCATATACAAGTCCTGCAGAGCGACCTGTTCGAGAAGGTGAACGGGTACTTCGACGTCATAGCCTTCAATCCACCCTATCTCCCGGGCGACTCCAACTCAACTAGCTGGATTGAGAGGTCTTGGTCAGGAGGCGGGAAAGGGAGCGAGGTATCCGTCAGTTTCCTGGATCAGGCTTGGCGTCATCTCGCCCCGGGCGGACGGATATACATGGTGCTTTCGTCCCTGACAGGATTGACCTCCGTGCTGAAGGCCGCGAAGGAGAGATACGAGTCAGAGATGCTGGAGGAGAAGAGGATGTTCTTCGAGTCGTTGTTCGCTTATCGCTTCAAGGTGAAGCGGATGATGCCTTGATTACGATGTGGGAAAACTTATTAGCCAAGGCCCATATTTCGTGTGCCCCGCGCGTGCCAGGAGCTGGCCAGATGACCAAGATCAGGAAATACAACAATCCCGAAGACCTCGACGAGCTCTGCCGGAGCTTCCTGGCCTCCAACGACACCGACAAGGGGGCCGCCCTGGAGTATTGCAGGAGATTCCTCAATGTCCTGTCTAAGAACCCGCCTGCTTCAGGAGCTGTCGGATCTTCTCGCTCAAAACCTCGCTGAGGACCTTCCCGTCCACTCGCCCTCTGAGCTCCTTCATCGCTATGCCCATCACAGGCCCGAGGCTTGCCTCTCCCCTCTCAAGGATGAACTTCATCCGCTGCTGGACGATCCGTTCGCACACTTCCTTCACGGACTCCAGGTCGACCGTCTCCATGCCCAGAGTCTCAATCGCGCCCTCGACCGTCTGAGCGTTCTCGAGCACCGAACCCAGTATCTGAGGAACCGCCTCCTTTGCGAACCTGCCACCCTTCAGCGAGTCGAGCAGCACCCTCATGGTGTCGAGGCTTATCCCGGACGGGTCGTGCCCGAGCTTTTCCAGCTCGGCAAAGTCGTTCAGATATATCCGAGCGACGACCTGCGAGTTGCCGAATTGCGAAGCTAGGAGCTCGAATTCGTCCTCGTAGCCGCTCTTGATAAGCGACTCCGCCTGCTCCTTGCTGATACCGAACTGCTTGACGAACCTACCCGTCTTCACCTCAGGCACCTCTGGCAGGTTCAGCTCGATGCTCTCCAGGAGCTTCTCGTCAATCCTTATGGGTGGGACGTCCGTCTCCGGGTACATCCTGGCCTTTCCTGGCAAGGGCCTGCTATAGACCGTCTGTCCATCCGGAAGCGGGTCTCGAGTCTCCTCTGGTACCCCTTCGATTGCGATGTTCGCTCTCTCAACAGCCTTCGAGATCGCCGCTCGTGAGCGGTCTTCCTGGTCCGCGATGAGGACGAATGCATCCCCCGTCTCGACACTGAGGGCAGAAGTCACGTCCTCGACCTCCGCGACCGTCACGCCGTAACCTGGCAGCTCGTCTGAATGGAAGAGACCTTTGACCCCGGTGACACGCGCGTGGGCGGCCATCTCGGAGCCCACGCGCTTCACGCCGGCCTCAGTCGGACCGAGCACTCCCTTGAACTTCTCAAGCTTGACCGCTAGTATCTTGCCCTTCTCCTCGAGGGCTTTCTTCAGCACCTTGCAGTGCGTGTCCCTGAACAGCCCAGAAAGGTCCTTGATCTCAGGGTCGGTCCTCTTCGCCCCTCTGTCCCTCAAGACCTTCTTGACGTCCAGAAGAGCGAGCTGGCGCTTCGCTTCTTCCTCGACATACACGTGCAGCAGCCGGAGGTCCTGCGCACCCTTGATCTCCACTCTCGCCCCGCCCGCGATGGATATGTTGACGTCCTCCCTGATCGTCCCGATCCCGCGCCTTACCTTCTTGGTCGCCCTCAGCAGGGCCCCGAGCTTCTCGGCGACGAGTCTGGCCTCTTCAGGAGTGGTGATGTCCGGGTCGGTTGCGAGCTCGATCAAAGGGATGCCCAGCCTGTCAAGGCGGAACAGCACTTCCGAATTCTGCTCCGCCATCTTCCTGGCTGCGTCCTCCTCGAGGCAGAGAGTCCTGACGACTATGCTCTTGCCTCCCACTTCGATCTTGCCATCCATGGCAACCAGAGCCGTCCTCTGGAAGCCTCCCGTGTTGGAACCGTCTATCACGATCTTCCGCATGAAATGGACCTCGTCCACCGGGGTCATCCGAAGCAACTTCGCCATCTCGAGCGACGCCTCGATCGCGCGCGGGTTGGCACTGTGCGGGGGCTCCTCGTCCGCCTCCACCAGGCAGGAGCAGGGGACCGTCTGGTACCTGAACTGCAGCTTGCGCTCGGACTGCTCCAGGGCGGCCTTGTCAATCTCCCCCATCTCGCTCTGGGTCGGCCTCAGCCTTCTGACGAACTCCTTGTGATGCTCATCGGAGAACTCCGACTCGCACTCGCAGAACAGCTTTCCCGTGCTGAGCTGCTGATGTATCTCGATGCCTACCTTGAGCCCGAGTGACCGATAATCCAAGTCACACCAGCCTCCTGTCACTAAGCTCGCCCGCGACGTTCGTCATCATGATCTTGCGGACTTCCGCGGGGTCCTTTGTCTGACCCATGGCCCACATCAGTTTGACGTAGGCCGTCTCCGGGAGCATGTCGCCGATGGGGACGGCCCCCGCCGTGAGCATGTCCCGGCCAGTGGAGTACACGTTGAGATTGACGGCGCCATGGAGACATTGAGTGGTGATGAATACGTAAACACCGTCCTTGACAGCTTTTCTGATGGAGCCGACGATCTCCTCGGAGACGTGGCCGAGGCCAGTCCCTGCAATCACTATCCCTTTGACCTTACCAGCGATCAATTCGAAATGCTCGGCCTCGAAGCCCGGATAGAAGTGCAACATGCTCGCATTCCCGTCGATCTTGTCGAACAGCTCTACTGGTCCTGGAGACCTCAGAGTATGTCGAGACATGAAGGTAATCTCTGGGCCTTCCACCTTGGCGACGGGGTCGGCATTGATGCTCTTGAACGCATCCCTTCGCGAGGAGTGCATCTTCCTGACCTTCGTGCCCCTGTGGGCAAGGCAGTAGGAGTCCGATGTCTCGCCGTGCATCAGTACCACGACCTCTCCGAGGTCCCCCTCCACGCATAGCCTGGTCGCTGCCAGGAGGTTCATAATGGCGTCGGATGACGGCCTGTCCGAGGACCTCTGAGCTCCCACGCAGACCACAGGTCCCGTCAGATTGCGCAGCATGAAGGACAGTGCGGCAGATGTGAATCCGAGCGTGTCTGTCCCGTGAGGGATGATCACTCCAACCGCACCGGAGTTGAGCTCGTCCGCCACGGCCCTGGCCAAGCCCTGCCAGTGGGCGACCTTCATGTTCTCGCTTAGGATCGAGTAGAGTACCTTGGCACGCACGTTGCAGAGATCTGTCAGCTCGGGGACCGAGAATACCAGCTCCTCAGCGGATATCGCGGGATGTACCGCCCCGGTCCGATAGTCCACGTAGGAGGCGATGGTTCCTCCCGTGCTGATGACTGCGACATCCTTCTTCGATGGGGCGCTGGGCAAAGTCCGTTTAGCATGCTCCTTGGCTTCCTTCTTCGAGACAATCTTGATCTTGGAATCCTCGTCTGCGCGCACCCCGATGTTGTATCCATTCGCTAGTTTGAGAGTGATGATGGATGGATTGCTGAAATCGTGATGCGGCATCAGGATGCCGTTGTAGACTTCCTTTCCCTTGCGGACCTCTACGACATCGCCGACCGCTGCGCCGGAGGCTTCCAGAATCTTCCCGACTAGGCCAGGATAGGTCATCGGTCAAGTGGATAGGGTTATTCGTTTTAAATCATTCCTAAGCTCCGCCGCATCGGGAGCGGGCTCTTTGCCAACCTTCTTAAGACCTGAACTTTATGACCCGAGCGGTAGCATAAGATGAGAGCACTGGCCGTCGGGGGAGGAGCAAGGGAGCACGCGATAGTCACGGCGCTCGCGCGCTCAGGTGCTGAGATCTTCGCGTGCTTGAAGAACATGAATCCAGGGATCGCCCGCACCGCAAAAGAGCTCTTGTTGACCGAAGAGACGGACGTTGCTAGAGTCGTCCAGTTCGCAAAAACGAAGCGAGTGGACCTTGCGGTCATCGGCCCCGAGGCACCTCTCGAGGCGGGGCTGGCGGACGCCCTGATCACCGCGCGGATCGCCACTGCAAGCCCATCGAAAGCGGCGGCTAGGCTGGAGACGTCCAAGAGTTTCATGCGTGAGCTGCTCTCCAAGCACAAGGTGAAAGGAGCAGTCAGGTTCAAGATTGCTGATTCGCGGGAAGAGGTCGAGCGCGCACTCGATGAGCTCGGAATGGATATTGTGGTCAAGCCGATCGGCCTGACTGGCGGAAAGGGGGTCAAGGTCTTTGGTGAACACATGATGGACAAGCAGGACATCATCTCTTACACCGATGAGATCCTCTCGAACAAGATCGGAGGAAGCGCGCGCGTGGTCCTCGAGGAGAAGCTCGTCGGGGAGGAGTTCACGATCCAAGCCTTCTGCGACGGGAGGAAGGTGGTCCCCATGCCCGCGGTCCAGGACCACAAGCGGGCTTACGAGGGCGACAAGGGACCGAACACAGGCGGGATGGGCTCGTACTCCCAGCAGGACGGGCTCCTGCCGTTCCTGGGCAGGGACGAGTACGACGCCGCCGTCGAGATCATGGACGAGGTCGTCGCCGCCCTGAGGCGGGAGAACTCGGAGTACAGAGGGGCCATGTATGGCCAGTTCATGCTGACAGCTCATGGACCGAAGGTGATCGAGTTCAATGCTAGGTTCGGGGACCCCGAGGCCATGAACGTGCTCTCTCTGCTCACGAGCGATTTCGTGAAGATATGCGAGGGCATGGCGGATGGGAGTGTCTCGAGGAATCTAGTGCGGTTCGAGGCGAAGTCCTCGGTCTGCAAGTATGTCGTGCCCGAAGGCTACGGCACGAAATCCCTGTCTGGGGCGGAGATAAAGGTGGACGAGACGGCCATCGCGGATGAAGGAGCGATGCTGTACTACGCGAGCGTCAACGAGAAGAATGGGAGGATATACACGACAACCTCCCGCTCTGTCGGCATAGTCGGACTCGCTGGATCGATCGAGGAAGCCGAGAGGATCGCGGAGAACGGGATAAAGCACGTATCTGGCAGGATACACGTCCGTCACGACATCGCGAAGAAGGACATGCTCGATGCGAAGGTCCAGAGGATGGACCAGATCAGGAGGATGAGTGCGTGAAGAACCTGGAGAAGGTGGTCTCGGAGATCGAGGCGGAGCTGGATGAGAAGGACCAGGTAAGGGAGGTGGCGCTGAAGTCCTCGCGGGCGATAGTCCGCTTATCGGGGACGATCCTGAGAGGGCTGCACAGCGGCCAGAAGGGCACAGCGGAGCTCACGGAGCTGAAAGACGAGCTATCCAGATTGTCGAGCCTCCTCAAGAACAACCCGGACATCGCGTTCACGGGCTATGTGGAGACGGCGTTCCAGGAGTATTCAGAGGTCAGCATCGTGTTATCCATACTCGAGAGGGACGATGTTCCATCCCCGGAGGACCTCGATGTGTCCAGCACCGGATACCTGCTTGGGCTAGGGGACAGCGTAGGGGAACTGCGGAGGTTCTGCCTGGACGAACTCAAGGCGGGAAAGACCGAGCGCGCGAACTACTTCCTCGAAAGGATGGAGGACATCTTCGTCGCCCTCATAAGGTTCGATCTGCCAGATGCGATCGTGCCCATCAGGAGGAAACAGGACGTCGCGAGGAGCCTCCTGGAGAAGACCAGAGGAGACGTTGCGGTCGCGACGAGCGCGAGGAACCTCCAGGACAAGCTGGAGGAGGTCCTGAGAAAGAGCTAGCCCGGAAAATGCTTCTTGATCATGGCCTCGATGTTCTGTCTCGGGTGCGCTCCCGTCATCCGCTCGACCTGCTTCCCGTCCTTGAAGAACAGGATGGTCGGGATGCTGCTTATCCCGAGGCTCATCGCGGTCTTGGGGCTCTCGTCCGTGTCGAGCTTCGCGAACGCTATCTTTCCCTTGTAGTCGTTCGCCATCGCCTCAATCGTCGGCCCGAGCATCCTGCACGGACCACACCAAGGCGCCCAGCAATCTACGACCAGCCTCGGGCTGGATCTCACGGTGGATTCAAACGTCGAGTCGTTTATGTTCATGATGTTCTCGGCCATGCCAATCGCCTCTCGGTAGCTTCGCGGTATGACTCCGTCCCATATATGAGATTATCCCGGAACATCCGGGCTCCCTACTTCTTGGACTTTCTCACGGGCTTCTGAATCCACATGAGGAACACGAGGACCGCGAGTACAATCACACCGCCGGTAAGCACGGCCCCTGCCACATTACTCTGCTTCCCGATCCAGATGTCCCTCGAGATGACATTGTTGCCGTCCGTGAACTCCACTATGTTGTTCGGATCGTCGACCGTGATGGTCACGACATGCTTGCCGTTCTTGATCTTCAGGAACGTCCAATTGTAAGACAGCTTCTGAGTCCCATTGGCCGAGACGTTGAAAGTCTGCGTGGACAGCAGGGTGCCGTCCGCGAAGAACCGGGCCGTCACGTTGGAGACCGGGACGGGGCCCGTGTTGACCACGGTGGCCTTCATGACGACTGGGACGACTACCTTGATCTCGAAATCCCGCTGGAGAGTATCGGATGTCGTGCTCGTGACGCTCGTGGATGTGGCGTTGACCCTGATTTTTATCGTCTGTGGCGCCACCTCGGGCATCGTTACGTTGAGCTTGAAGACGCCGCTCCGCTGGGACGGGCCGGATGCTGGATTGATGAACGAGCCAGATGTGTTCGTGCCTATCATCGTCGCGCCGTAGGAGTAGTTCCCTACGTCCTGGGCAGGCCCGCCGCTGATAGTCATTACGCACTGAACTGTCTCGTTCATGCCCGCGAACAAAGGATGCTGGAGCGTCACCTCTATGCCTCCATAGGCGCTCGCGTTCGGCGCTGATGGAAGGAATGCGAGCGTGGGAGCTACCAGGGACGCGACCAGGAGTGCCGCCAGAACAAGTCTTCTGAAGTCGTTCACTTCTTGGCACCTCCGAAGCCCTTCTTCTTGCGCAGGATGAAGAACATCGCAATAAGCACTGCGATCGCGACGAGGAGCCCTATGTCAGTGTAGAGCGGCATCATGTCGTACTCGTACGCGACGTTAGGACTCGTGGCCGTGAGCGAGCCCGGGGGCAAGACTATGTCCGGCAATATCACCGGGATAGGCCCAGTTGAGCTTACATACGAGGCGTTCCTCATATAGGCGAGCACGATGGCGTGAACGGTCGGGTCCGCGTCAGTCCTTGTCGACGTGAACTTGACCTCGAACGTACTCGATGAGAATGCCAGGAGCGTCACGTTTGTGGTCACGTTGTCGCTCGTCGAGGGGTCCACAATGACGGCCTTCCACCCAAGGGTCTCGAGTACGGCTTCATTGGAGATCTGCAGGGTGAAATCATCCACAATGTTACCCGTGTTGGTCACGTTGAACTCCGTGACCGTGCTCGTGGAAGTCACGGTCGCAGAAGAGTTCAGGTTCGTGATCGTGACCCCGTGGACAGGCGTCACATTCACGTACAGGGCGAGGTTCGATCTCAAAGTGGCCAGATTGTTCGACCTGATAAGCGTGGAGACGGCCTGCTCGCCCGCAGCGACGCTCCTCGTAGGCGTCACGTGCGCGACGATCGTCGTCCGGTTGTTCACCCCGAAGTCCAGGTCCACCAGGGAGGACGAGAAACTCACGTTGAATCCAGAACCCACGAATGTGATGATGTAGGTGTCTGCGACGTTCCCCGTGTTCTCGACGGTGAAGACGTAGTTGACCTGCTGACCCGGTGCTGCGGTCTGCTCGAGAGAGCGCGACCAGTTCGTGACCACCGATCGGGTGGTGCCTCTGATGAAATCCAGCGTCTCGTAGAGGGATACATCCCCTAGACTGATCGTCTTCGAAATCGAGTAAGTGATGGTTAGCGTGTTCTCGGTCCTGTATGTGGTCGCGCTGAGCGAGTAGTTCGCCGGCGGCAATAGGATCTGCATGTTGCCCTGAGGATCGGTCGGGATCTGCATCGTCATGCTGCTATTCGAGAGCGTGAACGTGACCTGGGCGCCAACACCCGCTACCAGGGCCCTCACGTTCAAGTAGTCGGCGGCCTGGAGCGGGATCTCGCCCTGTGTCTCCACCTTCCTGAGTAGGATGACGCGTGACGAGGCCGCAGTCCTGTCGACTTGGTTCGTGACGTAGATCGTGTAGTCGCCGGGCTGCACCGATTGGTTGAACGCGCCATACAGGTCTGTCGTGAAGCTGGTGGGTTCGCCGTAGTTCGTGTTCGGTATCAGGCTGATCGTGGCCTGCCCGGGTACCCCCATGGGGCCAATGACCGTCCCTGACAGCGTCGCGTTGTCGAGACGCATGGCAAGGCTGGGGCTCAGCGTGACATCGCTTGTGTCGATGGTCACACTCTGCTCGGCGAAGTACTCGACGAACAGGTTGCGCCCACCCACGGCGAGGTTGTCCTCGCGTGAGTAGCTGACAGTGTAACTGCCGGAAGGCAGCTGAAGCGAATAGAATCCCTGGCTCGTCGACGTGGTCTTGGCCACGGCCCCCGACGACGCTGTCGCCAGTATGGTGACGGTCTTGTCCGTGTAGCTGGTTGCTATCGTCACCACCCCCTGTAGCGTGTGCGCTCGCGTTAGCTCGAAATCGTGCTGCCTCGCCGTTGCGGTCAAGGATACGGAGCTGACGTTCGCGTAGGTGGTGCCCGTGACCGTGCTCGTGGCATACACGTTGTACTTCCCGGGGAGCAGGTAGACCGAGTAGTTGAGTGTCGAGACGTTCACTGTCTTCTGCTCCGGACCTTGGAAGTTGACCTGCGTGCTGGTGGATCCTCCCACAATGGTTCCAAACATCTCGACCCTCTTGGTGGCCTGGATGTCGAACACCTGGACAACGCCCAATGGCAGGAACCTCTGCTGCGCGCTGGACATGTACCTCTCCGCGCCCATCAGGTCGGCGTTCTGGTTCACGACCACGCTGTACTGCGCGGGCGGTACGCTCGCCGAGTACGCCCCGCCCGGGCCCGTGATTGCATACACTGGTGTTCCGAGGAACGATGATGGAAGGAACGCGACGGTGACTCCTCTGAGGCCGAGGCTCTGGTTGGTCACCACTCCCGAGACCGTGACGTTGTCCGGGCGGGCGATGAGAGTGTAACCGGAGGAGCCCTGGGCGAATTGGACGGTCGTGGACCATCTGGAGTATCCTGGGTTCCCGAGCGAGACCGTGAGCGCGACGTTCGTCGGGACGATGATGGAGAACGAACCGTCGAAAGCCGATTTCGCGAGGAACGCTCTCCCTGACGAGTCCGTGATCCTGATGTTCCCGAACCTGCCGATATCCTCTGATGATATGCCCGCTATCGCGTCCCTGACCATCATCAGGGTGCCCGCGACATTTGCTCCTCCGGACATGACGAACGAGAAGGTGGTCCGCTGTGCACTCACAGTGGCGGTTCCGGAGTATACCCCCACGTCCTGGACGCTGGTGACCATGACATTGTACGTGCCCAGAGGCAGGATGGTGTTTACCTTGCCGTTCGAATCAGTCATGATTGACACGCGGGCGCCGTTAGGCATCTCGAAGTTGACTCGCTCCTTCGCGACCAAACCTCCGTTCTGGTTCGTGACTTGGGCCAGCACCCTCACTGCTGGCAGGAGCGAGAGGAGGCCTGTCGCCGAATCCGCTGTCCGCGTGTCGATAAGGGTCGCCGCGGCGTAGTCCGCAGTCCCTGTATGATATGTCACATAAAGGTTCCAGATGCCCCTCGGGGCGTCGTTGAGCTCGACAAGGCCGAACTCGCTGGCGATGCCTGACACGGTATTGGAAGGATCGTATGCGTCGGATAGCATCCATGCAGCGTATCCAACGGGCTTGCCGCCGTTGAGTATGGTGTAATCTATCTTCGCTGCCTGGGATACGGTGACGTTCTGCTCGACCGACTTGCCCGCCTCGACCGAGAGGAAGGTGTTGAACACCGCCTTCCCAGAAGCGTTCGTGCCCATGCTGTAGTTGCCCGCTATCAGAAGGTCGAAGGAGTATCCACCGGTCGAATTGGTGGTCGTGCTGTAGGCGAAGTTCACATCAAGGTCGAGCATCCTCAGCGTGGTGTTCGCTGCGGCTGACCCGTTGGGGTAACTCGCCGTGCCCTTGACCGTGCCCGGTTCTATCGGCAGTTTGACCGTGGCTTGTCCACCAGCCGTGGCGTTCACATCCTGACCCATGCTCATGACCGCGTTGTTGACGAGCACGTTGAAATCATAGCGCCCTGGAGGCAGCGCGTACTCAAATGTCCCGTTCGATGTGTTGAGGTCTACTGTCCGGTTCGTGAACTGCTCCCGAGCGACCGTCTGGCTGCCCACGAACAGCTGGTCCGTTCCCTCCGTGTAGTTGCTGTCGAGGTCGACATCCCAGAATATCGTCCCCTTGATGACCGTGCCCTTCATGGCGAAATCCTTCGTGAGGATGTAGTCCAATATGCCGTCGTTGTTCAGGTCCTGGTGGACCCTCATCGACTGGTCGTCGGTGATGTTCAAAATCATCTTCTTGATCACGGTGGTGCCCACGAGGTTCGGGTTCTTCGCGTCCCCACTCGAGAATGTCAGGATGTCAGTACCGGGCGGGGCCAGGAGTGAATACTGTCCGTTCGCGTCCGTGAGTGTCGTTCCATGGGGTATGCCGTACTTGTCCTGCATGGTGACACGTATTCCGCCGACTGGATATCCCTGCTCGGTGGTGAGGGTGCCGTTCACGTATGCGCCCTTGTAGTACTCGAGGAAGCTCGCTCCCGCACCGTAGAAGGTGTACGCGCTGTCATCCACGACGCCCGTAGCATTGCCTGCATTGATCGCGGCCTTCAGCGCCTCTGCATCATCATAGCTCATGGCCGTCCAGGCATCCCTGTGCTCCGATAGCTCAGCGGCTGGGAATGGGTTGTAGTACGCGGTCCTGTAGACCTGAATGAAATGGGTCAAGTTCCACCCAGGCATCGCCGGGTACTGGCTGACGGACCCGGACAGGCCGGGTATCCCATCATTCGTCAGGCCGACATCCACGCCCGTGTACCCGGAGAAGGCCCTGTAGAACATGCTGCTGTAGAACATGTCCTTGTAGATGATCTGGTAGTCTACGACCGTATCCTGCGCGGTGAGGTTCTCGAAAGCTATCGTCAGGCCAGTGCTCGTCACGGCCTGTACATCAAAGAAATCTATTGGCGAGCTGTCCTTCATGCGCCGGTCCGCTAACTTCGCTGGTGCATAGAATATCCCGGTGTTCTGACCGGAACTCGGGAACATCCTCGAGTCGACCATGAAGTACCTGATGTTCCAGCCCGTGAGGTCCACGAGGTCGCCGTACAGGCTGACGAGCTTGTCCATCCCGATGCTCGTAAGCGCGACCCTCGCGGCGACTATGCGCGCATTGACGGCCCCCAGGTCGGATGACATTGGTCCATACACAGCAGGGTCGGAGAGGACGGTCTTGATGACCTGCTCAGCAGGTCCGAACAGGATATCATGCATCTGGGTGGAGTTGACGCCGTATTTCTCGAGTACGCTGATGATACTGGTTTCGAGCGGGGCCCCCTTGGACATGCCGACCTGCATTATCCTGTAGGCGAAAACCGCGACTACGTCGGCTTCGCTCTGGGCCATTATCGCGTTACCAGTTATCTGATAACCGTTTTGGAAGTTGTCTGCCACGGTGGGGTGCAAGCCTACATCTATGGCCTCGAAACCGTAGTCCCACCACGCCACGAAGGCAGGCTTCGCGGCCGCAGGTGTGATGTTGGCATCCTGGCTCGCGAACCATGACCATGCCGCTGGGAAGTAGAACTTCGGGAGAGGCAACGAGTATCCGAATGCCCCCAGATACCAGTTGGACCCGTTCGCCACGTCGTAGCCGGAGGGGCGTAGCACTTTTGGCAGGCTCAAGTATATCTCTTTGTCGAGGTGCGTCTTGGTCTCAGATGGGATGCCTGCGTCGATGCTGTACCACACGTTCGGCAGGACTATCATGAATGCGAGGAACAACGCGCCGATCACATGGCGCACCTTGACGTTCTTCCTCATTATGTGCAGATAGGAGCCGCTCGCCCCTGAGATTGTCTTCCTCATCGTGTTGAAATCGAGCTTGTCGATCACCATGACGAGGATCCATCCGGCCGCGAGTGCGAACGCGGGCGTGGCGTTGAACATGAATCTGGCTGAGGTCATTGCCATGAATATCGCTTCAACCATCCACACCGTGATGAAGATGTATCGCGCGGTCGTGTTCTTTGGTATCTTCATCACTGCCCAGACCAGGCCGATGAGGGACATGAAGAACGTAATCATTCCGAAACCCAGTGCCAGCTCGCTGAACACGGGCGCCTTGGCTTCTGCGATCGTCGAGTAGAGCTTGCTCGTGGAGAAATATCCTTCCCCGGTGAGCATCGACTGAGTCAGCGATGGGTTGACCGTGTTGATTGCGAAGACCGCGGTCACCAGGATGATGCCCACCGCAGGGAAGGTGACCGTCCACGGATGATCCCTAGTGACAACGAATATCCCGCCAAACACGATCGATGCCAAGAACAGGTAAAATGGCACGTCGAACCTCGTCGCCACCAAGGACTGGTAGAAGTAGACTGGGAAAGACAGGAAGAACCCGAGGCTCATGGTGATCGCGATGACCACCGTGACGCTCATCGAATCGAGGGACTTCACCTTGTTGAGGAGCACCTGGACCACATAGTAGATGAGTACCAGGACGGTGACGTAGCCGAACCCGACCCAAGTCATGATGACGGCACCGTAGGCCACGCCCGCCATGGCTGCATACAGCATCGCTGCCCTGTTGCTCCTGAGGTACTCCTTCAGGCCGGTCTTGATGCTGGCGAAGTTGCCCCAGCTCTCGACCCACTTCCTCGACTCCTGGGCCTTGAGCGCCTTCAGGAGGAAGAACAGCATCAGGACGATGAAGAACAGGATGAACGAATCGTGGTCAGCCTCCGACAACACGCTACGCTGAACATGGCTTGGCATGACCGCTAGCAGGAACGCCGCTGCGAGACCAGCCCGCCTTCCGAATGTCTCCTTGCCGAGCATGTACGTCGGGATGACGGTGAGCGCTCCCCAGAAAGCTGGTGTCCAAAGGAGGAACCAGCCCAGTGCCTCGTCAAGCGACGGGAAGCCGTGTTGAGTCAATATCGCCGGGACGACCACCGACATGCTGAACATGGGCGGCCTCGGGTTCCTTATCCCATCTGGGAAGTTCAGCATCGGGTCATGATACAACTGCTTGCCTGTCTGGGCGGAGTAGTCTATGATTCTCTCCCAGTAGTACGAGTCAGAGCCGCCGGACACGAGGTTTCCGTTGTCGTGGGCGGTCGGATATCCGAAGTAGGATCGAACGAAAAGGGCGAGCACGAAGATGAAGAAGAGCATGAGCAGAGTTGGCCAACTCGCAGTGATCCACTTCCTAAACTCGCCCGGCCTCCCGTCCCCCCTCTTACCCCTGGACAGAAACGGCCTAGCAGGGCTTTTCCCTTCCTCGGCCAAAGATTGTGCCACCTGGTTGAATAGTAGCCCACCGATAACTGGAGTGCTATATAAGCGTTATCGGACGCAAGAGCCGTGGAATAGCAGTATCTGGCACGGTGAGATTCGTCATCTGCCCGACCTATCCTATCCTCACACGACTTCCTTGACCTCGTCGGTTAGCTTCCTTGCAGCCGTGGCCGGGTCAGTAGACTCGTAGATAGCTCTTCCGACGATGATGTAGTCCGCGCCCGCTCTGATCGCATCGGACGCCTTTCCCCCTTGGGCTCCGACGCCAGGGCTGATGATCTCAAGATTGTCGATTATCTTCCTGAGCGCAACGATCCTCTCAGGTCTCGTCGCGGGCGCCACGATTCCCCTCGCTCCCGCGGACTTCGCAAGGGCGGCGAGTCTGTCAGCGACGGGGGCTGTGTATTGCTTCCCGCCTGGATGGCTCATCTCGGTGACGACGAAAACCTGGCCTTTCGCGGCTTCGACGCATGCCCTGACCGAATCCTCTCCCGTGAATCCGTGGCAGATGACGGCACTCGCTCCGCGCGACACCGCCTGTTCAACTATCAATCGATTGATGCTGGGAATGTCAGCGATCTTCATATCACAGATCACATCCTTGAACTTGGACATCTCGCGGATGATATCGGGTCCGACCGCCAATATGAGAGGCCAGTTGATCTTGATGGCATCCACGTAGTCTTTGACCGCATCCACCACTCGCAGCGCATCCTCGCGAGAAGTCACGTCGAGAGCGAGGATGACCCTCGTCTTCTTCTGCATCTTCTTCCCCATTGGAGCATCGACTAGCCTTTGGTTAATCTTTCGGTGTTCCCTTCAAGAGTGAAGAGCATCGCTTCAATTACCTGATTGCGATACATGACTTGTGGCGAAGATCAAGAAGATGGAGAAGGGCTCGGCGTTCACGCGCAGCCTCCCGGACGGATGCAAGATCTGCCGCGAAGGCGCGAAGATGGTGCTCCTCGTCACTGGCAAGTGCGCGAGGCGGTGCTGCTACTGCCCTCTCTCCACTGAGAAGAAAGGCAAGGACGTCTTCTTTGCGAACGAGCGCCGGATCAACGTCGTCTCGGAGATGCTCGATGAGGCAAGATTGATGGACGCCAAAGGGACTGGGATGACCGGAGGGGACCCGCTAGCAGCAATCTCCAGGACCAATGAGTGTATTCGCGCGCTGAAGAAGGAGTTTGGGGACCGTCATCACATTCATCTCTACACTTCCACGACCAACAAAGCTGCGATAAAACGTGTCGCCAGAGCTGGCTTGGACGAGATACGGTTCCATCCACCGATGGCCATTTGGAGAAGATTGGGAGAATCCGCGTATGCGGCAGCTGTCTCATTCTCGAAGGAGGAGGGGCTGTCGGTCGGGCTGGAGATACCCGTTCTACCTGGTCGAGAAGCGGACCTTCAGGCGGTAATCGCCTTCGCAGACGACCGCGGCCTCGATTTCGTCAACCTGAACGAGCTGGAGTTCTCCGAGACCAACTGGATGGCCCTGAGACGGGTCGGATACAATGTCAAGACCGACATCTCGTCAGCGGTCATGGGAAGCGAGGAGCTCGCGAGGAAGCTGCTCAGGAGCGAGGTGTCCGTGCCGCTCCATTACTGCTCATCCGCATTCAAGGACGGGATACAGTTGCGCAGGAGGATCACGCGGCGCGGGAACAACGTGAAGAAGCCCCACGAGATCCTCACGGAGGACGGAACGCTCCTCAAGGGCGTGATCGAGACGGACAGCATCTCCGCGACGACCGCTTGGCTTCTGAACAAGTACGACATCCCAGGAAGACTCGTCTGGAGCGACCATAAGAAGGATCGGTTGGAAATCGCGCCATGGGTCCTGGAGGAGATAGCTGCCGAGCTCCCGTACGCATCCTACATCGTTGAGGAGTACCCGACCGCGGACCGGCTAGAAGTGGAGCGTACGCCGCTCAAGCGACGCTGATGCTCTGGACGTTGTGGTGCCTGTTGACTATCTCGCGCGCGATCCTCAGGTTCCGGCCGTTCTTGCCGATCGCCTTCCCCTTGACCTTCGGGTCGACGGTAACCGTGGCGTGGATTATGTTCCCGCGGTCCTCGAGAGTGACGCTCTGGACCGAATACGTGTGGAACACGTTCTTGATGAAGGTCTCGGGATCCTCAGAGTACTCGATCACGTGGATGTTCTTGCTCGTCAGGTTCTTCAGGCGTATCACGTTCTCGCCCTTCTTGCCCACCGCCCTGCTCCCCTGACCCTTCTCGACGACGAAGACCAGCTTCTCCTCCGTCTCCATGCAATCCTTGACCTGCGTCCCTGTCACCTTCTCAAAGAGGGTGATGTATCTGAGCGTGTCCTCGGTAAAAGTGATATCTCCCATGTGGACACCATTCAGGCGGAGAGGACGTTGGACTCTCCAGGGTTTACGATGGCCAGCGCGGATATCGGGAATGGTTTCCCGCACGCGGACCCGAGCTCGACGTTCGTTCCGTTGAAGACTACGACCTTGATGGAGGATTCCCCCGCGATGTCACCCTCAGGGCAGTTCGACGAGACGACCACCAGCTTTGCCTCTCCCATCTTGATCGATTTCTTCGTCTCTGAGAGACCGAACCGGACCTTCCCGGTCGTCGCGGCAGTCTTCAGAGCGCGTGCCATGTCTATCATTTCGTCTCACCCCTCTCCTTCTTGGTCGGTGCCCATATCAGGTTGACTGCGCCAGTGCCGACTGTAACTGG